>Ga0164292_10002995_pt1 | contig 13756 bp, 18 predicted proteins | sample GEODES117metaG_FD_111486 | JGI IMG/M metagenome (GOLD analysis project Ga0164292, IMG submission 111486) | Eutrophic lake water microbial communities from Lake Mendota, Wisconsin, USA - GEODES117 metaG | ecosystem: Environmental > Aquatic > Freshwater > Lake | place: USA: Lake Mendota... | reverse complement strand
TCGTTTATATGAAACAGTTAAAGACAAATATTCATTACGAAAAGTTTGTCAAGATAGAGTAGAATTTTTTAAATCAATAATAAAATAAAACAACATGCATTATTTAGTTACAATCGGTTATGAAACCGAACAAATGGACAGAGAAGGTAATCCTCGTACAAAAAAGTATAAATACATTATTGAAGCGGAGTCTGTTGAAGAAGCAACAATTGTTGCATCAAAATATAGAGCAGGAGACACACGTTCAAGTGAAAGTATTTCGGTGGCAAAAATGGCCATTGAATGTATCATTGATAGTAAAAATACTCCTGAGTATTACAAATCAAAATAACAATTTAAACACCAACTGATATGGAATTTTATAGTCGTGAGATACAAATCATGCGTCAATCACAAAGTAAAATGGCATTGGAATATGTAACATCAGTTGGTGTTTCTGTTACACTTGAAGAGTTAGTTAGAATTACGGATTTATTCGTGGAAATATGTTTAAGACCACAAGACGATGACTTAAAAAAAAGAATTAAGGCATTAGATAAATGGTTAGAAGAAAAAAAGAAATAAAATGGATAAGAAAGAAGCAGAAGAATATTTGAAAAAATTAGAAGAGTTTGAAAAAACAATTAACTCTGAAGATGATGAAGAAAATTTTGACCTTAACTTTATTGAGGAAATTAATACTTTATTATCTAAATTGGAAGGTGAGATTAATAAAAATGAAAATATTAAAACTGAAAGTATTATAAACAATTTTACTTTAGATATAAAAGTTAAAAAATTACATCCAAATGCCGTGATACCTTCGTATTCAAAAGTTGGTGATGCTGGTATGGATTTAACAATAACGAGTGAAATAGAAAATACAACATTTAGTGTATCATATGGTTTTGGTATTGCAATGGAAATTCCCAAAAATTACCTTGGGTTAGTTTTCCCTCGTTCATCGGTTAGAAATCAAGAATTAGTCTTGTCTAATTGTGTTGGTGTAATTGATAGTGGATATAGAGGTGAATTACAGGCCACATTTAAGAAAACTAACGGTTTGGACTCATTAAAATACAAGGTAGGTGAAAGAGGTGCTCAGATTATCATATTACCTTACCCACAAGTAAAAATGGTTGAATCCGAAGAACTATCAAACACTGAAAGAGGTGATGGTGGTTTTGGATCTACCGGTGTTTGATGATATTTATTACTAATAAACGAACATTTAAAACGTTAAATTTTGGCTTTAAAACAAAAGACGAGAAAAGACCAACCACCCGTATTAGTAGAAGAGAAGAAAATATCACATAAAGATAGGATTAGACAAATTATCAAACGTCCTAAAGAAAAGTTCTTAACCAAAAACCAAGAAACCTATTGGAATATTCTTGGTGAAAATCAAATAACGTTATGTTTCGGTCCTGCGGGTGTAGGTAAGTCGTACATCGCTATGAAACGAGCTATAGACCTATTATATGACGATTCTAACAAGTATGAGAAGATTATCATAGTTAGACCGGCAGTTGAGGCTGAGGAAAAATTAGGATCACTACCAGGTGGTTTAGAAGAGAAATTAGACCCGTACATTTATCCATCATATTATCTTTTAAATAAGATAATTGGTAAAGAATCAAGAGAAGAATTAAAAGATCAAGGTTATATTGAAGTTGCCGCACTTGCTTACATGAGAGGTTGGAATGTAGATAATACTATCCTTGTTTTTGAAGAAGCTCAAAACGCGACTCCATCACAAATCAAATTATTACTAACTCGTATTGGATTTAATTCTAAATTCTTTATTTCAGGAGATCTTGAACAATCAGATAAATTCAGAGATAAAACAAAATCTGGTTTATATGATGCAAAGAAAAGATTACAAGATGTCAAAGGAATCGGAATCTTTGAATTTGGTATGGAAGATATTGTAAGAAATCCAATTATCGGAGAAATATTAAATAGATACGAATAGGGTTTACAAATGGTCCTAATCATATTATATTTCCTTTATGGAAATATTCATTAGTATAGATGGGGTTGTAAGAAATACAATTCAAAAATTTGACTATCATTATAACGACGCATATCTAAGTTCGGAGTTTGAAAATCCCGATAACTTTCAATACGGTGTTACCGAACCAATTCAAAATAATAATCTTTTAGATTCTTATAGTTTTCAATCTAAAGAAGAGTTTGAATACTTTTTATTTATTGAATATCCAATTGAGATTTTTGGACATGCAGGTTTAAGTTATTCTACTACATTTACGGATTTAAATAAATTAATTTATGAAAATCCAGAACACAATTTTACACTTATCGGTTGTGATGAATTAGGTAAAGCAAAACCAGCATCACTTTTCTTTTTATCTAAAAATGGATTTTTAGGTAATAGTATTAAATTTATTAAAAGTGACGATATTCAATCTACATGGAACATGTGTGATGTCTGGATTACTGACAATGAAATGATATTAAATTCTTGTCCTGAAAATAAAAGTGCCATTAAATTCAAAACGACTTATAATCAATACTTTACTTATAAAAAAGAAATAACTAAATTTACTGAAATACAAGAACCATGGTTGAAATCTTTGGAAAATCCTACTACATTGACCTTGACGGAATCACAGAAAAATGTAGAACAGGAGGAACAATACCAGACGAAGACGGAGGAGAAGTAACCGAGGTAAACATATTCAAATACGAAGTAATAAAAATGTGTTTGGAAAGAGTTTTAGGTGAAATAGACGAAGTTGACGAAGGGTTAGGAAAATTTGCACAAGAAGGAACAACAATATCTTTCAAAATTGCATTTAATACATTAATAAAAAATCAAATTTTAATAGAAGACGAAGATGAGTAAAGAAAACATAGAAAAACTTGAATCGGCCTTAGGTAGGTTAGAGACAAAAGAAAATAACATTTATTTTTTAGCGTATGACACTAAGAATAATGCAAGGGCATCCATAAAACATATCTACGATATGGCATTAACCTTAAAACAAAATGGATATAATTCTAAAATTTTAGTTGAAGACTCAACCTATACGGGTATTGAGTGGTTAGGTGATGAATATAGTGTATTACCTGTCGTAACAATTAAAGAAGACAAAATTGAAATTAAAATTGAAGATGTAATCGTTGTTCCTGAATACTATTCAAATGTTTTACAACAATTATCAAGTGTAAGATGTATGAAAGTAATGTTAGTACAACAAAAAGAATACATATTTGAAACATTACCTATTGGTAGTCGTTGGAGCGATTATGGTTTTGATAGAGTTATTACTACAACTGAAGAGGCTAAAAAATATATTACGGATATTTTTCCAGAGGCTTTAGTTCACGTTATTCCTCCAATAATTGGTGACCACTTCAAACAAACTGAAGGAATTGTAAAACCATATATTGCTATTAGTTGTAGAGATAGGTCATTACATAGAAAGTTCATTTCTGAATTTTATTTAAAATATCCTCACTTACGTTGGATTACATTTAGAGATATGGTTCAAATGAGTTACCAAGATTTTGCCGAATCTTTAAAAGAATGTTTAGTATCGGTGTGGGTTGACGACGAAAGTACATTTGGTACATATCCTTTGGAATCAATGAAATGTGGAGTACCTGTAGTTGGTAAAATTCCTAAAACTGAACCAGATTGGTTAAGTGAAAATGGTATGTGGACTTATGACGAGAATAAGTTAACCGATATTTTAGGAACATATGTTTTAGCATGGTTAGAAGGTGTTGAATTAACTGAAGAAGTTAAACAAAAAATGAAAGAAACCTTATTACCTTACGATTCAGAAATAACAAAAAACAATATTATATCTGTTTTTAATTCTTTCAACAATAGAAGAAATGAAACAATAAAAACGGCGTTAGATAAATTAAAACAAGAAGAAACAAAATAGTATGAAAAATATAACAGTAATATTACCTTTACATTCAGTAGAGGGTGATTATAAAGAAATGTTAAAAAATGCAATTACATCAGTTGGAGATTTTCATAACGATGTTATTGTTTCAATAGTTTGTCCAAAATCAGTTGGAGACCAACTTAATTTTCCGATTACAGATAAGGTTGAAATTAAAATTATTACAAATGAAGGACAAACAGATTTTTGTTCCCAAGTAAATTTGGGTATTGAAAAATGTGAAACTGAGTGGTTTTCAATTTTAGAAGTTGATGACGAATTTAAACCTATTTGGTTAAAATCAGTAAATGAATATGTGAAAACATATACTGATGTTGATGTGTTTTTACCAATCGTAAGAGATATTAATGTTGAAGGTAAGTTTATAAGTTTTACAAACGAATCAGTTTGGGCATATGGGTTTACTGAGAAACAAGGATATTTGGATAATGAAGTTTTATTAGATTTCCAAAATTACCAAATCAGTGGTGGTTTATATAGAACACAAGTTGTAAAAGATAATGGTTCATTTAAAGAGAATATCAAATTAACATTTGGATATGAATTCTTTTTAAGATTAACACATAATGGTGTTAAAATTATGTCTGTTCCTAAAATTGGATATCAACATTTGAATTTTAGAGAAGAGTCTTTGTTTTGGGAATATAAAAATAATGAAGAAACAAAGTTGAAAGAAGATGAAGTTAAATTTTGGTTAGAAACAGCTAAAAAAGAATTTTTCTTTAAAAATAAACGAGATGTTAATTATGAAGTAATTTAATGCCAAGACCAAGAACCCAAAAAATATACTTTGGTGAAGATCAGGAAAAAGCCGTTGTAAAATATCTAGAAAGTACTGACGAACTTGAGAGAAATAAAATATTCAATGAATTTTTACGAGAGCCATTGATTATTATGGTTGAAAGTATTATAAGAAGATATAAGTTATATAGAAAAGATATGGAGTTTGAGGAAATCCATACAGATACCATGTCTTTCTTAATAACAAAAATTAGTAAATTTGACCATACAAAAAATACTAAAGCCTATTCATATTTTGGTACAATCTGTAAAAACTACCTTATGGGTGCAATACAGAAAGACACCAAAGAACAAAATAGACAAGTATCGTATGATGACATTTCATCTGATATTGAAGAAGGTAGACCTGATTTAACATATGTTATTGATGAACATATAATTGACTATCAAGCGGTAATAATTAAACTAACTTCAGATTTGGAGAATTTTGTGGAAACTCAAAATTTAAATGAAAATGAAAGAAAGTTAGGTTATGCGTTATTAGAAATATTTGGAAACTTTGATAAAATTTTCCAAGTTGGTGATGGTAATAAATTCAACAAAAACCTTATCCTACTCTCGTTACGAGAAATGACCTCTTTATCTACAAAGGAAATTAGAATCTCTCTTAAAAGGTTTAAAAAGCTTTATGACGGGATTTTAGGTGGGTTTTTAGAATAAACCTATTTATAGATATGAGAGAGAGAAAAAACAATATTACATTAGACGTTGACTCTGCCCTCGCATTAATGCAGGAAATTTACAATGATGTGGTGGAAAATAGAAACACCGCCAATCAAATCATGCGTAAAATGATGTCCTTTATGAAGGATGCTGAGGATATGAGTACTATTGGTCCAGTTATAAAAGAACAACAGAAAATATTAAATGACTGTACTGAAAAGAAAATTTCACTAGTTAAACTCCAAGGTGTCTTACTTAAACAAACTACTGGTGGAAGTGGTGGAAAAGGTGGACCTATGGGTAAACTTGAATTATCGGATGAGGATAGAGAATTGTTAGATAAGATGATTAATAACGGACCTGAAATGAAAAACGATAATTATTCATTATAATGAGTTTAAAAGATACCATAGAGAGACTTAAATCTAAAATTGATATTATCCATCAATCTATAGACAGTGATATTTTACAAAGAAAAATAGAACTTACTCCTGAAGATTTAAAATTACCGGAATTTGATACGTCAAAAATTGCAAACAAGTTAGAACAGTTTCGTGATACTCTTAGAAAAAGGAGATTAAGGAAACAAAATAAAGATAATATATTTTCACAGTTAATTGAGATTTTTGATAAAGTATTATCAGCTGGAAGAAGTGCTGCTGAATCTGAAAGATTTGTTGGAAATCAAAGGTTACGTCAACACGTTATTGACTCCGCAGAAATTACCGCAAATTCCGCTAAAACAATTGTAATGGATTGTGTAAAATCTGCATTATTTGCTGGCGACGGTATTTGTGGAGGTAATAGTTTATTTTTTGGTATTGATTTTGATAAAGTTAATATTAAACCAAAAGAAATTGACTTTTTAAATATGTTACGTGTTGATCCCGAGAGTGACTACGGTAAATTAATGTATGAAAAAGAAAATGTTGTAAATAACAAAGAAAAAATTAATAGAAATCTTTATGATGAGTTTGTAAATAAAACTGGATATACCTATACAACACCATCAAATAAAGATTTATTTACTGCAACTTGGAATTCTACAGGTCAAACATTTACTATATCGGGTTTAACTCAATCAACAGGAATTACAGTAAATCAATTTCTTGATGATTATTATAGTAATATGGAATGGCCAGATATTAATCATATCTTAAGAAACGTCATGTTATTAACAATTAAAGCCGCTAACGTTAGTGCTAATAAAAAAGGTGTTTCCATAGGAACATCTTTGAGCGGTATGGAAGACTCATTAAGTTGGTCACCTGAACTTGATGATGCGATAAATTATTTAGAACGAATGTTAAATAAATTATTTGCATTTTGTAATAATAGAGGTAGAATGTTAAGTGGACAAACAGCCACGGAATTATTAAATGAAAATGAAGAAGATGATGAATTTTATTTTGATTTTGATGATGTTGAAGGTATTGATTTAGAGGAAGAAGATGCGAGGAAAAGAAAAGTTTTAAAATTTAAAGATTGTAATAATTTTGAAGTTCCATATAATGCAACCATTATGGAGGACTTTATTTATTTAGAAGATAAATTAAATAGAAACGATTGGGTTAGAAAGACTTTAGATAAATCTGCCATGGACGCATATGAACAATCAGATTTTAGTATAGAATTACCTGATTATCAACTATCAATAAACTTAGGATTTATTCTTAACATTCCTAAGGCAATTGTAATGTCTATCATATCACCTAAAATGTTTTTACCAATAGTTACAATTTACAAATTATTTACGCCGAACATTACTATAGATACGAATATTACTGCGGCAGAAATAATGAAGAGATTAAAGAAATTATTTAAATGTGTAATTACTGAGTTGTTTTGGAAATTCTTAAGAGAATTATGGAAAAAACTTAAAGCAGATTTAAAGAATTTCCTACAAAGAATTATTAGAAGAATTTTGAGAGAAAAATTAAAAAGATATTATATTGTAGTGATGGCACTTATTTCATTATTAAAGAAAATAATTGAAAATGGTTTAGATAATTGTGCTGATTTATTTGCGGCAATAGGAGCCGCAATTGATGGTGCATTAGATTCATCAGGTGTTGGAAGTCTTCCAAACGCGTTATTATTAATGGCAGATAAATTACCTGGATTTAGTGCTATTAAGACACATATGGAGTCTGTTGAGAAAATGAAAGCGTCAGGTGTATTTACTGGAGACGTCAACGGAGAACCGAATTATCTAATGGCGGCATTTTTGGCTAACACAACATCTATGGCGGATAACATTGCTAAAACACCGTTTATATCAACTAATAAAGGAATGGTGGGTTCTTCAGCTTTAGGTCCGGTATATATACCACCAGGTCAGACCCAACAAGCAGCATTAATGAAAACAAAATAAGATGGATAGTAACAAATTATTAGAAATTGCAAATGACGTTGAAAACAAATCAAATAATGATTTGTTAAATGTTGCCGCACAACTATATGAAGAATTTGAAATGACTAAAGATTTAATTATAAATTTAACCAAACATTTAGATGGTGTTGAATCTTTATATAATAAAGTTAATAAAGAAATTGAAAAAAGAACCAAATTATAATGAAAATAATAGATATTGGTATATGTGTTGATAATGTTGACCCATTAGGTATAGGTAGAATTAGATGTTCTAGATATAATGACATTACCGCTCAAAAGGAAAGGGCATTAGAATATGATGCGTGGGATGATAATGATTTATTCACGGCTAATCCTTTTTTACCATTAAACATTAACTTCGTACCAGAAATAGGTCAATCGGTTAAAATTATTTCATACGATCCGAGAAAAGAAAACGTAAACGTTGAATATGTTGCGGGTCCATTTACCAGTATGTACGATTTTAACGGACAAACATATTCACAACAAATTGCTCATACATCATATGGTGTAAACGTTGAAAAGAAACCACCGCTAAAAGATAAAAGTGGTAAGTTTTTATTTAAGGATAGTGAAAACGTATTTGCAAATAATAAAGATTTTGCAATTTATGGAAAAAGTGGTTCCGATATATTATTTACCGAAGGTGGTTTACAATTAAGAGGGGGAAAACTTCTTTCAAAAGAAACTGGAAATAATAAAAAAAGAGAAAAAATGATTGATTATCCAATTATGGCGAATAAATCATCAAAACTTTATTTAAAGAAATTTCCTAAAAAAATGTCATTGGAAAATGAACCAATTGAACAAACTATTTTTAATGATAAAGATTTAAATTATCTTATTGAATATACAATTAGTGGAAATACTACATCAGGTTCAAATAATTTAACAGGTTTAAATCCCTCAACAACATATCCAACTACAATATCTTTATACGTTTATAAAATAATTAACCCGTTAGGTGATACATTTAAAACTAATTTTTTCAACGAACACAGTGAATCTCCGTTTGCCAATTTAAAATTGATAAATCTTAACGGTGGTGCAAATGAAGCAACGTACAGTACAAATATTACAAATGTTAATAACATTTATATTGATATTAGAAACAAATTATTTGAAATAGACGATTTAGGTTTAGTTGAATTAGATGACAATTATAATAGTGACGATTTACATCCCTATTATTTTAGACCAAGTAAAAATTTTAGAAATTTAGTTCCTTCTACGGGTGCAACGCAAACAATTGAGGCTGAAAATAAAGATATTATTTTAAGAAATGTTAACGTAAGAAGGGTAGGACCAACAAGTGGTTTAGTTTATTCCACGACATCGTCTAGAGTTACTTCTGAACAAATTAAATCAAGTGTAGATAAGATTAAAATTATTGATAATTCTCCTGAACAAACATTTGGTGCGGTTGTCTCCGATAAAATATACTTTTTATCAACAGATTTAGGAACAAACGAATCTCCAATACCCGTTCCATTTAATAACTTAGATAAATATGAATTTACCCAAGAGGACTATATTAAACGTATTGACCCATATACCTATTCAACAGTGAGAGGGGAGAATTTGTTGGAAGTATTAAGAAAAATAATTGACGTGATGTTAACTCATAGACATAACCCATTGATGCCAATTGTTAACCAATTTGATTATCAAGATGGTAATGAACTTAAGGAGTTGTATAAGACCTTAGAGAACGATATTTTAAATAAGTCAATTAGAATCAACTAATATGATATTTATAAAGAAAAAAGATGTCATATTTCCGTTCATATTTTGAGAAAAATAACACGATTTTAAAGGATTTACACGTAAACACGTCAAAAAACCCAACAACTGAAATTTTTTATGGTTCGGGGTTTTCCAAATTTATATTTAAAATAGATTTAACCGACTTACAAAATAAAGTAGATAATGGAGATTTAATAGTATCTGAAGGAACAACACATACACTTCATTTGACTAATTGTATATTTGGAAATGAAACTTTTAAAGGAGCAAACAGAGGTACAGGTAGAGAAAGAGCAACATCTTTTGATTTAATATTATTTGAAATTGAAGAATCTTGGGATGAGGGTATTGGATTTGATTATTCCGATAATGACAACGAAATGTCAACTGGTAACAAATCTTTCGTTCAAAGACCTTCAAACTGGTTTTATAAAACAACAACAGATGAGTGGGAGACACCAGGTATTTACACAACTGGAGTTACAATTTTAGATACAATTCATTTTGATAATGGAAATGAAAATATAAATGTAGATATCACAAGTTACATAAATGATGTACTACAAGGAGAGGTAACTAATAATGGATTAGGATTGGCGTTCTCAATACCATACGAAACATTGTCAACCGATATTGATAAGTCAGTTTCATTTTTTACAAAATACACACAAACATTTTTTGAACCATATGTTGAGAGTTTTTTCAACGATAGAATATTAGATAATAGATATAGTTTTGTAGAAAAAACAAATCAAAATCTTTACCTATATGTATCAAAAGACGGTAATTATCATAATTTAGATGAGTTACCATTGGTTGATATTTTGGATAGTTCTAATAACCCAATAAACGGTCTTACAGGTTTAACATCTGAACTAGTTCGTAAGGGTGTTTATAAAGTAACATTCGGAATTGGTGGAACATTATGTGACGGAAGAAGATTTTTCTACGATAATTGGACAAATTTGATTATTGATGGAGAGTCTATTGGAGACACAAAACAAAAGTTCATTCCTAAAAAACTAACATCATCAATCACATTAGGTGAGAACAATACAAGTTTTGAGAGATTTAAAGTTCAATATTATGGAATACAACAAAATGAAAAGATTATTAGAGGAGACATAAGAAAGATTGTAACTAATTTCCGTTCAATTGAAAACCCATTAAACACGGTTATAAATGAATCATATTATAGAGTTTTTATCAAAGAAGGTAATACTAATGTAATTGTACATGATTGGACATTAATGGATGTGGCAAATGAAAATTTCTTTATGTTAGATACAATAAACTACATCCCAAGAGAATACTTTATTGAAATTAAGGGGAAATATAACAATGAAGAAATCCATTATAACGAATATATCAAATTTGAGATTTTATCCGAAAAATAAAAATATTTATAAAATATGAAAATAGTAAAATTAACCGAATCTCAACTTAAGAAAGTCGTTTCAAATGTCATCAAAGAAAATGAGATGACTGAAAATTATATGTTTTTTGGTAACTTACAACAAATACACAGACAATGTGAAATGTTGTTAAAAATGAACCCGAAAGAATTGGATAACATTATTAAAAATGGTCACGATTGGGCGGATGATCACGTATCTGAAGCTAAGAATAATATGGACCAAGTTTTTGATTTCTTTATGAATGAAACAAAACGTAAAGATAAAGAAGATGTTACTGCTGATATGAATAGTTTTAGTGTGAACGAAGAAGGACAACTTAACGAAAAATGTTGGGATGGTTATAAACAAGTTGGTTCTAAGATGAAGAACGGTAAAAAAGTTCCTAATTGTGTTCCTGTAAATGAGGCGAGTAGTCCTGCACAACAGGCCGCAATTGCAATCAATATGAAGAAAAAAGGTGTTGAACCTAAAAATGAATCATACGGTGAAATAGACGAAAGTGAAAACAAACCTACAAACCCAAAATTATGGGCAGCCTCATTAGCATGGGCAAAATCAAAATATGACGTTTGTCCAAGTGCATATTGTAATGGTGCAGCCGCAAAACACTACAAATCAAAAGGTGGAGGTTGGAGAAAATCTAAAAAATAACATACAACTTAATTGTTTATCCGTATATTTATATAATGGATAAACAATTAAATATGAAAACTTGCAGTAAATGTAATTTAACTAAATTAGAAGAAGATTTTTATAAATCAAGTAGGACTTCCGTTTGTAAAGTATGTCATTTAAAGATTACTAGAGAATATAAAAGACAAAAAAGATTAAATCCTGATTTTGTAAAAAATGAAGGATTAAAACAAAAAGAAAGAAGAGTGAGGATGTGGCAAAATACTTTACTAAACGATTGTAAACATAGAAATTATGATGTGGATATTGATGTTGATTATATAAATTTTTTATTTAAAAAACAAAAAGGTAAATGTTTTTGGTTCGGGGTACCATTAATACCTTCAAACACAAGAAAACACCCCCAACAACCATCATTAGATAGATTAGATAATAATTTAGGATATATCAAAAACAACGTAGTTTTATCTTGTTATAGTGCAAATATTGGGAGGAACGATACAGATAAAGATATTTGGATAAAATTTATAAAAGAAATAAACCCAAATATTTATTAACGTGAACTTACAAGAGAACATACAAAGGATTAAACAAATGATGATTTCTGAGGAGATGGTACAATCTGATGCTTGGAAATCTATAAAGAAGACATTAGATGTTCTTAAAAAGAAGAAAAAAGTTTTACTATTAAGTTGTTCTAATAGACATAATTGGGATGAAAATGATATTGATATACCAAAATCTAAAATGATTGCAATGTATCTTAACGAAGAATTAGGTGACAAATCTGTTTTAATAGATGTACCCGAACTTAAGATATTTCCTTGTGAAGGTAATGTATCAAGAAAAGACGGAGATTCATGTGGAGTATTGAAATCCAAACTCAATGATAAGGATAAAAATCCTTCAGGTCATCACAGATGTTGGGCTAGTATCAATAACAAATCAGATGAACTTTGGAAAATATCTAAAGAATTATTTGAGTCAGATACGGTTATATTTTTTAGTTCAATTAGATGGGGACAAGCAAATATGTATTATCAAAATCTAATTGAAAGACTTAATTGGATTGAAAATAGACATACAACACAAAATGAATCTAATATAGTGAAGGATGTTGAATCTGGATACATTTGTACAGGACATAATTGGAATGGAAGTAATGTTGTTGATTTACAAAAACAAGTTCATTCATTTTACGGTTTTAAAACAAACGATGATTTGTATTGGAATTGGCAGTATACTAAAGATATTAACGACGAAAGTCAAAAATCATATAAAGATTCTCACAATAAATTTATAAAAGACACTAAATTATAGTATGAGAATAATAATAACCGAAAATCAAAAAAATAAAATTATGAATAGTAGTGATTGGGAGGAAGTAAGTGGTAAACTAATTAAAACGTTTTATTTTAAAGATTATACAGAGGTTATGTTATTTGTGAATAAAGTGATGAAAATTGCGGAAAAACAAAATCATCATCCCGATATGACAGTTCATTATGATAATGTAAAGTTATCCATTACAGACCACGATAAGGGTAAGGTGTCAGATAAGTGTCATAAATTTGTTAATGAAGTAAATAAAATTAAATAAAATGAGAATTATAGTTTCAAAAGAAGATAAGGAGTATATCAACGAATGTCTTAAATCGGGTGAGGTTTTAAAAGAAGACCTTAGGAGGTGGTTTAAAGAGAAGTGGGTAGATGTTAGTAAAAAAGTAAATGGTAAACATCCTCCATGTGGTAGAAAGGACGCCGATGGCAAATCATATCCAAAGTGTAGACCCTCAAAAAAAGTATCTAAAGAAACACCAAAAGTTGCATCCTCTTATGATAAAAAAGAGAAAAAAGCTATGACATCACAAAAAAGAAGAGCAGAAAAGAAAGACCCAAAAGTTGGGAAAGGTAATAAACCGACAATGACTAGATTTGATGAAGAAATAAAACGTAAAAATATGATTATATCAATTACAGAAGAACAATTTGAAAGATTGTTTGAATACAATGAAGAGACACCAGTTTTAATCTACGAAGATGAAAATGGTTCAGTACAAAATACAAACTACGAGTCTAACGAAAACCTTTTAAATGAGGCTGAATATCAAGGACGTAAAGTTCAATTAGGTAAAATCATGCAAGGTGATATTAAGAAATTTAAGGTTTATGTTAAG
>Ga0164292_10002990_pt1 | contig 13761 bp, 8 predicted proteins | sample GEODES117metaG_FD_111486 | JGI IMG/M metagenome (GOLD analysis project Ga0164292, IMG submission 111486) | Eutrophic lake water microbial communities from Lake Mendota, Wisconsin, USA - GEODES117 metaG | ecosystem: Environmental > Aquatic > Freshwater > Lake | place: USA: Lake Mendota, Wisconsin... | reverse complement strand
GCCTGTTCGTAATTCAGCTTGCTGTGGTTGGGGCCGCCATGATCGGTGCTCACCATCCAGCGCAGGCCGAACTGGCGCGCCATCTGGGCGTTCTTGCTGATTGAATAACGCCCATCCTTGCCGAGCAGCGGGATCGGCGCCGTCTGCGGGCTGGCCGGGTTGGCTTCGTAATCGGCGCTGAATTCACTGTGGATATGATGGTCGCCCGGCAGCCACAGCCGGCCCTTGGCGGGCACGGCGCCGGCGGTGGGCTTGTTCTTGTGCCGTTCGGCCAGGCCGCCATGGTCGCCGTGGGCGAAGGCGGGGGAAACGCAAAGAGCGGCCCATGCCGCCAGAGTGATCAAGCGCATGGAACCGCTCCTGTTGCGAGGCCTGCCGCAGCACAGGGCTGCGGCAGGCATGATATCAATCAATAGGTGACGCGGAAGCCGCCGGTGAAGCGCCGGCCGAAGGTCTCACGCTCGATACTGCGGGCATCGTTGCCCACAAAGCGCCGGCCGGGGCCATTTAGCAGGTTCGAAAAGTCGGCATATACTTCAATGTTTTTGGTGATGGCATAGCGCGCCGACACATCAAGCTCGCCATCGGCGGCCCAATAGAAGTCGCCGCCCACCCCCGGTTCACCCAGGCCATCGATCCAGCTGGAACGATATTGATAGGAGACGCGGGCCGAGAAGCCGTATTTTTCATAGTAAGGGCCAACGTTCAGCACCATGTCGGAAGTGCCGGGGAAGCGCACCTTGTCACCATTGGGCGTGATGGCTTCGCTCTTGTTGAGCGACACGTTGGTCTGGATGCCGAAGCCGCCCCACCAATGATCCTCGCTTAGGAAATTGTCGAGCTGCAGCTGCAGCGCGGCTTCGACGCCATAGACCTTGCCCTTGCCGCCATTCAGCGTGGTGGAAAAGACATAGTCGGCACGGTTGACGCCGTTAGAATTCAGGATGTCCAGCCCGAACTGGCGGGTGGAGCCGAACAGCACGTCACGCACGTCCTTGTAATAGGCGCCCACCATCATGAAGCCGCCACGGCGCGGATAATATTCCCAGTACAGATCGACGCCGCGGGTCTTTTCCGGCTTGGCATCGGGGTTGCCGCCCGAAACCGTGAGGTTGGCATCGTTGAAGGTGAAGTTGGGGCGCAGCACCGGGTAATCCGGGCGGGCAGCGCCGGTGTTGAACGACAGCCGCACCTTCATGTCTTCGGCGGCGTTCCAGTTGAAGTGCAGGCTGGGATAGACCTGGGTGAAATCACGGTTGATGGTGTTCAGCGTGTTCACCGGGCCGCCGGCCGTGAGGGCGCGGAAGGCGGTGGCTTCGTTGGTCACCTTCTCAAAGCGGGCACCGTAAACGATGCTGCCCCAATCCAGCTTGGTCACCGCCATGGCGTAACCAGACCAGACTTCTTCGGCCACCTTGTAGTAGTTGTTATTGTTGAAGTTGTAGGCCGCAAACGGCTCGGTGGCGCGCACCACGTCGATAATGTTCTGCTTGCCGAAATAGGGGAAGCTGTAACCCAGCGGCAGCTTGCCGAGATAATTGCCGGGGATGCTGACGGCCTGCGGGGTGAGCGGCAGATTGGCCTGGGTGAAGACATTGAGGCCGTTGAAGGTGCTGCTGCTGTTCACATCCAGCAGGCTTTCATCGACTTCTTTGACGCGGTTGTCATACTGCAGGCCAAAGCTGAACTTGGTATTCCCGAACACTTCGGTTTCGCGGCTGATGTCGATGCGGCCGGTGTAGGCTTCGGTGGTGTCCACCGCCTTCTGGCCGCGCACACGGGTGAGCGACAGCGGGAAATCAACCACCGATTGCACGCGGTCACCGCGCGACAGCGTGCCATCGGCAGCGCGCAGCGTGCGATACAGTTCCACGCGCTGGGCCTGCGGATCGGTCAGATCATAGAACACGGTCGGACGGCTGGTGGCGGTGGCGCCGTTGCTACCGAAACCCGGGCTTTCATAGTTGAGCTGCGCCGGGAAGCTGCGATCGTCCTTCGAACGCGTGTAGTTGCCGCGCCAGCTGATTGTCCACGCGCCGGTCTTGTGGTCGCCGCCGATGGTGTTGATGAACACCGATTGCTCGAACTCGCGGCTCAGCAGGTTGGAGTTGATGTCGATGCCGTGCACCGTGCCGCGGAACGGGCTGTTCACGCAGGCATCGGCGTAGCCGGTGGTGTTGGGGGCCAGCACGGTGTTGGCGCAGGCGGTGTTCAGGTTGGGGACGCGGCCCTCCTGGTCATCAAGGTCGAAGATGTAGTTGGAGCGCAACTCGTTATCGGTGAAGGCCGAGAAGATCGAGGTGACGAACAGCTTGTTGTCGCTGTCCGGCGCCCATTCCAGGCGGCCCGACACGCTGTAGTTGCGGCGGGTCAGGCGATAGAGCTTGTTTTCAGTTTCACGCGCCCACACGCGGCGCAGGCCGCCATTATCCACCAGGCTGTTGGCCGGATCGCTGGCACCCACCGGGCGCAGGTCGCGGCTCACCGTTTCCCAATCGGTCTCGGTGTTGTCGGTGGCCATGGTGCGCTGATAATAGCTGCCCGAAAACACCGCACCGATTTCACCGATGCCGGTTTCCCAGCGATCGGAAATCACGCCGGTGGCTTCATATTCCTTGCCGCCACCCAGATCGACATAGCCGATGCCGCCGCGCGCCGCGACGTGCAGGCCCTTGTAGTCGAAGGCAGAGCGGGTGATGACATTGACGTTGCCCGCGATCGTCTCGGCGGTCATGTCCGGCGTCACCGCCTTGCGCACGATCACCTGGGTGGCAATCGCCGACGGGATCGAGTCAAAGCGCGCATCGCGGCCTTCCGGCGAGATGACGTTGATGCCGTCGAACGACAGGGTGGTCCAGTTCAGCGGCGAACCACGCAGGTTGATGTAGCGGGCCTGGCCCTGGTCGCGCTGCACAGCAATGCCGGGCAGGCGGGACACGGCCTGGGCGATGTTCTGGTCGGGCAGACGGCCGACGGAGTCGGCAGAGAGCACGCTGACCAGCTGGTCGCTGTTCTTCTGCACCAGCAGCGCGGCGCGTTCCGATTCGCGGATCGGGCGCTCACCCGAAACGACGATCTCGCCATCGGCGGCGGTGGTAGTTTCACCGGCGCGGGCGCGGGCGGGGGAAGCCTGATCGGCAGCAGCCATCACCTGCGCCATGGCGGGCGAGCCGGCCAGGCTGGCCAGCAGAGCGAGACGAAGCGCGGTTGTGCCGCGAGCAGACGAGCTGAAGATCATGACAAGGCCCCACTGTGCCGAACCCGGTGTTCGGCAGACATAGCGGCGCTAACCAGCCCGGGTTACGGCATGGTGACTGTCAGATGACGTTTGGGTGGCTGTGATATGTCGAATTCATGACGAGACATTCGGGCAACAGGCCGAACCCCGTCAGGGCAGCGGCAGGAAGCGCCAAGCCCACACCGCCATGCCGCCAGCAATGCCCACGGCATAGGGCAAATCAGCCCCCGCCCGCACCAGCGACGGCGCATCATCGCCGGTCACGCCGGCCAGCGCCAGCCCGCAGCGCAGCAGCATCAGCACCAGCGCCAGCACGCCGCCGGCAATTGCGATCAGCGCCGCCAGCGTGCCCAGCGCTGCCCAGCAGGCGCAGTCGGTCATCACCTTCACGTCGCCGCCGCCCAGCCAGCCACGCGCGAATGCCAGCAGGCCGAAAGCAAAGAAGTCTCCGCCTTCCGCCCAGTCAAAGCCGGGCGTGCCCAGGCCGAACAGCACGGCGCCGCGCTTTGGTGGTGCCAACATCGCTCCCGACCGTCATGGCGTAGACATAACGGGCCGCATCACGCCTGCCGAAGGCTCTTATTGCGCCAGTGTCTTCACGGCCGCAGCGGCTGCCGAGGCGCGATTTTCAATCCCCATCTTTTCGAAAATCTGTTCGAGATGCTTATTAACGGTGCGCGGAGAGATGCCCAAGATCTCGGAAATCTCACGGTTGGCCTTGCCGCGGCTGATCCACAGCAGCACTTCGGCTTCGCGCTCGGTAAGGCCATGGCGCTGGGCCAGCAATTTCTCATCGGCGCCTTCCAGCGTTTCAGTCAGGCGGAAATGCCGCTCTTCGCCTTTGGTGGCCACGGCGGCAAACTCCACCCGGCCATCGGCAAAATCCTGCTTCACACGCGCCTCGCCCTTGGCCAACCGCTGCAACTGACCGGCCAGCGCCGGTGGCAGCTGCCCGCCTACCGCCACGCCAAAGCGGCGATCAAGAATCGCAGCACTCTTCGGTGTAGTCCACAACACTCGCCCTTCACCATCCAAAGCCAACAGCGGCCGGTTACTGGCATCCAGCGCGCTCTGCGCGCCAGCGGCAATGCGGGCATTTCCCAGATGCACCTTCAGCCGAGCTAACAGTTCGGCCAATACGATGGGCTTCTTCACATAGTCCACGCCACCGGCCGCCAAGCCATCGAGCACATTTTCGGTTTCGGTCAGTCCGGTCATGAAGATCACCGGCACCGATGCCAACGCGGGATCAGCCTTAATGCGCCGCGTCGTCTCGAACCCGTCGATGCCCGGCATCACCGCATCCATCAGCACCAGATCGGGCAATTCCGCAGCCAGGCTGGCGAGTGCGGCGTGGCCATCCCGGGCAATGCGCACGCCATAGCCTTCGCCTTCCAGCGTGTCGGTGAGGAAGCGCAGCGAATCCGGCGCATCGTCCACCACCAATATGGTGGTGTGATGGGTTTCGGTCATGGCGTCTTCTCCCCGTTTGCGACCTCGGGCTGCTGTTCTGCCAGCAGCTTTTGAAAGGCGGCAAGATCAAACGCATCCAGCGCTGTGGTCAAGCGCGTAACCAGCGGGCCGGCATCAGGCACGGCATCCGCCAAGGCGACCAGGGCCGCCGTAAGCCCGCGCACATGGCCGGTGCGCGCCAACCGCGCCAGTTCATCAAGATGAGCGCGCGCCGCATCCGGCAGGGCCGGGGCCGGGGCCACATCCGGGGCGCTGCCTTCATAAATCCAGATCAGGCCGAGCTGACGGCCCAGCATGCCGAACAGCAGTTGCTGGTCTACCGGCTTCAGCACAAAGCCATCATGATCGCCGGTGCCAACCACGCCCACCAGTTCATCGGCATTGCCCGACACCATCAATATGCCGATCTCGCGGCCAAAACGCTCCCGCAGACGGCGCGCCACTTCCCAGCCGCCCAGCCCCGGCATCGACACATCGAGCAGCACCAGATCAGGCCGGCCAAGTTCCGCCAGCGACAGCCCGGCGCCGCCCGATCCGGCCACGAACAGGTTGAAACCAATGGGGCGCAGCAATTCCTGCCACAACGCCAGCTGGCCGGGATCATCATCAATGGCCAATATGGTGCGGCGGCGGCCTTCATAGGCGATCGGCAGGCCAAGGGCCTGATCATCGGGCGGGGCGGCGTTGGGCTGCGGCAACAGCAATCGCAACAGGAACCGGCTGCCGGCGCCGGGCTGGCTTTTCAATGCGATTTCACCGCCCATGATCTGCGCCAGCATGCGCGACAGCGACAGGCCCAGCCCGATGCCCGGCGCCACGCCGGATGCGCGACCGCCGCCACGATCAAACGGCTGGAAAATGCGTTCCACATCCTCCGGCGCAATGCCGATGCCGGTATCGGCCACTTCGAATTCCGCCACCATCGAACGATAGCGCACCGAAAGGGTGACACTGCCGGTTTCGGTATATTTGATGGCGTTCGAAAGCAGGTTGATCAGCACCTGGCGCAGCCGTCGTTCATCGGCCAACACCCAGGTCGGCAGGTTGGGCGGCAGGCTGAAGACAAATTCCAGGCCCTTGTTCTGCGCTTCGATGCGGAACATGGCGGCGACCTGCTCCACCAGCGCCCGCAGCGCCACCGTCTCGCGGTTCAGCTTCATCACGCCGGATTCGATGCGGCTGATGTCGAGCAGGCCTTCGACCAGATCGGCGAGATGTTCGGAACTGCGGCGGATGATGCGTCCGGCTTCGCTTGGCGTGATGGCGGCGCCGCGCTCCAGCAGCTGGGCATAGCCGTGGATCGCATTCAGCGGCGTACGGATCTCGTGGGACAGGCCCATCAGAAATTGTGTCTTGGCTTGGTTGGCGGCTTCGGCCACGGCGCGCGCCTGTTCCAGCGCCGCGATGCGGGCGGCGGGATCAGTGTCAGCCGGGTGCGGGCCGGGCGTGTTCATCGCCCTGCCTCCACCCCTGTTTTCGTGCCGTCTGATTGCAACCCCATGATCCTGCTTGTTCGCAACTGCAGCAAACAGCCTAAACCGATGTGCCGCAGTTGCAAATCATGCCACGGCAGGCAAAGTCTGCGCGTTACACATTTGCAACAGGGGGCAGAGATGCGGAAACAGGCGGCGATGCTGGTGGCGGGCGCATTGGCAGTGCAGACGGCGATAGCCAGCGCTCAGCCTGTGGGGGTGGCCGAAGCCAACACCGCTGCCGCCATTACCCGCATCAAGGCGCTGAATCCGAAACTCAACGCGGTGATCGCGGTTGATCCCACCGCGATGGATCAGGCGCGCGCGCTTGATCGCCAGAGGAAGGCGCGCGGCCCCCTGCATGGCCTGCCGATCCTGGTGAAGGACAATGTGGACATGGCCGGGCCCTTGCCCACCACCGCCGGCAGCCTGGCCCTGAAAGACAATGTGACCGGCCGTGATGCGCCGTTTCTGGCCCGCCTGCGCGCCGCCGGCGCCGTGCTGCTGGGCAAGACCAATCTTTCCGAATGGGCGAACATTCGCGCCGATGCGTCGATCTCGGGCTGGAGCGCGGTTGGCGGCCAGACGCGAAACCCGCATGCGCTGTCGCGCAACACCTGCGGATCATCATCGGGCAGCGGCGCGGCGGTGGCGGCGCAGATGGTGGATGCCGCGATCGGCACCGAAACCGATGGCAGCGTCACCTGCCCAGCGGCGATGAACGGCATCGTGGGCATCAAGCCCACGGTGGGCCTAGTCAGCCGCACGCATGTCGTGCCGATCAGCCACAGCCAGGATACCGCCGGGCCGATGACCCGCGACGTGACGCTGGCCGCGCGCCTGCTAACGGTGATGGCCGGCAGCGATCCGGCAGATCCGGCCACCAAAGAAGCCGACGCCCGCAAGACCGATTATGTCGCCGCCTTGAAGCCCGACGCACTGAAGGGCGCCCGCATCGGCGTGCTGCGCTGGGCCACCGGCTGGCACACGGGTGTCGATGCCCGCTTCGAAGCCGCGCTTGGCGTGCTGAAGGCGCAGGGCGCCGTGCTGGTCGACATCACCACCGCCCCCAACCGCCGCGAGATCGGGCCCAACGAATTCACCGTGCTTCTGACCGAGCTGAAGGCCGACATGGCGGCGTATCTGGTCACCACGCCGGCCAATGTGAAGCCGCGCACGCTGGCTGACCTCATCGCCTTCAACAAGGCCAATGCGGCGGCAGAAATGGGCCTGTTCGGGCAGGACGCGTTTGAAAAGGCCGAAGCCACAAAGGGGTTGACTGATCCGGCCTATCTGAAGGCCCGCGAAACCTCGCTGCGGCTGGCCGGCAAGGAAGGCATCGACAAGATGCTGGCCGATGCCAAGGTGGAGGTGTTGGTTGCCCCCACCACCGCGCCGGCCTGGTTCATCGATTCGGTCAATGCCGATCAGTCACCTGGCGGCGGCGCCGGCGGGCTGGCTGCAGTGGCCGGTTACCCGCACCTCACCGTGCCGATGGGCGGCGTGCGCGGCCTGCCGGTGGGGCTGAGCTTCATCGGCCCAGCGTGGAGCGACGCCCGGCTGTTGGCGCTTGGCTATGCCTTCGAACAGGCGGCCCCTGCTATGAAGCTGACGCCGGCCATGGTGCAGACAGTGGAGGAGAGCCCTGAAGTGCAGAAGCTGTTTGCGCCCTCCGTCCGGTAGAAAGCGTAAGGGTTCCAGGCCGCGGCGGAGCATGGCGGATCCCTAAACCCGCAACCCAAACCGGGATGGGCCAGGGCAATCGGGATGGATCTAGGCTGTTGGGTCACTACTCGCTGCGGATCCACCTGACACACGTCACCACCAAACCACTAACAGGTTTCGCGACAGGGCGCTGGCGTATTAGCACAACAGCCACAACACCCCTGTTGCCGATGATTTTGAAGCTGTGACTTTCCACCTCGATCCTTAGCGGGATCGAGCCGGGCCAAGTTATCCGGCACGGGCGACCCCGGCTGTCAGCTTGCTGGCGCTGTTTTCACTTGCTCTTCATCACCCACACGCCATCCCATGCCTCCGTCGGCGGGCTTGCCAAGAGAGCCTGACAACGATCGATATAGGTTTGTGAAAGGCTATCGCTCGGATTGAGCTGTAGGCAACGTTCAAAGCGCTGAATGGCGCGATCGAACTTGCCTCCACGATAATCCACCATGGCTTCGCCGAAATGGTTGACCACGTCCATAAGGTTCGGGAAGCTTTGGGTGTCATGAAAGTCGAGGATTTCGAACACCCGGACCGGCTGCGTCTTGCCTTTGACGACAACCAGGTCGATGTCGCGAAGGCGATACGTTCCGCGCAGCTTAGACACTGTGGATTCACTCGCAAGAATTCGCGCCGAATAAGCCTTACAGGCGCTCTCCAAACGTGAAGCCAGGTTCACACCGTCTCCAATAACTGTATAGTCCATACGTTTGGGGCTACCGATATTGCCGGACACCACATTATCGGTGTTGAGACCGATACCCATGTCAACGGTTTTCAGACCCTGCGCCTTGCGCACGATGTTCCATTCCCAAAGTTCCTGGATCATTGTAATCGCGGCGCGCACGGCGCGATCAGGATCGTCACCTTGGGCGACCGGCAGACCAAAGCAGGCCATGATCGCGTCGCCAATGAACTTGTCCAGCATCCCACCTTCGCGGGTAATGCAATCAACCATCATCGTGAAATACTGATTGAGGAACTGTACGGTACCCTGCGCCCCAGATTCCTCTGTAATAGCCGTGAAACCGCGCACGTCGGTGAACATGATGGTTGCTTCGGCACTGACGCCACCAAGAAGATCAAGTCCGTCGTTCTCGAGCATCTTTGCAGCGATTACAGGATCCATATAGCGCGACATCGTCGATTTCATACGTTTTTCACTGCTGATATCTTCGAACATCAGCATCGAACCGAGCGACTTATCATCTGCTGCACGCAATGGCATGAACGTGATGTTGACCGATTTTTCCTGGGCGCCCACCGAAAGGGTAGTGTCAGGGTAGAAACTGCTCTCTTGGCTGGCCCGGGTGTGTTCGAGTTGGTCCAGTACCCACTGGCCATTTTCGCCCAGCATGTCGGCCAGCGGTTTGCCAATGAGTTCCGTTTCAGATGCGGCCCATATGCGTGCTCCGGCGGCGTTGCTGGTTACGATTATGTTGTTGGCGTCAAGCGTGAGGACGCCGTTAGACATGCTTTGCAACATGCTTTCATTGTAGTTTTTTATCCGTTGCACATCATCGAAAAGCTTCGAGTTTTCGAGCGCAATCGCGATCTGCGCGGTAAACGCCTTCAAGCGTTGCTCATCCTCGTCGGAGAAGCTACCGCCTTTCTTGTTGAGCACCTGCGCCACGCCGATCGCGCGATTTTCCTTGTTGATGATGGGAACGCACAAGATCGATCGTGTGAAGAAGCCGGTCTGCCTGTCGAAGGCAGGGTTGAACCGCAAGTCTGCATAGGCATGCGGAATGTTCATTGTCTGGCCAGCGGTGAAAACGGCACCAGCGATACCTATATTTGCCGGAAAGCGAATTTCCGAGATATCGCCGCCGGTGCTCACCCGTGAAAACAATGTGCCAGTTGCGGTATCGTGCAGGAATATCGTCGCACGTTCAGCGCCCAGCATCTTCGTTGTCTCGCTGACTGCACGCTGCAAAAGGCGGGAAAGGTCGAATTCTGAATTGATGTCCGACACAAGTTCCAGAAACGCCATTTCCTTACCGCGGATGCGTTCAATCTCTTCCAGATATTGCATGCTCTGAAGGATGGTACAGGCTTGGTTGGTGATATCCTGCAGAAGATCGAGATCTGTGTCTGTAAATGCGCCATCGCGGCGATTTAGGCTTTGAATTACCCCGATAATTTCACCCGAGGCGGCATAAAGCGGTACGCAGATGACATTGCGTGTCACAAAGCCCGTGCGATCATCAACCGATTGATTGAAGCGAGGGTCATCGTATGGGTTGTCACTGCGCACGGATTCGCCCGATCGGAACACGTGACCGGCGATACCACTGCTGTTGAGTATGCGAATTTCGCGGGTGAGATTTCCCTCTGCGACGCGGGAATAAAGCTCGCCTGTCTTGGGGTCGTTTAGAAACAGGGTGCCGCGCTCGCAGTCCAGCTCACGCGAAGTTAGATGCACCAGTTCGGCAAGCACGGAGTTCAGATCGGTGAGGCTGGCGCAACGGCGGGTGACTTCCAGCAGCACATTCGCGCGGCGCAAAGCCTCGTCGCGGCGGGTGCGGCGCGCGACCGAGCGGCTGATACCGGTCGGATTTTCGGCGTTCATGCGTTAGTTTCCAGTTGGATGCGGAGCAATTTGATATGTTCCTTGAGAACTTCCTGATCGCGATGGGCCTGCGCCTCTTGCGACCGAAGTGATTGGGCGGCATCGGCATTGGCGCTGTCCAGTTGAAGACGAAGCGCGCTGACCGCAGAACGAAGCTGATCGGTTTCGGCAGCGTGCGCAGCACGCAGCGCCTGCAATGCGGCCTCCGAAGCAATTGCCTGGCTATCCAGCCCATCCCGCAATGCCTGAACGGTATCCTTTAGGTCAGCAATGTCTTGGGCCATGGCAGCCCGCGCGCTTTGCACTTCGGTTTGAGTTTGTGCGGCGGCCACTTCCAGCGCGTTGCGTAGCTGGCCTATTGTCGCATGCAACTGCAGGTTTTGCGCGTGGAGCTCGGAAATCTCTGCCATTGCCATGGTCGCCAACGGCTTACCCTCCCCAACATGTAGTGCCGCGGCCCCGTGGCTTTGTCGCGACAGGGGTTGCAACCGGGCAGTTATTGTTGCGGGTGACACGAGTCAAAGCAAAGGCCTGTTCCCTTGCACCCTGACTTCCACATAAGCCATTGGTTCCACGTTACCCAAGTGCAACAACAACCGCTCTGCGCTCATCCTCGCTGGATGTGATCAGGGGTCAGCTCCCATTGCGCAATCCATCTTGGGGCTTAGGTATCGGTTCGCACTTATCGATAGCTGGCAAACGGACCAACACGCTCTGGCCGAAGGACTTTTGCGGTCAGGTTGAACTCTAGCGGTGAAATGAGGACGTTTCAGACCGCGCTTGGCAAATCATCGATCCAGTTTCAGACTGCATCAATGCAGGTTCTCCACGCAACTGCGACCCACATGGCGCAAGTGTGAGGCTTGCGGAGCTGCTTTGTGGCACAAAACTTGCTAACCGCCTGAGATTTAACACTATCCTCCCGTTGCGAGGGGGAGGGCAGAAAGCGTACGGCATCACAATGTGAAGTCGCGGGCATCCCCCAACACCACATCACTTGGACGCTACCCAGCAAGCTGCTCATTCGTGACGCCCACAATCCATTCAGCTTTAGGCATCAAAGGGACCTATCACGTGGCCCAATCGTCAAAATCACCTTCAGCACCCTGCCAGCAATATGTCCGGAATTGGATGATTCTATCACGTGCACCCCTGATTGATGCCGCTCACAAAGGTTCTCCGGTTCTGTGTCCGGGCATCGTGTGAGGTTCCGGACTTCTGACCCTGTCCCGGATTTTATCCTGCCAGGATCAACGCTCTGGCCCTTCATCGGCCGGCGTCAGGAACCCCCCGTGGCGTTTGAGGCTGATTATCGTTTAAGTCCCGGCGCCACGCTTAAAGTTTGGCCCGAGCTCTCAGTCTCGCCAGATGCATTTTCAGGACCGTGTCAAATTTTGTGTCTGCACTTCGTAAACACAGAGAAAAACAAATTTTGGCTAATCTTCGAATGCAGTTACCTTTCGCTCAAAGATTCCGACACGGTCTTCAAGATTGGCTTTGTCAGGTATCTTAAAACCGTGTTTTCACCAGTCTTGATCTCCGCTGTAAGGGTCATCCCCGGCTGAATAATGATCTGCTCATTGTCACGCTTGGGACGCATTTCGCTGATATCGACGTCGAGGTTGATGCGATAATACGTGGCGCTTTCGCCATCAGGGCGTTGCTCCACCAATGTGTCTGGGCTGACATAGGAAACGACCCCAACGCCGGAACCATAAATTGCACTGTCGAACGTATCGAATTTAACCGATGCCTTTTGCCCGACCTTGATGAACGCGATATCACGGGGCGAGACCTGAGCCTCCACTATAAGCTTTTCTCCAGTGGGCACGATCTGCATCACTTCATCCCCGGGGCGGAGCACGGCGCCGACAGTCGTAAAGCGAACATTCTTGACAATGCCGTTAGCCGGCGAACGTAGTTCTGTGGCCGCGAGTGCGTCCATGCGTTGGGCAAGTATCTGCTGGGCGCTGACTAGTTCTTCTTCGACTTTAGCAAACTCTGCCTGGAGATCCTGCTGGTACTTGCTTCGCTTGTTCACAATCTGCCCTTGAACATCGGCAATCCCGCGCTGCATTCGTATAATCTCGGCACGGGCGACATCACCGCTTGAAACCAGCGGGATATTGAGCTCAAGTTCCTGCTGCATCAGCCGCTTTACCGCTTCCAGTGCGGCAATCTCAGACGAAATCGCCTGGCGGCGCTTTGTGAACAAGGCCGTTTGGTTCGCGATGAAATCTGGGTATGATCGCAATTCTGCGGGAAAATTCAGTGGGCGGTCATATAGTTCAGCTTCAATACGGGACATGATGCTCCTGAAAGCAGCCACCTTGGCTTGACTTTCTCCAACAGCGGCCTGCACTTTGACGCGATCAATGCGCACCAGCAGCTGACCTTTGCGAACTGCATCACCTTCCCGAACGCGCATTTCCTCCACAACGCCGCCATCAGCAGTCTGAATGACCTGCACTTTGTCGACTGGGATGACCTTACCCATGGCGCGCGTGAGTTGGTCTATTTCTGCCCACTCTGCCCATAGGAAGAACGACAAAACAGCCGCGGCTGAGGTGATAATGATCCAGCTCGATAGCCGGATCGATTTCAATTTTTCCATTATATTCAACTCATCATCATTGTGCTGGCGCCGCGGTGGCAGGCACCGCCTGCGGGCCCGGCCGCTTGGGGGTGAGCTGGGCTATGACGTCTGCGGTCGGGCCATCAAGCACGATGCGCCCCTGCGCCATCACGATTACACGCTGGACGACTGACAACAGCTGCAGTCGGTGAGTTACAAGCACAAGGCCTTGTTCAGGACCGATCTGGCTAATCACGCTGTTGATGACCATCTGCTCGGTAGTTTGATCAAGACTGGCCGTTGGCTCATCGAGCAGCATGAAGCCGGGCCGACCAAGGAGGAGCCGCGTCATGCCCACCAAACCACGTTGTCCGCCTGACAGGCCCCTTCCCCCTTCCGCCAGCATAAGGTCAAGACCCTTGGGATGGCCCGCAATCATGGTGGCCAGACCCGTGCGTTGGGCGCACTGCAACAGGTCTTCGTCCGAGATATTGCCAAGCCCCATTACGAGGTTCTCACGCAGGGTCCCGTTCACGAGGCGGTATTCTTGAGGCAGATAAGCGACGTGGGCGCGCAGAATGTCGTCAGCAATCTGCGATACATCGAGCCCGCCAAGTCGTATGGAACCTTCCTTCGGCAGATAGAGGCCAGCTAACAAGCGCAACAGGGTTGACTTGCCCGAACCAACGCCGCCTATGATCGCCACACG
>Ga0164292_10002989_pt1 | contig 13764 bp, 8 predicted proteins | sample GEODES117metaG_FD_111486 | JGI IMG/M metagenome (GOLD analysis project Ga0164292, IMG submission 111486) | Eutrophic lake water microbial communities from Lake Mendota, Wisconsin, USA - GEODES117 metaG | ecosystem: Environmental > Aquatic > Freshwater > Lake | place: USA: Lake Mendota, Wisconsin... | reverse complement strand
TTCTTCAGGTAACATTTTATTACCAATCACTTCATTGTAAAGTGGATTAGGAATCATTCCACCTTTAGTATTAATGTATGGGTCTTTTGAAAGAGCAATATTTTCAAATGTATTTCCCATTATATTACTCATTACATCATAAGGATTTACACCTGGAGAATCATAAGGATTTTCTACCCATTGTCCATTTATTTTTATAAGGTTATCCATTTCTTCAATTGGAGTTCCTTGTTGCATATATCTTTTCTTATCTTTTTGAAACCCATAATCAGCTAAGTTTACTCCTTGAAATAAATCTGAACCTTCATCTGGTACAGTAATTGTTTTATTTGGATTATAAGGTGTACCTGTTTTAATTTTAGGTTCAGTAGTTGGAACAATAGTAGGTTCTATTATTGGAGCAACAGGTTCAGGGATAATTTGTTGAGTAGGAGTAACAACAGGTGCTGGAGGATTATAACTATATTTATCAAGATTAGAAAGTTTTGACATATATGTGTTATTAGCTGCATCAAGATTTGTCCAATTTTTCATGCCTTCACTCCAATAACTCCAATTATTATTATCATTACGATAATAAGTATTTGGTAAAAGTCCAGCAATATTTTGATAAATTTTTCCTACACCACTAGGAGGAGTACCATTAACAAGTTTACCACCATACATCATCATTCCCATTTGTTGCATCATAGCAGGGTCTTGCATTAAACCAGCCATTGCTTGTTCTTGCATCATACCCTGTTGAGCTTGTTGTTGCATTTGTTGTTTCTGATTAGCTTGTTCTTGCATAGCCATATCACTCTGCTCTTCTAAAGCAGCAGTTTCCTGTTGTCTTTTAAGTGCTTCTTTTATAAACTTATCAGAAGGATTTTTACTAAGTATCTTTTCTAACTTAGCAACATTAGCTTCTCTTTTAGTTTTTCTATCTGCCATAGTTTTACCATTGACTTTTAATTGTTTAGAATAAACCTTAGTTTGTTCAGGAAGTGCTACTGGTATTCCACCATTATCATGTGATGGTCCTTCAAACTCTCCCATTTCACCATTAGGTAGTTCATAAGCTTCTCCTCCCTCTACTTCAACAGGAATGTTTTGAGGTACTTGTCCACCTTGTGCATAAGAACCATACATCATTTGTTGCATGTACATTGATGGGTCAATCATGCCACCATAAGCCATAGTAAAACCTGTATTAGGTTTTGTAGGCCTCATTTCTTGTTCAGGTTCTCTAATAGCTTTAACCATATCAGTTACAGCTTTAGTTGTAAGGTTTACTAAAGCATTAGCACCTACATCAAAAAGCATAGGTGTTAATCCACCTGCCCACATTTTAGGAAGTTTGTTATTCATATCATCAGTTATTGTACCACCATAAGCTCTTTTACCCAAATTAAGTGATTGAGCATAATACTCACTTGGCGAAAGACTTTCCTTTAAAGCATTAATCATTTTTTGTCCTTTTGTTGGTTGATTTTCATCTATCAACTTTATACTTTCATTCTTTTTAATCATTTCTTTTGGTAATTTCCAAGGTGTAGTTTTTTGTTTTGCTTTACCTTTAGGAGTATATGTTGCTCCTACTTTAACTTCAAAAGGTGATGCTTTATCTTTTTCTTTTTGAGCTTCACTTAAAGTTTTATAATCAACTCCAGCTTTAACTCCAAAACCATTTCTATTATATCCAACATTAACACCTAATTTATTAGTAGCAGGATTTTCTTCTGTAGCAAATTGTCTTTCATAATTAGCATCTGCATTAAAGTTTTTACCTCTATACCCAACTTTAGCATCTAAACTTCTGTTTCCAGTTTCTTCTTCAAGGTTTAAATTTGTTTTGTAATTTACATTAGTTGCAAATTTTTTACCTTTATAACCAAGTCCTGTTCTAACATCAAAGTTTTTATTTTTATAATCAACAGCTGCATTACTAGTGAAGCCTTGTTTTTCAGGAACAAAGTTAAGATTAAAATTATAATTAGGGTCAAGTTTATTTCCAGTAAATCCAAGATTACCAGTAAATCCTTTTTTAGAATAACCTAGTTTAGCATCATGTATAAGTGGATTTTGATTATCTCTTGATATTGCATAGTTAGCAGTAAGACCATTTCTATCATAATTTAACAATCCTAAATTAAAATTAGAATTATTTTCAGGAGCAGTATTAGATTTAAAATTATTAGGATTAGGGTTATTTTTTTTATTGGCATATTTAAAATTAGTACCTATACCTTTTGTTGTAAAATCTACTCCAAGATTATAATCATCTCTGTTTCCTGTAAATTCAAAATTACCTGAGGTATCACCTTTATCATAACCAAGTTTAGCATCATAGTTATAAAGCTCATCTTTTTGTTTTGATGCTTTAAAGTTTGTATCAAATCCTTGACCTCTATATCCTACACCAAAATCAAAGTTAGGATTTTCTTTATTAAAGTTATAATTGTAATCTCCAGTAAATCCATACTTATCAAATCCTAAATTAAACTTTGCATTAGGATTATTTTCAGCTGTAGAGTTTGTATAATCAGCACTACCTTTAAATCCAAATCTATCTCTATATCCTAACCTTGTATTAAAGTTTAATTGTGAATTAGGATTATCACTAGCAAATGTAAAATCTTTAAGAGGAGCTAATTTTCTATCACTAGTTATACTTGTCATTTGATTAAATGGACCTACTTTATAACCTAGTCCAACATTACTTAAACCAGATGACATTCCTCTTACGTTAGGATTAAATCCTGGTTGTCTTAAACTTTGATTTAATCTTTCTTGATATGGATATACAGTTCCACCATTATCCATTTGTGCTCTAATCTTTCTTTCTTGCTCTAACATTTTTTTAGTAGGCTTTTTACCAGAACCTTTATTAGCTCTAATATTATCCCACAATCCTCTTTTAGAATAAGAGCCATCTGCTCTTTTAATCATACCACCTGTTCCATACTCATCTTCACTTGTTGCAAAATTATTATTTTGTAATACCGATTTTTTCTTTTTCATAGTATTAGTTATTATACCACCATTAGCAGCAGTAGACATAGGAGTATTATTTTGATTACTTACAAAAGAATTAAACATTCTAATTACATCTTCTTCTTTAAAAGGAATCATTAAATCTTGTATTTGTGACTTTAATGAATTTTCTTTACTCATACCTTTTAAAGGAGTAAGTTCTAAATTCTTTTTTAATTCATCATAATGTTTCTTTTCAAATCTTTCATTAACTGGGTCATACATGTTATTATCTAACATCCACTTTCTAACAGCATCTACTCTTGCTTTTACTTCAGTAGGTCTTTCATAATATTCTTTGTCATTATAAACTTCTTTAAAATCTTCTGGTAAATTAGCTTCATCTATTGTAAATGGATTATTAAAATACTTTAAACCTCTACGACCTAATGTAGAAGCATGAGAAAGTTCATGTAATTCTGTAGCTGGTAAATCTTGATTTTCATTTATAAATACAGTATGAGGATTATTTACTTTACTCTTATAAGACCTTATATTTTTAGCATAATTTAAAAGACTTTCTGTAAGATTTGGATTATCCATTATAGTAGTATAACCATAATTTTCTATAAATTTTTCTTTACTTTTTTCCAATTCTTGTAGTTGAGCATTCATTTTATTTTTTTCATCCTCAGAAAATTGAGGATAATAAACACCTTCCCAAGCTCCTTTGTCAGAATTTTCATAATCACCAATCTTAACAGTATTTAAATTATTATTTATAAACTGTCTGTAATCATCAGCTTCAGTAGATATATCTGCTACAGGTTTATTTGTCATCATAGCATACCTTTCATTAAACAAAGGACTGTTTGTCATTTGTTTTAAAAAGTCTAATGATGTAGTATTTGTTGGCTCTATTGGTCCACCTGTTTTATATTTAGGAAGTTTCTTTTTCGTATTAGTTATTTTTCCTCCCATAGCTTTTAATCCATAACCTGTTAGCCAATTAGGTGTAGGATTAATTATGTATTGGTCTGATAATTTATAACCCTCTATTAAATCATTTAAAGAACTTGAAGAAGCTCTTGTATCAAATGGATTTTCTTTAACGTATGTTTTTTGTCCTTTAGATAAATATTCATCTGGTATTATTCTTTCTATTTCTCTAAGTTGTTTATTACCTACAAACATTGCAGCATCATCAGGTAGCGTTGCCATACCTTTTGGAACTGCTGTTGCAGAAACATATCCACTACCAGGTCTACTTTTTAAATATTCTTTTACATAATGTCTATCTGTTGTTGACCATTTACCAGTATATTTTGAATTAGGTCCAACACTACCAAAGTTAGGTACATTATCTGCTTGCCATCTATATAAAAATTCTACATCATTTTCTTTTAAAGCAAAAGGATTTATCTTATATGTATTTTTTAAAGGTGTTTGAGTAGTTAAATATTTACCTGTTGTGTTTGCTAAATTTTTAAAATTTTTTGATTTAGTTAATGCTTTAAAACCTTTTCCTGTTAAAATATCTAATGGTACATCTATCCCCATTTGTATTAAAGGATTATCAGACACTAATGCACCAGGAGTCATTTGGTCATTAGTAGGTAACCATTTTTTATCTTCAGGTGTTAGTTGACTCTCTAATCCCATATCTTTCATTGACCTTGTTAAATTAGGCAATGCAGAATAATAATCATTTCTGCCTGATAAAGCTTCTCCTAATAATGCTAATGGAGTATTCATTACTTCACCAGTATATCCCAATACTGTACCTACTCCTTTAGCTGCTCCTTTTGCAAAATCACCTGTACCTTTTCTAACTTTATCTTGAGCTTTACCTACTCTTTGCTTTTTATAAAATTCATCCCAAAGTTTATTCATACTTTTTGGAACACTTACCCATTCTTGGTCAGCTTCACTCCAAACTATATCACCATCTTCAAACTTATCTTCATACATTTGAGCATAATTAGGAGAGTTGACATCGTAAATTTTACTGTCAACTTGTACCTGATTTTTTTTAAGTTTTTTCTTTTGCTTACTCATTATCTAAATGATTGTTGTTCAGTTTCAATAATAAAGTTAGTAGTTAGTTCTACATCCTCAAAGTTAGTGAATCTTAATCTCATTACTAAATATTTATCTCTAAAGTTTTCTTGGTCATACCAATCTTTGTTTACATTAATTGCAGCAGGATTAATAACTTTATCAATAGGATATTGAGAAGATATAGCTGACCAGTCTTTAGTAAACATAGGAATAGTATAATTAATTCTTACATCTCTAAAATCATTTATTCTCCAATCTCTTTCAGCTCTATCTATTACAACTGATGTAGCATTGTTAGTAGTTTGATTCTCATAAAAATCTGCTGGGTTAGCTTGTAAATTTTTAGCAATCAATTGTACTTCACCAGATATTTGTCTGTTATTATAAACTGTTAATCTGTTAAATGTAACATTTCTTTCTTCATAATAATCTTGATTTACTGCATCATATTTCTTAGCAATAGTTTGTAACATAATATCTTCCCATAGTCTTGTAGTTATAGGATTAGATACTGATACTGTTTCAATTATATGTGAGTAAAGAGTATCATAATACTTTTGATATAATCCTTGAATATTATGTTCCCACTCTGTTTCTCCATCAGCTGAGTAAAAAGTATTTTGGTCTTGAGAATAGAATAGTGGAAGATAAGAATGAAATGATACCCAAGTTTTAGTTAGCAATGAAAATGAAATAGTAAATGATTTATTTTCAAAAAATGTAGCATCATTAAAAATAATGTTTGTAAAATCTTCTTTAAATCCATAATACACAAAGTTATTAGTGTCTATATTAAAATATACTGAACCAGGAATTAATCCTACATAACCAGCATCAATACTTATTATTTGAAAATTATTTACATAGTTAGGTCTTAATAAATAATCTCTTTTAGTAAAGATAACTCTTTGATGTCTTGGGTCAAATACTGAATGAATACCTATACCATTAGGATTATTAGGATTGTCAGCATTAGGGAATACTTCACCTGTAAGGTCAAAGAATTGTTGAGCAAGATATGGTTTAAGATATTCTTGAAACCAATTATACATACCCTCACCACTTATTTTTGCTAACCCTCCTTCTGCACCACTAACAAGATATAAACTCTTTTCATATTCAGAAGCATAGAATATACCAAGAGGTGATTTAAGAATACTCCATTTATGATTAGTACCTGCACTACCCATATCTGAATCTACTAATTTTCTTGGAGGTATTGAGAAGTATTCTCCAGTACCTATAAATGTAACTACTTCATTAACAATACTTTGTTGTACATTTTGAGGTAGTAACCATAAACACTCTTCAGTAAATACAAATAATGAATTATTCTTTCTTACTAATCCTGTAATACCACCATGCTCTGCTTCTATATCTCTATAATTGTTAGCTAAAAATACTCTATAGTTATCACTTAGTTCTTCTTGAAAACTTGTTTCAGAATAATATACTCTATCAGGAAAAGACTCTAAACAATCTGAACAACATTCATAATTTGATGGTAATGGAAAATAAACTTTTTGTTTATCCATTCTACTAAAGTCAACATTATAGTGATAAACTTCAAAACAACATATTCCTTTAGGAAGAAACTTTTTATCATCTTCACTAAAAAATAACCATCTATCTCTAAAATAATGTTCTATATCTTGTGTGTAATTGTAATAAGAACCACATACATTACTTTCTATTTGTCTTAGTGCAGTATTAATTTCTGATTCTACATATACACCTACAATGTGTTCATTAGCATAAAATACTGCATTTCCAAAACTTGCTGATAAATTATCTAATTCATTATCTTGACAAGCTTCATCTAATTCAGAATTTTTAAAAGCATTCCAAAATCCAGCTATTGTAGTTGCAAGTACACCTACACCTCCTACAATTAAAGCTCCTAATGTAACCCAAGCAGCTGCAAATACAGGAAGTGCTGCACCTGCTGTAAATATTGTAATTATTGCAGCTACAGCTATTCCAAGAGCAACAAGTATCTCATCAATAAATCCTGAAAATGATTCTCTTACTAATGAGTTAGATAAATTAAAATGTGTAATAGATACATCACCTGCATACAATCCAAACTCACTAGTTATTGAAGGTGCAGTTAACATACAATTATGCATCTTATAATACTTAATAGAATTTAATTGACAATGAACATTTCTATCTACCCTCATTGTTATATAAGGAATATCTCTTGTTTCAGAAAGAGGAAATAACTGCCCAGTCTTAATCATTTGTACTCTATTAGACCAAGACACATTATACATTCTTCTACCTGGTTCATAGTTATCATCATAGGATAATTGGTCCATTGATAACATCTTAAGTTTACAAAGATTTCTACCTCCCCAACCATTATTTACACCATTATAGTTTTGTACTCTAACTTCTATTACACTATCCCAATCACTAATAAATGAACCTAATCCATCATATCTTTCTTTATACAACACTCTATTATTGTATTGAAATTCATTTTCTATTTTAATATATTCAGGAACAAGTATATCATTATTATATAAAAATCTTGGATTTAATATATACCCATGTCCTGAACCATCTCCATTATTACGAGTAAAATATGAAAATGTAGTATAATTAAAAGCATTAGTATCTGTTCTTCTTGCTTTTCCTCCTATACCTGCATCAAGAATAGTTCTATTAAAAGAATCTCTTTCAGCTCTTACAAAGTAATGACCTACAATATCAGGGTGTGGATATTCTACATTAGTAAATTTAATTCCTAAAGGTTTAATTGTAGTATTGTTTACATAATTCTGATAAGCAAAATTAACACTATATGTAACAGTAAATTCAGCACCCCAACTAGTAATCATTGTACCACTAAATAATACAGCACTATATATATCATTAGGGTCATCTCCTAATTCAGTAGCTATTGTAAAAGTATATGAATCATTATATAAATCTGATTCTAAAATACTTACAGTTACAGGAGTTTGTGTAGTTGGAGGAGGTACATTATAATCATAAGTAGTAGTTAAATCAATAGCATTACCAGGGTCAGGCCATACAAATCCATCATTTAAAGTAACTGTAACTGATAAGTTATAAAATGAATTTATTGAATTATCATTATCTACATGGTGTTCTAAAGTACGAGAAGGAAATCTATGATGTCTAATTGGTGTATTAACAAGTGCATTACCACATATATCTTCTCCCCAATAATCACCTGATGCACAAGAATCTATATCTTCATAAACTGTATCTCTACATTCCCAATATGCCATTTGTCCTTCAACACCAGGGTTAGTTGCAATAGCAGTTTCAGATACTCTCCATTTTTCTACAAATGGTGCAGCATTATAATTAGCAATAGCTGTTGGGTCATTAGGAACAAGATGTTCTATATTATGATTCCAAGGACTAATTAAACTATCATCATTTGTAGATTCACAATTACCAGTACTCCAATTCCATCTTTGATTTTTAGGTGGTCCAGGAATATGATATGCAGGAGATTCAAATCCATCATCAAATACATAAACTATACCCATAGCATATACTTCACCACCCATAAATCCAATAATCTCATTAGGTGAAATAGGATTTTTAGGATTACCTATTTCACTAATATCTACATCACCTATTTCTTTTACAATATAACGAGAATGTATTTTAGAAGCATATTGTTGAAACCCACAAAAGTTTACTTGTTTACCTTTTGTATTAGCAAGTAATAATTTATTTTCTAACTGCTCAATGTGTCTAGCAAGTTCAATATCAATTTTACCTATTTTAATTTCTTCAACAGATATTTCTGTATAACCATTTAATCCACCATCAAATATAAATGTAGTTTGTTCAATAGGTATATCAGGAGATACAAGAGTCTTGTTTACTAATCCTGAAAATTGAGTTGCTTGAATTGCAGCAATTCTATAATAAGCAAAGTCAGGGTCTAAGTTAGATAAATTAAGTTGTATTGATTTATTTGTTCTTCCTACAACTCCACCTAATCCATCATATTCTAATTGAGATGAACCATTAATAGAATTATAAGATGCAAAAGTACTATCATGATAAATATTAACAGGTCTTGAAGTTACAATCCAATTAGTAGGATTACCATCTTCATTAAGTAATTGAATAGCAAAATTATATGAACCTGCTTCTAATTGACCCCCACTATTTAAAACTTCTGTACTAGAAAAACAAGGTATTTGAAAATCTTGAATCAAATTAAATTTAGTACAATTCCATTTCTCACCTACAAATGGGTCAATAGGATTATTTAACCAAGCTATATATGCATCACTATAATAATCTTCTAACTTAGCAAAGTTAATTTGTCTTACAGAATTTAATCCATCAGTAAAATATACTACTGTTTCACAACCTCTTCTTAATCTATATGTTGCATCTATCTGATATTCAATACTAAATCCTAAACATTCAGAATTTACTATTTGAATGTACTCACAATTCTTTACTGTACCTATTTCACTATTAGTTCCATTAGTACTAAAGATAACTATCTCATTATCTTTAGTATAAACTTTACCTATTCTAAAATATCCATTAGGAAGAGTGTAACATTCCTCATTTCCTTTTTCATTAGATAACATAGTTCTGTTACCCTCACTTGTTTCATTGACAGCATTAAGTGCATATCTATATGATTCTTTAGGTTGGTCAACAGGATTAACATCCTGCATCATACCTTTATGTGGTCTATTTACGTTGTTATCCATTAGATATAAGAATTATAATATCCTCTAAAATAGTTTCTAAAGTCAGGGTCATTAAATTTACGAGATTCTGGTCTAGACATTTTACCAAAGAATCCATAGTACCTATTCATACGAGGTAACATATATTGTCTTTGTTCAAGAATGTTCTGCCATTGGTCAACACCTTTAGGCATCATAGCTCTATTACGAGCTTGTTTACAATACCAATGCCAATCCTGTTCTGCCTTTTGTAGTTTACCTACTGACCCATCTCTATTGGTATAAAACTCTCTTTCCATTAACTTCATTACTACATATTTAGTAATAGCAGTTGTGTAAGCATAATGGTCAGGTATCATTGGGTAACCTTGGTCATCAACAACTTGTCTTACATGAGATAATACTATCTGACCTTTCTCAAAAGAAAATCTAATAGTATCTCCATTTATAATAGTGTATTCATCAAACACTCCTGAACCTGCATTATATAATTTATCCTGGTCAGGATTAGAACATACAAGTGAATTAAAAAATGTATGGTTAGCAAGTCTTATAACTGAAAAACATTTGTTGTACAAATAAGATGAAGCATAATATCCTACCTCATCTCTTAAATCAAAATATGGTCTATAATATGCTAAGTCATATTCTTGTAGTGGTTTTCCATCACAATCAATAGGTACAGGTATAGCTGCAGGAAGTGGTGCTAAAGATGAAACTTCTTCAGATAAGTTAAGTACATCAGATGGACAAAGACCACATTCTCTTATATCATCCCAACATATATTTCTTACTACCTGTACAATAGCATGAAGTCCATTAGGAAGAGAAGCCTGATGATTTCTTACTTCTATAAATGCAACTGCTTCTTCATAAAGAGTAATGGCACCAATAGCTTCTAAAGCTTCAGCAGTCCATTCAATAACATCTGATTCATTTATATTTTCTAATGAACCAAAATCTCTTCTAAGTTTACCAAGTATTCTATTTACAGATACATAGGGTGTAACTTCATTACTCATAATTTACGTTCTTTTAAAGCTTTTAATGATTTAGTATGTAAAGCATCTCTTCCTTCAAGTATTAGATATTCAGTTCCATTTATTATTCTTTTAGCCAACTCTCTTTTACTTTCTCTATTAGGACAATAAGTATAAAAATATTTATTACCTAATGTTACTGCTGTTCTTGACCACATAAATCTATATCCTATACCATCACTATGCTCATTAAAATTATATATTTTCTTTTGTTGTAGTTTAGATTTCTCACAGGATTCCCATAACTTTTTAGTTTCTGTCCAGTTAATTGATAACCCTGATATTCCCCAATCAGTAACTTTTATATTTCTTTTTTTACCTACTACTTGTACTGCCCCAAGTTTGCCTGGCAAATAAACTGTTTCACCTTTTAAGATAGATTCCATTATAAAATCATTGAATCCATTTAACAATTTAAGATATTCAGGCTTAGTAAGTTTTCTTTTAAATTCTGATTTCTTAAAATAATTCTTGTATGCTGTCTGTATTGATTCTAATACCTTTCCTTTACTCATTGTTACTTAGTTGTTTGTTCTGGATTATCTTTTGTATTATTAGATGAATCTTCTTGTGCTTGATTAAACATAGCTATAAGTTCTTGAGTACTTAATTCAATAGCTGCATCTAACATTGAGTTATCTAAATGAAACTCTTTATCAACTACAGATTCACAAGAATCTTCTACAGGACAATACATTGGATAAGTATATCCTTCTATTGGGTCTTCTAATAGTATTTCTATTCTAATTACTTCTGCATCATTCTTTGCAGTAACATAAAGATACTCACCTGAAATAAAATAATCAGGTTTATGAGAAGTATATTTATCAAACTGTTTATACTTTTTATCTTGCCAGGTTAGTTCAGAATACACTACATTACCATCTAAAGATGTAACACTTTTAATAATGTGTCCACTTATACCTGATATTGGTTTAGGAAGTGGATATTTAGTTTTAAATATACAACATCCAAGAGGAGGAATACAAGGACATTCTGATATAGGTGCTTTTACAAGTTCTACACAAGGCAATACCTGATAGTTAATACTTGCAATGAATTGTCTTTTATTTACTTTTTCATAAAGTAATCTTCCTCTAGTAGATTTAAGTTTGCTGTAAATATGTCTTGAACTTAATCTGCTATCATCAGACTTAACACCTTTAGAATATAAAGCTTGTATTCTTTGTATGACTTCTTTAATTAACATTGTTGTAAGTAATCTTTTAATATAGTAGTAAAATCATTACAATTTCTCAGTTCATAAGTTCCATCTGTTCTTAACCAAATTATTAGTCTTTGTTTAGCATACAATTCTATTTCTTCTAAGAGTATTTGATAATAACTCAATTGAATTTGATACTTACAATAAGGAGTATTTGGAGTATAACTAAATGGTTCTAAAAGATAACCATACTGTTTATCTAAATCATAATTAGTTTTGTAATCAGCAATAACTATTTCTCCAAGTTCATTATCCCATAACAATAAATCTGATGTACCAGCGTAATTATACTTTTCAGAATACATTTTAAGTTCAGTAGTTAATACTGTATATTTACCTGATAATATATTCTCATGTATAAATTTCTTAACAGCTTCTTCTTGTCTGCAATTTGGAATTAACTCATTATCAACAATATAGTTTTCTGCAAACAAGTGCACTTTAGTTCCTTGGTGTGCTGCTTTTTCTCTTTTGTTTTTCCACTCTAAAAGTATCTCACTTGGTTTAACTTGTAACTTTCTTGCTGTATTTCCTGCAGCTTCTTTTTCATTAAAATCAGGAGTATGTTGTTTAATCATTCCTGTTGTAGAAGTAAGCAATTTATTTTTTACTTTGTACAAGTGTCTTCCTTCTTCAAATTCTAAATCTAAAAATGCATTTTGCAATTTAAATTGAACATCGTTTAAGTTTAACATAAAAAGATATTTGTTAATTTTAACAAATATCTTAATTTTTATTCATAGTTTCAACTTAATCTTAATTATTCTTTTCTAATCTTTCAACTAATGTAAGTAACTTTTTCATTAATGCTGTATTGTTTTCTATAACGTGATTATTAGAACTAACTGTATCTAATAATGTTTTTCTGTCTTCTGAAACATATTTTAAAAGTTGGTCTTCTATTTCTTTTAAACGAGTTTCATTCTTTTTATGAAGAACAAAAAACTGTTTACCCATAAAGTAAATAATACCAATCATAATAATAGCAAATACACCTAGTATGCCATAGTTAGTTAAATAGCTTATCTCTTGGGGTACTTGTAACAATAAGGATTTCATTTAGTTTTGAAATTTATTATGTGATTTAAACTCAACTACCGGCAAATGCTTTACCCACCAACAGTCTATATTTTTGTTTTCAAATATTTGGTGCAATGGCAAAATCCAATTTTCTTCTGCATCTAATACAGGAGTAAATGGCTTATATTCATCGTAAAACTTATCAGACAAATATAATCTTTCTTCTTCATCTAATATACCGCCTAACATAATTAAAATTTTTATTATGGATGTAATGGAGGTTCAGGTTTAGGTATATATTCAATCAAAGGCAAATCTTTGACCCATTGGAACTCAGGAGTTACACATTGGTCAATCTCTTCAACTGAAATTATCCAATCGTCATTTGCATCCTGTATTGGGTTGAAATAGCTGTCTTCATCATATAATTGACCGACAAGGTCATTTTTTTGTGATTCTGTTAAAAGTCCTACGTATATCATACTTGTCTACCTAAAGTTGTTTGGAATGTTTGTATAGCTGTATAATAATTTGTCATTTCAGACGATAACAAAGGTTCACCATAAAATGCAAATGCCATTTGTTGTGTGCTAAAATTAGTAATACTGCCTAAATCATTATATGCACCAAGTGAAAATGTATTTACAGTTTCAGGACTTGAACTGCTTGCAGTTGTAGAACCAACTAAAATTGTTGAATTATTATTTACATACCATTGTGTTGCTGTACTTCTTGAATGACCAATTAAACCTGTAAC
>Ga0164292_10002988_pt1 | contig 13769 bp, 13 predicted proteins | sample GEODES117metaG_FD_111486 | JGI IMG/M metagenome (GOLD analysis project Ga0164292, IMG submission 111486) | Eutrophic lake water microbial communities from Lake Mendota, Wisconsin, USA - GEODES117 metaG | ecosystem: Environmental > Aquatic > Freshwater > Lake | place: USA: Lake Mendota... | reverse complement strand
TCGTAATACCTACTTTGAAGTAAATATTGCTAGGTCTAACTGATTTCTTAGTATCTATCACATCAAAATTACTCTCAAAACCAACCCTATTTCTATCGAGAACTTTAACAGAGTTTGATTGTAAATACCCAAATCCAACTTCTAAATATGAAAATGGTCTTTTTTGACCCGATATTTTATATGAAGCACCTGTTTCTAGGTTATAATTTAAAGTTGTAGCATTGAAACCATAGATTTTATAAATCTCCTCATTACCTAAGTTTTCCATCATTTTTGAATAGTATAACCTCGGGCCTATACCGCCATCTATATAAGGTATAACCTTTTTGATGACTAAATTGGGTAAATACCTAAACCTTAAATTAGCCCAAGCTTGGCGATGATTCATATAGAAATCTCCAGAGGTGGCAGGCTGAAAGAAATTATTTTGGCGAGCTCCAACAAAGCCAACCTCTCCACCTAAAAGCAAGGTACTTAGCTCACCAGCCTTTTTTCTGGGATTAGTCAGATAAGAAAAGGACAAACCTGTGCTATTTGGCTTTGCAAACACGGAAGAAATGGCCTCCTTAAATTGCCCTACAGGACTTTGAACCAAAAAGGAAATATTGTAAAAACCTCTATAAATAACATCATTTGCCTCTTCCTGAGCAAAGAGCTTGGTTGACAAAAGCAACAAAATTAAAATTCTCTTCATATTTACTTGGCTTTCAATACAGCAAACGGAATTATAACCTCTTCTAAAGAAACACCACCATGTTGAAAAGTATCTTTGTAATGACTTACATAGTGATTGTAATTGTTTGGATAAGCAAAGAAACAATCGCATGTGGCAAAAAAATACGAAGTCGATAAATTCGGACTTGGTAATTTGTACGTTTCAGGTTTTCTGACTTCTATTACAAAGTCGCGTTTGTCGTCTAAGTTAAGATTACGCCCTTGTTTGTATCTTAAATTGGTATTTACATTACGGTCACCCACTATTCTCTTGGCATTTTTAACCTTCACCATGCCATGGTCTGTGGTCATAACGAGTCTACCATTTTTAGAAGCGATTAACTTTAGGAAATCTAACATTGGCGAGTGTTGAACCCAAGACTTAGTAATAGATCTGTAAGCTGCCTCGTCAGGAGCCAATTCCTTTATAACTGCCATATCTGTTCTGGCATGAGAAAGCATATCGATAAAATTGTAAACCACCACAACCAAGTCGTCTTTCATAAGATTGTTGAAATTATCAACCAAAGACTTCGCCTGCCCGTTGTTTAGAATTTTATGATAGGAGAATTTATAATTTAAATTGTTCTTTTTCAGTTGTCTTCTCAAAAACTCATCCTCGTTTCTATTTAAACCATCCTCATTATCCCCCTCATCGTTAACCCAAATATCAGCATGTTGCTTTGACATTTCAAGTGGTGTAAGGCCAGAAAAAATCGAATTTCTTGCGTATGAAGTGGCAGTAGGCAAAATGGAAAAATAAGTCTCGTCTGATTCAATAGTGAAATATTCTCCAATAATATCCTCCATTATTTTCCATTGATCAAGTCGAAAATTATCAATCAAAATAAAAAACAATGGTGAATCACTGTTTACCAACGGAAATACTTTAGTTTTTAAAAGATTATGCGACATTACAGGTTTCTTTACGTTTGGATCTGTCATCCAACTGGCATAATTATCCTCAATAAAATCCGAAAAACGTGCATTTGCCTCTGCCTTTTGCATTTGATAAACCTCCTCCATAGATTTATCAGAAGAACGATCAATTTCTAACTCCCAAAAAACCAGTTTCTTGTAAATTTCAGACCATTCATTAAAGTCTAGTACGTCGTTGTATTGCATACTCAAAGCTCTAAAATCTTGCATGTAGCTTGAGTTTGTTTTCTCAGAAACAAGTCTTTTGTTATCTAGTAATTTTTTAATAGAGAGTAAAATTTGATTCGGGTTGATAGGTTTAATCAAATAATCTGCAATTTTAGAACCAATCGCCTCTTCCATTATCCGTTCTTCCTCGGACTTGGTAATCATCACTACCGGGATAGTCGGCTTTATCTTTTTGATTTGCACCAAAGTATCCAATCCAGTCATACCCGCCATCATTTCATCAAGAAAAATAATGTCGTAATTGTTTTTTTCAACCAAATCTAAGGCGTCGGCTCCACTGGGTACCGGGGTTACGTCGTATCCTTTATTTTCAAGAAAAACTATGTATGGTTTGAGAAGTTCTATTTCGTCGTCAGCCCAAAGGATGGTGAATCGCTGCATAAATTGGTTTATTTTAATGATATAATGCTAATACGCTATTTTTTGTCTAAAAATTGTTTCAAACGTTCGAAATCTTGTTCTGTGTCAATACCGAAACCCTCACTAGTAGCTTCTACCATATTAATTTTAAAACCATTAGACAACCACCTGAGCTGTTCAAGTTTTTCTTGCGACTCCAATTTCGCCATCGGATATTTTCCTAGTTTTTCTAAGATATCAACACGATATGCGTATATTCCTAGGTGTTTGTAAAAGACATTATGCTTAAGCCAATGGTCTATATTTTGGTCGCGAATGTGCGGAATAGGAGACCTACTAAAATACAAGGCTTGATTTTTTTCTCCGATTACTACTTTTACAATACTCGGGCTCAACAAATCCTCCATTTTTGCTATAGGATAGCAAGCCGAGGCAATTTCTATCCTATCGTCAAGCACACTACACAAACCATCAATGGTATTGGGATCGATAAGAGGCTCATCTCCCTGAATATTAACTACATAGTCGAAAGAACCATTACCCCCGCAAAGCTTCAATGCCTCGGCACATCTTTCCGTTCCACTTTCGTGATTGGTGCTGGTCATTAATACCTCTCCATGAAAACCCTCGACATGTTCAAAAATGGCCTCATGGTCGGTTGCAACTACTATTTTGCTCAAACTTTGGGTTTTTTCACACTGCTCATAAACCATTTGTAGTATAGACTTTCCATGTATTGTTTTAAGCAATTTAGCAGGAAAACGCGATGAAGAATAGCGTGCAGGTATAATTCCTAGAATTTTCAAAGAAATAAATATTTATAAATACAAAACTAAAATAAATAAGTGTATTTATTGATGAATAAAAAAAATTATGCACTTAAATCATTAAAGCGTATTTTTGTAATTCAATTTCCATTAGTCCATGATAAAAGGTATTTTCATATTACTGATAATAAGTTTAACAACTTTCGCCTCTGGCAAAAATCCCCAGAAAGACACTTTAAATACTGAGGTAATTGATAACATTGTTTACATTCTTCACAAAGTTGAGCCCGGGCAAACTTTGTACAGTTTGGTAAACAAATTTAAATGTACTGTAGCCGAGGTCTCCAATATAAATCCAACACTGAAGTCAGATGTGGCCATAAAAATTGGGCAAACTCTGAAGTTTCCAATGATAAGAAACGGAAAACATGTGAGTGCGTGGGCTTATCAAGCTAGTTTAAAGAAAAGCACTCCCGCTAATCCGAATAATACCCTAAAATATCAGAGCAAAACAATACAGCAAATTAAGCAACCTAAAAGCAAATTTCATGTTATAAAGGCTGGTGAAACCATTTTTTCTATCTCAAAATTATATGATTTGGATATTTCATATTTGGTTGAAGCTAATAGCATCAGTGACAATAAAATAAGAATTGGAGACAAGCTATTAATTGATAAAATTGAAATTGAAAAAATAAGCACTGCACTAGAAAAGAAAATTACCCAAACATTAGTCGTTGAACCTACAGGCATTAAAATGGAGGAAACAGGTGTGGCTGAAGTCATAAACACCTCAAACAGAACGACAAAATACTTGGCCTTGCACCGTACTGCCAAGGTAGGTTCTAACATAAAAGTGACCAACGAGGCCACCGGGTTAACTATTACAGCCAAAGTAGTGGCTAATTTGAGTCAAAAAGGACCTGACGAAAACATAATGTTAAAACTCTCTCCTTACGCTTTTTATAAACTTAGGCCGAGGGATTCTAAGATGAGAGCAACGGTGGAGTATTACCTACCGACTACGAAAAAAACCAAGGCTAGAAAGTAAAAATGCATAGAATGATATCGATCGAGGTCTCTGACCTTTTGAATAGTAAATTCTTGAAATTCAACAATTTAAACTTCATTGAGTCGGACCCAATTTGTATTCCACACGGTTTTACAAAAAAACAGGATCAAGAAATTTCCGGTTTTTTTGCTGCCGTATTGGCATGGGGGCAGCGTAAAACAATTATCAACAAGTGTACCGAATTAATGCAGCGAATGGATAATGCTCCCTTTGAGTTTATTCAAGGAGCAAGCGACAAAGATTTAAAAAACTTTGAGAACTTCGTACATCGTACATTCAACTTCATCGACTTAATGTATTTCATTGAATTTTTCAAAGAACATTACCGTAAATATGAATCATTTGAGGATGCTTTTTTGATTGGCAACAAGTCTGAAAACAACCTTAAAGAAAACCTAAGTAACTTTCGAAATTACTTTTTTTCATTAGAGGATTCGCCCCATAGAACGAAAAAACATATTTCAAGCCCAAATTCCAACAGTGCCTGCAAAAGAATAAACATGTACCTCAGATGGATGGTGAGAAAAGATAACTCCGGGGTAGATTTTGGGATTTGGAATCGACTAAAACCAGCTCAATTGGTGATACCTTGCGATGTACATGTTGAAAATATTGCAAGAAGATTGTTGCTAACAAATCGGCCTAAGGCCGACTGGAAAATGGCTGAGGAAATTACTGATTCTCTAATACTTCTGGACCCTTTAGACCCCACAAAATATGATTTTGCTTTATTTGGAATGGGAATTGAAAAATATTTTGAAACCTAAAAATGATTTTTTTATATATAAACTTGACTCTTAATAAACCAAAGGAGACTATATTTGTATCGTGGATAAAATAAAACTAGAAATATTAGACCTTTCACCGAGCCAATTGCAGGCCGGATCGTTCACCTTGATTCTCACTGAAGCCAACGGAGATCGACGTTTACCTATCATTATCGGCATGTTTGAAGCACAGGCCATAGCAATAGAAATGGAGAAAATAACTCCTACTCGACCTTTAACACACGACTTATTTAAGTCATTTTCAAAATCATTTGATTTTTCGGTAGAAGAAATACAAATATCTGACATTTCTGAAGGAGTTTTTTATTCGAAAATAATTTGTACGGACGGAATACGTCAGAAAAATATCGATGCTCGTCCTTCAGATGCCATAGCTATAGCCTTGCGTTTTAATGCTTCCATATATACCACGGAAAATGTCTTGAACGAAGCGGGTATCAGTGTAGATGACCTTGGAGGTCAAGAAAAACCAAAATCTGCACCAAAAAATATTAAAGTAAAGTCAAGCTCTGATTTAATGTCAATGACTGCCGATGATTTGCAAACAATGCTCAGTGAGGCCATTAGAAACGAAGAATACGAAAAAGCCGCCAAAATAAGAGACGAAATAGATAAGCGTAATTGATGTGAAAACATAGGTTCTGACGGCTTATAAATTTAACCCAAATGCTAAAAATTTTAAAGAATTTCTTACCAATACCTGCCAAAAACACCAACATCTTTATTAAGACTTTATCTTATTTTGATGTGTTTGGTTTGTTTAAAAAAGACCCATTTGGCAACTGGATGGTATTGAAAAGAATGGTAATTTTTATAGCCGGGTGGCCAACATACTGGAGAATAGCTATTGCTAATAAGTTAAAAATAGAAGGATTAGAAAACCTCAAAGACTTGCCGAATACAAACGTTTTCTTTATTTCAAATCACCAAACATACTTTGCTGACGTCATTACCTTTTACCACATTTTCTGTAATCTCAAATGGGGCTTTGGGAAGAAATTAATGCCCATATATCTTTTTTCACCAAGAGCTTCCATCTACTACGTTGCAGCCAAAGAAACTATGAAAGCCGGTTTGATTCCCAAACTTTTTAGCTTGGCTGGAGCTATATTGGTTGATAGAAGTTGGCGTTCAGAAGGAGTAAACGTCAAAAGAGAAATAGATACCTCGGCGGGGAATAATGTTTCTAAAGGTCTCGGCTCTGGTTGGGTTATAAGTTTTCCGCAAGGAACTACTAGCCCATATGCACCAATAAGAAAAGGAACAGCACATATCATTATGGCCAATAGACCAATAGTAGTTCCCGTGGTCATAAACGGTTTCAGACGAGCTTTCAATAAAACAGGATTAAAATATAAACGAAGAAATACGCTTTTGACGGTGAAGTTCAAAAAACCAATCTATTTTGACGAAAACCATAGCCTCGACTATATCACCAAGACAGTGGAGGAAATAATCGAACAAAACATGCCCGAGATGATTGTAGAGTGGAATGCACTTAAAGAACTAGCAAAAAAAGGTGAATAATTATTTAAAAATACTTAAAATCACTCAGCTTTAAATCTCAAACCTAAATAATTATTTATCTTTGTACTTTAGCTTTTCGCAATAATAATGAGTTTTAACAAAAAATTAGGCAGTTATCCTGGAATACTTATAACTATAAGTCTGACAGTTGCTTTGTTTTTAATTGGATTTTGTGGTTGGATAGCCATTTCCTCAAAAGAATTGATAAAATACGTTAAGCAAAACATTGAGGTTCAGGTTTACCTTGATAGAGAGCTTGAAAAAAGTGAGTTAGACGCTATTTTAAAAAAAATAGAAAGTTTGGGTTTCGCAGAAATAAAAAATGGAAAACCACAAATTACGCTAACTTCAAAAGAACAAGCCGCAGATATTTTTTACAAAGATACAAAAGAAGATTTTAAAGATATTTTGGGAGATAATCCCTTTCGGGATGCCTTCAGTGTGAGATTGAAAGTAGAAAACATAACCGAAGAAAAGATAACGCTTATTAAAACTGAAATTGAAAAAATACAAGGAGTATTTGAAGTTGAATATGCTAAGGATTTTCTGAAAGGTATAATATCTAATGTAAACAAAGTCTATAAAGTTTTGGCCTTGATAGTGGTAATATTTTTTGTAGCTACCCTACTTTTAATTAACAATACCATTAAATTGGCATTGTATTCGCAACGTTTTATCATCAGAACAATGAAACTAGTAGGAGCAACAGATTTTTTTATTCAAAAGCCATTCTTGTTTAAAGGATTTGTTCAAGGATTTATTGCGAGTGTTATAAGTATTATATTGATATTTCTAACCAAATATGTTTCAACAAGCCAAATAGATGGCTTAAACTTGATTCAGAACAATACCGGAATACTACTTTTATTTGTAATTTTACTGATACTTGGTCCAACTATTGGCGTATTGAGTACTTTCCAGTCGATTGTTAGATATCATAAAATGGATTTAGACAAACTATATTGAAATAATGAAAAACACTAAAGATTCTAAAGAAACTGCTGTTAATTCAGCTTCAGGTTTACCTTTCAAAAAAGGAAACTATACCGTAATGTTACTGGGTGTAGCCTTAATTATTCTAGGCTTCATCATCATGACATTAGACAAAGAAGAATTCGGATTTGGATTTTTCGGTATTACACTTGGACCTATCGTTGCCTTCATAGGTTTTATGATAGAATTTTACGCCCTTCTTAAAAAATAATACATGAACGTAATCCAAGCCATCCTTTTGGCTATCATTGAAGGTATTACCGAATATCTTCCAATAAGCTCTACTGGTCACATGATTATTGGAGCTTCTTTTTTGGGTATTGCAGAACACCCATTTACTAAAATTTTTGAGGTTAACATACAGTTTGGAGCCATTTTGGCCGTAATCTTTCTCTATTGGAAACGCTTCTTTCAAAATCTAGATTTTTACTATAAACTGTTTGTGGCTTTTATACCGGCAGCAATTATTGGGTTTTTACTCAATGATTTCATAGATTCCATTCTCGAAAATGTATGGGTAGTAGCGATAAGTTTATTGATTGGAGGCATTATTCTTATTTATATTGATAAGTATTTTGAAAATAAAACATATAAAGACGTACCTAATTATATAGACAGTTTTGTTATTGGTTTGTTCCAATGTATAGCCATGATACCAGGAGTTTCACGTTCTGCATCAACCATTATTGGTGGTATGTTCATGGGCTTAACCAGAAAAGCAGCAGCCGAGATGTCATTCTTTTTGGCAGTACCAACAATGTTTGCCGCAGCAAGTTACAAATTACTCAAAGGCTACAAAAATGGTGATTTAACATTCGATAATGAACAACTTATGTTGCTAGGAATTGGAAACCTAGTAGCCTTTTTGGTGTCTATCGTTGCTATTAAATTCTTCATTGGTTATCTGCAAAAACATGGTTTCAAGATATTTGGCTATTACAGGATAGTACTTGGAATAATTCTGTTGGCATTGCTTTTTTCAGGTGTGAATCTAAAAATAGTTTAATGAATACGCAATATAACGATACAGTACTTTTACTAGATAAACCACTAACTTGGACTTCTTTCGATGTAGTTAACAAAGTAAGATATGCCGGAAAATTCAAAAAAGTAGGACACGCAGGTACGCTAGATCCTTTAGCTACTGGTTTGCTTATACTTTGTACTGGCAAAAAAACCAAAGAGATAGACCAATATCAGGCTCAGGAAAAGGAGTATACTGGTAAGTTTATACTTGGAAAAACCACACCATCTGCCGACTTAGAAACTGAAGTTGATGCCATATTTCCTACTGAGCATATAACAAAAGAATTAATGGAGAATGCTAGAAAACAGTTTATTGGTCATATTTCTCAAATCCCACCCTTATTTTCAGCAATTAAAGTGAAAGGAAAAAGAGCTTATGAGGCTGCTAGAGAAGGTAAAACCCTTGAGTTAAAGCCTCGAGAAATAGAAATCAAGGAATTTGAAATTGACTCGCTTAATTTTCCAGAAATATCGTTCAGAGTAATATGCTCCAAAGGTACCTATATTCGGAGTTTAGCACGTGATTTCGGTGTAGCGGTTGATTCTGGAGCCTACTTGAGTGAGCTTAGAAGGACTAAAATCGGAGATTTTTCAGTAGAAAATGCTGAATCCGTAGAAAATATGGTGCAAAAAATCAAAGATTCTAATGAAGATTTACAATAAGCTTTCGGACTTTGAACCAAAAGGAAATGCAGTAGTAACTACCGGCACTTTTGACGGCATACACGTGGGCCACCAAAAAATTATTCAACGCTTAAGAGAAAAAGCAAAAGAAATAAATGGTGAAACAGTTTTGTTGACTTTTTGGCCACACCCTAGGTTGATTATTTCACCAAACGATGACAACCTCAAACTATTGACCACCATAGATGAAAAAACAGAAATTCTTGAGAAGTTAGGGATTAATCATTTCGTAGTTTTGCCCTTCACAAGAGAGTTTTCAGAGCTTAGTTCAGAAAAATATATTGAAGAAATACTACTACAAGGTTTGGGTACTAAAGCCATGGTGATAGGCTATGATCATAGGTTTGGTAAAAACCGCGAAGGCGGTATAGACTACCTCAGACAGCATTCAGAGAGGTTTAAAATTGAAATAGAGGAAATATCTAGACAAGAACTGGAAAATATAACCATAAGTTCTACCCAAATAAGGAATGCTATATTGACGGGTGATGTAAAAACTGCCAACGAACTCCTAGGACGTAATTATCAATTTTCGGGCCCCGTAGTTAAAGGAAGACAGCTGGGTAGAACTATTGGTTTTCCAACTGCCAACATTCAAGTTCAGAAAAAGTACAAGTTAATACCCAAGAATGGCGTTTATGCCACACAAGTTTTCTTGAGAAACAAGCAATACAAGGGTATTATGAATATTGGTAACAGACCAACGGTAGAAGGCCTTGGAAGAACACAAGAAGTACATATTTTTGAATTTTCGGATGATATTTATGGCGAAACCATAAAAGTGGAAATTTTGGAATTTATTAGAGAAGAGACTAAATTTGAAAATATTGGAGATTTGATAAAACAAATAGAGCTAGATTGTCAATCAGCAAAATCAATTTTTTCGAGAAATGTATAAAAGAAATAAGTACATATTTTGGACAACTTCGTCAATTTTAATTGCATTACTGTGGCTTTTTCAATATATCATTTCAGTTAACGTTCCATGGTGGGACGATTTTCACGGCATTATCCTTCCAGTATTTCATCTCTTTTCGAATATTCCTTTTTCGGAAAAAATCAAGTTGTTCTTTTCCTTAAATAATGAACATCGGGTTGTTAATGACCGTTTTTTTTTACTCTTAACCTACTTAGTAACAGGCAAGTTTGAACTAAAATCGTTGGCCTTATTAGGCTTTCTAAACCTAATTGGAATCTTTCTTTTAATTTTTAAAATAGCAAAACCTCTTGTTGGAAACCTGCTCTTTTTACTGCCAATGCCGTTTTTGATTTTTCATGCTCAATATTACGAAAGCCTTCAATCTTTGATGGTTCCATTTCAAAATTTCTCGGTAATCTTCTACGTTTTTCTGACATTTTATTTTTTGATATTTAAAAAACTAAATAGCTTATTACCAGCATTCATATTCTCTCTTCTAGCGATTTTTTCTCATGGAAATGGAATTTTGGCTTTCATGATAGGCATCATCATTCTTTTGGTAAACCAAAGAACCAAACACTTAATAATTTGGACTTTATTGTCTTTGGCAACAATTATCATTTATTTTTGGGGTTACGAGAAACCCGAGTGGAGCTCGGGTGTGTCGCCCGTTTCAGAGCCCCTAAAGGCATTAAGGTATGTTTTCGAATTTTTTGGTGCTTATTCACTAAATATCACTGACCTTTCAACCACTGCAAAGTATTTATATTCAAATCTTATTTCCCAAGTCTTTGGCCTTTTTTTAGTTATAATTTTCTTAATTCTTTTTCTTGTCAAATACCCTATTTTTTCAAAAGGTAGGAAAGAAGCCATTGCGAAATTGCGTCATTCAAAGGCAGATCAATTTATTATTTGTGTTTTTGGTTTTGTATTCGCTACGGGTCTTATGATTGGTATTTCAAGAACTGGATTTTCTATGTTGAGTAGATATACCATCAATTCGTCATTCATGGTCTTATCGGTATATCTTTTCTTGGTTTCAAACATATCTCATAAAAAAATCGTAGCCACAACAGCGAGCATCTTTACTTTTTCAATTTTGATTATCAGCTATTTCAACAATTTCGAAGTTGCCTTTTTCAATAAAAAGAATGCCATTTCTGATGGAATAAATTATCAAAAAACAGGAACTTGGTCGAATCAATACAATGATTCTGTGCACATAGAAAAGCTGAATCCTTTGATAAGTGAGCCTTTCAAAACCAATAAGTATATTTTCCCAACATCAGTTTTAGACAACTATAATAACTTACAGACTGAAAGTTCAGGTGAAAAATTAAATATTGGTATTAGTGATGGTATTTTAGAAATCTCTGGACAGCTATTCGAACCGATTAAAGCTGCCAGTGGTGAAAATGGTATATATTTTTCATTGGAAAATCAAGATTTACAATTAATTTTTCCGGCAATCCATCAAAAAAATAATCTAATGGAAAGTATTTTAACCCTAAAGTATTTTTCTGGATTTTACAGAACCATTTACCCAGTTAAACTTATACCAAATGGTAAGTACAAAATTTACAAGATAGTGGTAAATGACGGTGAAGTTTTAAAATATGACTTGGGCCAAACATATGGCCCAAGTCCAATTATCATTTAAGTATTTCTTACATAACTACCTAGTATCTTAATGCTATCGTGGTGTTTTTCCAATACTTTTTGGAAATTCTCATCCTTGAAATAACCCAAGAGTTCAATAAAAAACCAAAAATTGAAATCTTCATCCCCTTTGTATGGCCGGCTTTCTATTTTGGTCAAATTGATATTATAATCTTTAAAATCTTGAAGGAAACTTGCCAAAACACCGGCTTCGTCAGTGTGAGGTAGGCGAGCTATTAAAGTAGTTTTATCATTACCCGATGGCAAATTCTCAAATTTTTTAGAGAGTATAAAGAATCTTGTGCGGTTGTTACTATTATCTTCGATATTATGAAACAACACGGGAATTCTAAACAACTTAGCGGCTATTTCGCTACAAATAGCTGCAGCCTCTGGATCTTCAGCAGCTAATTTGGCTGCTTTCGAGGTAGATTCTACTTGAATTTCTTCAGGCTCATGTTGTTCAAAATATTTATTTAAAAATCCTCTGCACTGTCTAAAAGCTATGTCTTTTGAGTATATTCTTTTGATTTTAGCTGGATTTTCAGCTTCAGTGGCCAAACAAAAATGAACTGGAATCTTAAGTTCAGCCGCAATATTTACATTATTTTCGTTGAGTAAATCAACAGTTTCGTAAACTATACCTTCTTGATTGTTCTCGATAGGCACAACTCCAAATCTAACACGCTCGGTTTCTACCGACTCAAAAACAGATTTAATCGTTGGCAAAGTCATATACTCAGAAAGTGCTCCAAAGCGACTTTCCGCAGCCTGGTGGGTAAAACTACCTTCTGGCCCAAGATATGCTATTCGTTCGGGAAGCTCAATATTACGAGCCGTAGCAAATATCTCGAGAAAAATTGCCTCAATGGCATCTTTTGAAAGCAAACCTTCGGATTGGCTGTTAAGCCTCTCAATGATTTGTTTTTCACGCTCTGGTCTATAAATAATCTCCTTTGATTTGTTTTTTATTTCCCCTACTTTTTGAACCCAAAACATTCTTTTGTTTAAAAGCTGCAAAAGGTCATCGTCAATTTTATCAATTTCTTTCCTTACTTCGTCTAAAGTCACTATTATATTTTTTAATCTTCTATGATCAATTCTTTTTCTTCCAAAATATCCTGTTCAATAATTAGGTTATCGATGATAAACACCTGTCTTTCAGGCGTATTTTTCCCCATATAGTATCCCAATATCTTCGGGATTGATGATTCCTTCTCGAAAATTACGGGATCTAGCTTAATTTCTTTACCGATAAATGCCTCAAACTCGTGCGGAGATATTTCACCTAAACCTTTGAATCGGGTAATTTCTGGCTTTCCTCCTAAATTATTGATAGCGGCCTGCTTTTCTTCATCGTTATAACAATAAAAGGTCTCTTTCTTGTTTCTAACCCTAAAAAGGGGTGTCTGTAAAATATACAAATGCCCTTCCCTAACAACATCTGGGAAAAACTGGAGAAAGAATGTCAAAAGCAACAATCTGATGTGCGAACCATCAACGTCAGCATCGGTAGCTATAATTACCTGATTGTACCTTAAAGTTTCTATGCCATTTTCTATATCTAATGCATGCTGCAAAAGATTGAATTCTTCATTTTCGTACACTACCTTTTTGCTCAATCCGTAACAATTAAGAGGTTTACCTCGCAAGCTAAAGACCGCCTGAGTTTCCGGGTTTCTTGCTTTTGTAATCGAACCACTAGCAGAATCTCCTTCAGTGATAAAGAGCATGGTATCCAATCGACCTTCAAATTTCTCATCGGGTAAGTGAAATCTACAATCTCTGAGCTTTTTATTATGAAGATTCGCTTTTTTCGCTCTCTCATTTGCAATTTTCTTTACACCTGCAAGTTCTTTACGCTCCCTTTCTGACTGCTCCACACGCTTTTTTAAGGCGTCTTTAACCTCAGGGTGCATGTGCAAGAAATTATCGAGATGCTCTTTTATGAAATCATTGATGAAAGTCCTTACCGTAGGAGCGTTATCTTCTAAGGAAATATTAGTAGAACCTAGTTTGGTTTTGGTTTGAGATTCGAAAACGGGTTCTTGAATTCGAACCGAAACTGCCCCAATAATAGACTGGCGAATGTC
>Ga0164292_10002987_pt1 | contig 13772 bp, 3 predicted proteins | sample GEODES117metaG_FD_111486 | JGI IMG/M metagenome (GOLD analysis project Ga0164292, IMG submission 111486) | Eutrophic lake water microbial communities from Lake Mendota, Wisconsin, USA - GEODES117 metaG | ecosystem: Environmental > Aquatic > Freshwater > Lake | place: USA: Lake Mendota, Wisconsin... | reverse complement strand
GATAAGTCTCTAGACCATATTTTAGTTGCGCTCAAGTCACTAGTTATAATACTATTTGAAGTAAAAGTATTAGTTATAAAATTGTTAGTCTGTAGATTAGTTGCAGACAAGTCTCTAGACCATATTTTAGTTGCACTCAAATCATTTATTATTGCTCGGTTCGATTGTAAATTAGTTGAAGATAAATCACGTGTCCATAATTTAGTAGCACTTAAATCACTTATTATAGCATTGGCTCCAGTAATATTAGTTGATTGTAAATTAGTAGCTGATAAGTCTCTAGACCATATCTTTGTAGCACTCAAATCACTAGTTATAATACTATTAGAAGCAAATGTATTTGTTATAAAATTATTAGTTTGTAAATTAGTAGATGATAAGTCTCTCGTCCATAATCTAGTTGCACTTAAGTCGCTTATTATAGCATTAGTTCCATTAATAGTACTTGATTGTAGGTTAGTTGCAGACAAATCTCTAGACCATATTTTAGTTGCACTTAAATCTATTACATTTATAGTAGATGATGATAAATCTTTTATGTAGCCTTGACTTATTCTTGATATATTAGATGATAAGTCCCCATTAAATATGTTAGTAGTTAATGTATTTGTTGTATTATTATAGACTAATGTTGAAGTATCAATTTTAATACCTTGCTCACCTGACGAATTTACAAAAGTAACATATCTATTTCCACCAGTAGTTTCATCTGTAATATTGACTGATGTAATCGCACCTGTTCCTGATGGATCTATCCATTTTATACCAGAACCAGTTGAAGTTAATATTTGACCCATGGTTCCAGTGCTAGATAAGTTATCAACAATATTCGTAGTTCTAAATGAACCTGATACATCTAATTTATATGGAATACTCGATGGAGAACTATAACCAATACCAACATTACCATTATTATTATTATATATATCTGAACTACCTGTAGTTAAAATCCAATAATTTGGATTCTGTGTATTACTAATATCTCCATACAGTATTTCTTTTGTTGTTGTATCATAGTATAATCCTTTACTTATTGCCATTGTAGGTGTGGTTGCTCTTATTGGTGATATAAATAAACCATTCGCACTTGAACCTGTTAAATCACTATTTGTTGCATTTAATACTATACTATTTTGTGGCTGTCCTGTTCGTCCTGCATAATAACCTATAGCAATAGAATAACTTCCTTGATAAAAAGCACCCGCTTCTCTACCTATAGCAACAGCATGTTCTCCTTGTCCTGTTTGACCTGCTAAATATCCTATAGCGACTGAATGGCCTCCTTGTGTTGCTTGACCGGCGGATGTACCAATCGCAACAGAGTTTGCACCTTGTGCAGTTTGGCCGCTTGAGTAACCTATAGATAATGCACCCGATAATTGTGTATAAGCACCCGCATTATAACCAATAGCAATAGCATATGAATTTTGTGATGTATTACCTGAATTAGTTCCAAATCGTACATTATCACTTTGAATACGAGTATCACCTATAACATCAAAAGTTAGTGATGATGTTGTTATACCACCAACTAATAATTGACTAGTTACTCGTGCTGAACCAGATACGTCTAATGTATATTGAGGTGTTTTCGTTCCTATACCGACATTAGTTCCAGAATTATTATATAAATAGTTAGATGATAAATCCCAATAACTATTACTTGAACTTATATCTCCTCTTGTTATTTCTTTGGTAGATGTATTATAATATAATATTTGTGTTGTACTTGAACTACTTCTAATTGGGTCAATATATAATCCAGATGTACTATTATCTAGTATATTTCCTGTTGCATTTAGTATTATACTATTTGGTGATTGTGCAGTTTTACCAGCATTATTACCAATTGCAATACTATTTTGTCCTTGTCTATCATAACCAGCTAAATAACCTATAGCTACTGCTCCACTATACTGGGAAGTAAAACCTGCTGCATAACCAATAGATATGGAATTAGATGATTGATCCCAATAACCCGCATTATAGCCTACTGCGATAGAATTAGATGATTGTGCTTTAAAACCTGCATAATAACCAATAGAAATAGATGAACTACCTTGATTAGAATTACCAGCATTAATACCTATAGCAATAGAATTAGTACCTTGATTTAACTGACCAGCTTTATAACCTATAGAAATAGCTCCTGTTTTTTCACCTGATAAACCTGCTTCATAACCGATAGCAATAGAATAAGAACTCATATTAGTATTACCAGCATTTCTACCAAAACGAATATTATCAGTTTGAATTCTAGTTTCACCAGAAATATCAAATAAATATATATTATTATTCAATACATTAAGTCCAAATGAACCTGAAATATCCAAATTAAAACTAGGATTTTTACCTATACCTAATCTTATATTTGCTGGATTATATACTAAACCATAACTAGCATCTATATTGAATTGTTGTTCTCCATATCCACCTACCATTACAATATACATATTTGAACTTGTATCCGTTTCTTGTATCAATGTTCTTGATATATCAGTATATATATCATTTATAGTAGTATTATCATATTTAATTTCCTTACTAGTAGTATCATATATTAATATAGTATTAGATGCTCCATTTCTAATAGGATCTATATATAATCCACTTGTACTACTATTTAATATACTTCCCGTTGCATTTAATATTATACTATTTGCCCCTTGTGATGCATTACCCGCATTTGTTCCTATAGCAATACTATTTTGCCCTTGTCTATCATAACCAGCTAAATAACCTATTGCTATCGTCCCACTATATTGAGAAGTGAAACCCGCTGCATAACCAATAGATATGGAATTAGATGATTGGTCCCAATAACCTGCATTATAACCAAGTGCGATAGAATTAGATGATTGTGATTTAAAACCAGCATAATAACCGATTGAAATAGATGAACTACCTTGATTAGAATTACCGGCATTAATACCTATAGCAATAGAATTAGTACCTTGGTTCAATTGGCCTGCTTTATAACCAATCGATATAGCACCAGTTTTTTCTCCTGATAAGCCTGATTCATAACCGATAGCAATAGAATAAGAACCCATATTAGTATTACCAGCATTTCTACCAAAACGAATATTATCGGTTTGAATTCTAGTTTCACCAGAAACATCAAATAAGTATGAATTACTATTAGATACATTAAGACCAAAAGAACCAGATATATCCAAATTAAAACTAGGATCTTTACCTATACCTAAACTAACTTTACCTGGATTATAAATAAATTTATTTTTATTTATAGACAACTTCTGATAACCACTATCTTTAACAAATAGAGGATAATATATGTCAGTATTATTTATATCAAGAATATTAATACTACTATCGATATTATTAGAATATATATTAGTAAAATTAGCATTGGTCGATGATATATCTTTAGTCCATATTTTACTACTACTAAGGTCATTAATAATTGCATTAGTAGATTGTAAATTAATAGAAGATATGTCACGTGACCATAATTTAGTTGCACTTATATCATTGATTATTGCAGTTATTCCTGTAATATTAGTTGATTGTAAATTAGTAGAAGATAAATCTTTAGTCCATAATTTAGTTGCACTTAAATCATTTATTATTGCTAGGTTTGATTGTAAATTGATAGAAGATATATCACGCGTCCATAATTTAGTAGCACTTAAATCATTAACAATAATATTTGTTGATTGTAAATTGATAGATGATAAATCTTTAATCCATAATTTAGTAGCACTTAAATCATTTATAATAGCTTTATTAGAAATTTGTAAATTAGTAGAAGATAAGTCTTTAGTCCATAACTTGGAAGCACTTAAATCATTTATTATAGCATAAGTCGATTGTAAATTAGTAGATGATAAATCTTTAGTCCATAATTTAGTAGCACTTAAATCACTAATAATAGCAGTATTTAATAATAAATATGATGACTGAATATTCGTTGCAGATAGGTCTTTTGTAAATATTTTTGTAGAACTAAAATCGTAAATTATACCTATAGACGATTGAATATTCAAAGCAGATATATCTTTACTATAAATCTTTATAGCACTTAAATCTTTTATAATAGAACTTGATACATCTAGTCTATTTAAACTGAGGTCATTAGTATATCTTAATTCATTATTATTTATATTATATGTTATTACATAATCTTCTCTACCTGCACGGATAGGTGATATAAATAACCCACTCAAATCATTACCACTTAAATCATTACCAGTTGCATTTATTATTATACTATTAGATGCTTGATTTGTTCTACCTGCATATTTACCTATAGCTATAGAATTATTACCTAAGTTATAATAACCTGCTTGATAACCAATAGCAATTGCACTTGATTTTTCACCTGATAAACCTGCTTCATAACCTATAGCAATAGAATAGGTATTCATATTAGTAAAGCCTGCACGTTGTCCTAAACGGATATTATCAGTTTGAATTCTAGTTTCACCCGATACGTCTAATTTATATAATATAGAAGTTGATAAACCTAATCCTATACCAACGTTTCCACTATTATTATTATATATATCATTATTGTTAGTGGTTAAAGACCAATAATTAGTACCACTGCCACTTATATCGCCATATGTAATTTCTTTAGTTAATAAATTATAATATAGACCTTGTGTAATACCAATATCTTTCCGAATAGGAGCTATATATAATCCACTTAAATCAGAACTACTTAAATCATTACCTGTTGCATTAATTATTATACTATTTGATGACTGATTTGTTCTACCTGCATACTTACCTATAGCAATTGAATTATTACCTAAATTATAATAACCAGCTTGAAAACCTATAGCAATTGCTCCTGATTTTTCACCTGATAAACCTGCCTCATGACCAATTGCAATAGAATAGGTATTCATATTAGTAAGACCTGCTCGACGACCTAAACGGATATTATCAGTTTGAATTCTAGTTTCACCTGAAACATCAAATATATATAAACCACTATTAGGTACATTAATACCAAATGAACCTGATATATCTAAATTAAAACTGGGGTCTTTATTAATACCTATACTATTTATATTTGGATTATATACTATAATATTCGTATTAGTAGTAAGCTGATTATAACCCGTATCTTGAACAAATATAGGATGATATAATATACTAGAATTTACACTAGTTATATTAAAACTACCATCTATATTAGAAGCATATAAATTTGTAATATATGCATTATTAGATTGTACGTTAGTTGAACAAATATCATTAATTTTACCAATATTAGATTGTAAGTTAATAGATGATATATCACGCACCCACAATTTAGTAGCACTTAAATCATTTATTATTGCATTAGTAGACTGTAAATTAATCGATGATAAATCACGTGACCATAATTTAGTAGCACTTAAATCATTTATTATTGCATTAGTAGATAGTAAATTATTTGTAGATAAATCTTTTGACCATATTTTAATAGCACTTAAATCATTAATTATAGCTGTAGTTGATTGTAAGTTGGTTGAAGATAAATCACGAGCCCATAATTTAGTAGCACTTAAATCATTTATTATTGCATTAATAGATTGTAAATTAGTAGATGATATATCACGTGACCATAATTTAGTAGCACTTAAATCATTCACTATGATATTAGTAGATTGTAAATTAGTAGAAGATATATCACGTGACCATAATTTAGTTGCACTTAAATCATTTATTATTGCTCGGTTCGATTGTAAATTAGTAGAAGATAAATCACGTGTCCATAATTTAGTGGCGCTTAAATCACTTATTATAGCTGTAGTACCATTAATAGTAGTTCCAGTTATATTAGTTGATTGTAAATTAGTAGATGATAAATCACGTGTCCATAATTTAGTAGCACTTAAATCACTTATTATTGCTGTAGTACCATTAATAGTAGTTCCAATAATATTAGTTGATTGTAGATTAGTAGATGATAAATCTCTAGACCATAATTTAGTAGCGCTTATATCACTTATTATAGCATTTGTTCCATTAATACTAGTTCCATTAATAGTGGTTCCAATTATAGTTATACCAGTAATATTAGTTGATTGTAAATTAGTAGAAGATAAATCTCTCGTCCATAATTTAGTAGCACTTAAATCGTTTATTATAGCATTAGTACCATTAATAGTCGTTCCATTAATAGTGGTTCCAATTATAGTTATTCCAGTAATATTAGTTGATTGTAAATTAGTAGAAGATAAATCTCTCGTCCATAATTTAGTAGCACTTAAATCGCTTATTATAGCATTATTCCCATTAATAGTCGTTCCAGTAATAGTTGCACCAGTAATATTAGCTGATTGTAAATTAGTAGAAGATAAATCTCTAGTCCATAATTTAGTTGCACTTAAATCATTTATTATAGCAGTTGTACCACTAATAATACCACCATTAATATTTGTTCCAATAATATTGGTTGATTGTATATTAGTAGAAGATAAATCTCTTGTCCATAATTTAGTAGCGCTTAAATCATTAATTACAGAATAAGTTGCATTTAAATTAGTAACTGATACTGTTCCAACTGATATATTACTAGATATGATTTGAGATATATTCGCTGTTAATGATTGCAAATTAATAGAAGAAATATCACGTGACCATAATTTAGTTGCACTTAAATCATTTATTATTGCTATATTAGATTGTATATTAGTAGATGATATATCACGTGACCATAATTTAGTTGCACTTAAATCATTAACAATAATATTAGTAGATTGTAAATTAATAGAAGATAAGTCACGTGCCCACAATTTAGTAGCACTTAAATCATTAACAATAATATTAGTTGATTGTAAATTAGTAGAAGATATATCACGTGACCATAATTTAGTTGCACTTAAATCATTTATTATTGCTATATTAGATTGTAGATTACTAGAAGATAAGTCACGCGTCCATAATTTAGTAGCACTTAAATCATTTATTATTGCATTAATAGATTGTAAATTATTAGATGATATATCACGTGACCATAATTTAGTTGCACTTAAATCATTTATTATTGCTAGGTTTGATTGTAAATTAGTAGAAGATAAATCACGTGACCATAATTTGGTTGCACTTAAATCATTTATTATTGCAGTTATTCCTGTAATATTAGTTGATTGTAAATTAGTAGAAGATAAATCACGTGACCATAATTTAGTTGCACTTAAATCATTTATTATTGCATTAATAGATTGTAAATTAGTAGAAGATAAGTCACGTGTCCATAATTTAGTAGCACTTAAATCATTAACAATAATATTAGTAGATTGTAAATTAGTGGACGAAATATCACGTGACCATAATTTAGTAGCACTTAAATCATTCACAATAATATTAGTAGATTGTAAATTAGTAGAAGATAAATCACGTGTCCATAATTTAGTTGCACTTAAATCATTTATTATTGCATTAATAGATTGTAAATTAGTAGAAGATAAGTCACGCGTCCATAATTTAGTAGCACTTAAATCATTTACAATAATATTAGTAGATTGTAAATTAGTAGAAGATAAGTCACGTGTCCATAATTTAGTAGCACTTAAATCATTCACAATAATATTAGTAGATTGTAAGTTAGTTGAAGATATATCAATAATATATGCTTTAGATGATGAAATATCGACCGACTGAATACGAGTTGCACTTAAGTCATTTAATATAATAGAATTAATATTAAGATTTGATGACCAAACTAGACCGTTTATTGTATTAGTTAATATATTATTATTAGAACCAGTTGTATTATTGATATCAACTAAAAATTTAGTACGAGTAGAACCAGAAATATCTAATGTATAACTAGGTAATGAATTATTAATACCTACTTTATTAGAATTATTATTAACATATAAAATATTGCCAATATTAGCACTACCATCAACTATAATATTGCTATATGAATGAATACTACCACTAATATCTAATTTATAAATAGGATTAGTTATACCAATACCAACGTTGCCTGTTAAATTAGAATTATAGATATTATTAGAAACAGGAATCCAAGTATTATCACTAATATCGACAGGGTCGATCCATTTAATACCAGATGGAGAGGAGGATAAAATTTGTCCAGAAGAGCCAGAAGTATCAAGATAATCGTATAAATATAAAAATTTAACATCACCACTTATATCTAATGAGTGATTAGGAGTTGAATTATTAATACCTATATTACCTGAATTGGAAACGACTAGTTGGTTATTATTAAATATGATAGGATTAGTTGAATTAATACTAAAAATATTAGTAGATGAAGAAATAATAGTATTATCACTAAATAAAATAGATGATATATCTAATAATGAGTTATTATTAAAACTAACATCTGTAAATGCAGGATATAAGTACCATACATTAGCACCACCTCCACCTGAAATATCAATTAATCGAGCAGCATCATTAGGATTAGTAGGTTGAGCAAGATTAATAATTTTTTTACCATTCGCATCTAAATTATATTCTAAAGGACTTTTAATAAAGCCTGAAATATCAATATATCTGACGGAATCATTAGGATTAGAAGGAGTACCTAAATTATAAATAATAAATCCATTAGCATCTAGATTAGATTGTAATGGACTTTTGACGAAATTAAAGTCGATTTGCCTTTTAATATAATCGCCTTTATAACTCATTATAATTTATACTATTAAAATAAATAATCTTATACATACAATCGTAAATTATAATTATTTTAAATAACTATAATAAATAAATGACAGGGGGTCTTATGCAACTAGTATCATATGGAAGTCAAGATATATATTTAACAGGTAATCCACAAATGACCTTTTTTAAATTTGTATATAAAAGACATACTAATTTTTCAATAGAACAAATAGAACAATCATATATTGGTGATGCTACATTAGGTCGAAAGATTACATGTAATATTGCGAGAGATGGTGATTTATTATATAGATTATATCTTGATATATTATTTAATAATAATTTAGATATAAATTATTTAGGATATCAATTAATAGATTATATAGAATTAGAAATAGGAAATCAACTTATACAGAAATTAACGGGTGAATGGATGATATTATGGTATGATTTAACAAACACATACGATAAAATGACTTTATTAGATAATATGATAAGTGTAACTAATGGTGGATTATATATACCATTACCACTATTTTTTTCTAGAAATCCTGGTTCTGCATTACCATTAATAGCATTGCAATATCATGATGTTAAATTACATATTTATTTTAAAAGGCCCGAAGATATATCATTTGAAGGTAGTATAACATCATGTAGTATATGGTGTGATTATATATTTTTAGATACGGATGAAAGAACGTTATTTGCAAAAAAAACACATGAATATTTAATTGAACAGGTTCAATATGTGAGTAATAAGATAGATACGACTAGAACATATTATATACAAGATGTAAAATTTGTAAATCCTATAAAGGAACTCATATGGGTTATACAAGATGTAAGTGGAGATAGTAAATATTATATAGATAGATATGAAAAGATAGAAAGTGGAAATATAATAATGAATGGAATAGAACGATTTAAAAAGAGAAGAGGAAAATATTTTATAGATGTTCAAAGATACGAATATCATAGTGGTGTTGGTTTAGCAGATACAGCAATATATACTCATATATACTCATTTAGTTTATATCCAGAAGATTTAGCACCAAGTGGAACATGTAATTTTAGTAGATTAAATAATGTGACATTAAATATAGATTTATTAAGTGATAATTTATATAATAATACGGCATATAGAAATTTGAATATATATGGAATAAATTATAATATATTAAGAATAATGAGTGGTATGGGAGGATTAGCATATACATCATAAATAAAGAATTGATTTTTCAAATTATAAATTTATTTGAAAAAACAAAATTAATTAAATTCAATAAAAAATAAAAAATTTAAAATAAAAGCCCACTAAAACGAAACGGAAACGAAATCGAAACAAAATTATCAATATCCTAGGTATTAATAAAAATGTAAAATCTATAGAATGATCATTAAATAGAATGAACCTAATATATATATTATTAATAAACTAAAAAGGCTATTATTAGTTATAAAATGTAAGTTATAATAAACATTACAATAATAATAAATATATAGGGGGAGTTATTGAAAATAAAAAGAAGAGTGCCTAATTCTAAATTTTAATCAATAAACTCATATATATCATAGAAAATAATTTTACTAGATATATATAGAATACACGGTTCTTTATATTCTATATATAAAATCGAAAGAAACTCTTTAAGTATATATTTTAGAGATTTTTATTAAAAATTATAATTTTAACGCACTAGATTACCATTTATATAATCTCCATTATTTTCTAATACTGTTCCTATATATTGCTCATAATTATTAAAAAATACTATTATATACTTATATCCTTCTATTCTAATTTCATATGAATAATTATTTATTTTTTTATATATTCCTTCCTTTCCATCTAATATTATCTTGTCTTTTAAAAATAATATTGTTCCTTTACAACCATCATTATTACATCCTATCGTATATGTTCTACCTACTATATTAAAAAATAATCCATTATTACATAAATTCATTCTATTACTATTACCCATGTGTTTTTGCAATATATTTATCATTTCATATTTATTATCATTATTCTTATATTTATTCATATTATGAACTAAATCTAAATATCCTACCCTCTTATTATAACCACCATTCTTATTTATAAATGTATATACGGTATTTATATTAATCTCATCCTTCTTACAATTTCTTATATATTTTATTAATTTATTATCATCATTACTAAAATATCTTAATTCTTTTATTATATCTATTAATCTTCTTGTATTTCTTATTATTATATTATTTTTTAATAATTTATCATTTATATAATCGAATGATAATGTATAATTTTCTAAATTCGATATTCTTATTATGTCACTTAATGATAATTCATAATTTACTATATAACTATAATCATATAATATACATATATAGTCATTATCTTCCATTTTATTACAACTATATTCAATACGATTAATAAATGTTTTAAAATATTTTGAATTTTGATGAATAAAATTATAATTATATTTTTTACTATATTTATATATACTCTTTTTACAATTCTCTAATACATCATCTATTTTATCTGTTAAGTATAATATTGTTATTTTTGGTCTATATATAGATATATGATAGTATTTATTATATTCTTTTTTAAAAATAATTTTATAACCATTTATTATAGTCCATTTTAAATCAATATCTATTAATAATTTTGCTAAACTCGAACTTTTTTCTATAAAGAGTTCAACTCTATTTTCTAAATTATTTATTATTTCTAATAATTCATCTTCTAAATATAAATAATCACTACCTATGATTATATAATTTCTATTCTGATTATTATACATGTAAATTACAACTGTATTTATAAAATCAGAAATATATTGGTCATTTGGTAGATATACTATATTTTTTTTATTATTCATAATAAATTTATAATAATTATACAATAAATTTATTATATTTTTTTATAAGTTTTTTTCTAAAAAACTAAAAAATGTGTATATTATAAATTCATATATTATGCCTGGTGCTACTTTACAATTAACTGCATATGGCGCTCAAGATATTTATTTAACTGGTAATCCTCAAATAACTTATTTTAAATTTATATATCGTCGCCATTCTAATTTTTCAATCGAATCCGTTAATATTTATGATAATACCGATATTACTATGGGTTCTAATATTATTATTAAAATCCCATTAAATGGTGACTTATTATCATCCGTATTTTTAGAAGTTAATTTAATTGCAGATGTTTCTGCTACTTCTTATTATGGTTATCAATTAATTAATAATATTGATTTTGAAATTGGTAATCAATTAATCGACCGTCAATATGGAGAGTGGATGTCTATATGGTGCGATTTAACCTATAATACGGATAAATCACAAATGTTAGATAATATGATTAGTGATCCCAATGATACATTATATATACCATTACAATTTTGGTTCTGTCGTAATCCTGGTCTATCTATTCCTCTTATTTCTCTTCAATATACGGAATGTCGATTAATTATAAGATTTAAAAATACTAATGAAATTGTAGGTAGTCCAAATATTACATCATTTAAAGTATACGCTGATTATTTTTATCTAGATACGGATGAACGACGACTATTTATGAATAATTCTCATCAATATCTTATAGAACAAATACAACAATATGAATCAAAACCAATATCTATAACTGATTCTAGATTTGATCTAGATTTTAAGTTTTATCATCCAACTAAAGAACTTATATGGACTATATATGATGTTAGTGGTAATAGTGAATATGATATAGATAGATATGAAATATGTAAAAATGCAGTTTTACAATTTAATGGACAAGATAGATTTTCAAAAAGAAATGGCACATATTTTACCAAAGTTCAACGTTTTCAATATCATTCGGGGTGTGGTGCCACTTCAGGACTTCCTAATTCACATATTTACTCTTTCTCTATAAATCCTGAAAATCATGAACCTTCCGGAACATGTAATTTTAGTCGTATTGATAATTCGGTTGTTATAATAGAATTAGATAATACAAAATTATCTAATAATACATCTTATAGATTAATTAGATTATATGGTATTAATTATAACATACTTAAAATAATGAATGGTATGGGTGGTCTTGCTTATACATCTTAAAATGCGTATAGAACTTAATTGAAATATCTATTCTAAACATAAATATTTCAATGCTTACTTTTAATAAAAAAAATTATCAATGTAATCTCAATGATTATTCACCATTTAAACACGATGAATATAATAGTCTTAAACTTTTCCCAATTTTAGGTAAATTAGAAAGATATTCAGGATTACTTTATGATTTAGCTGAAATAGTTGATAATCCAACTTTATTTATATATGGTTTAAAATATAGTTCATTTATATCGTATGAATGTAATCCATATTTTGATAATATTAATATTATTAATGATCATTTAGATATGAATGAATATGAAAATATAACTGTTAATTTATCGGAACTTGATTTAGAAGGTAAAGTTTTTATTCAAAATGATTTTATAAATCTTCAAAATAATAATATTGTCTTCTTTTATGAACTCAATAATAATTATATTGATTTATTATTATCTGTTAAACCATTATTATTAACTACTTTTAACCAAAATCTTAAAGATAATTATCAACATTGTTATAAATTATCTAATAGTGATTATTATTTATATATTCCAAATAATTTATATGAACCATTTTTAAAAGAATTTCATTATTATTTGAAAAATGATGAACTTGATTATGATAATCTTATTAATTTATGTATTATGGTTAAAAATGGAGGTAGTGATTTTAAAGAAATGTTAGAACGTAACTTACCTATTATTGATAGATGGACTATATTAGATACTGGTAGTACGGATGAAACATTAGAAAATATTAATAATATTCTTGTTGGTAAAAAGAAGGGTAAACTATATCAAGAACCATTTATTAATTTCCGTGAAAGTCGTAATCGTTGTTTAGAATTAGCAGGTATGAAGTGTAAATATAATTTAATGTTAGATGATACTTATGTTATTGAAGGTGAATTACGTGATTTTTTGAATACTGTTCGTAGTGACCAATTTGCGGATTCATTTAGTCTATTAATTAAAAGCAATGATACTGAATATTATTCTAATCGTATTACCATATCTCAATATAAATTAAGATATATATATACTATTCATGAAGTTATACAAGGTGATAATAAT
>Ga0164292_10002986_pt1 | contig 13783 bp, 13 predicted proteins | sample GEODES117metaG_FD_111486 | JGI IMG/M metagenome (GOLD analysis project Ga0164292, IMG submission 111486) | Eutrophic lake water microbial communities from Lake Mendota, Wisconsin, USA - GEODES117 metaG | ecosystem: Environmental > Aquatic > Freshwater > Lake | place: USA: Lake Mendota... | reverse complement strand
CTACTGATAACTATCTGATTGCTATCTCAGATACCGCAACAGTTACTTTCTATCTCTATGTCACATATTTTCCAGAACCAAGAGCTGCTACTACTCCCACAGAGATTGTCATAAGCAGTGCACCGGTGTGGACTAGCAATGGTCTGGCTCCAACAATAAATTCCACTGGTGATTTTACTGCTCAGTCCCCTGGTGGGTCATTCACAATCAGTGGCACCGGATTTGTTGGAACCAGATTGGTTAGAGTTTCAGGAACCAACGCTGTCTTTACTGTTCTATCCGATACCTCGCTACAAGTAACAATGCCATCTGGCTTGGTGGGAATCAGTGGGCCGATCTATGTTGAAAAGGCCGAGGGCTCTAGGGCTTCAGATGATTGGGTTACTGGGAATTAGTCAGCCATATTTCAAATAATGGCCGCTTCTAGTAGGCTCAACCATTATGGCGCGAATAAAAAAACCTGAACTTAATTTAATTCTGGCCGAAAAATTGTTATCTTGGGCCGATAAATATGATGTAGCAAATGATGGATATGTGCGTGGGTTGTATGAGGCACTGAGCGCCCGAAAGAATTTGCAAGTATGGGCAAGCTTGAATCCAATTGAATATTTACCAATGCCAGAACTTAAAGCTGGTTTATCCATGGCTAAGTGGACTCGATTTATTACAGTGCTAAGAAATGTGCTCGTATTCTTGCCGGTTGCACTTACTTGGGCCGCTGTGGGCGAGGCAACGACAGCATTCTCTAAATATCTGAAGGCTAATGGCTCGGACATAGTTAACTTCCTGGATTTCTGGCAGAACGGATATGGCGTCCTGGACGACAAGTGGAAAATTGCCACGGTTGCCCTTCTCGACTTCTTGATCATTATGGTTGTAATTGTTCTCACGCTTCTTGCCTCAGTCTTCTCGCGTAGGGTCTCGGATCTGCAGATTATTGCTGAAAAAGAAACCGATCGTGAGCGCATATTGTTATCAGTTGAGATTGCCTCTTATCTATTCGATAAGCAGAAGGTTACAAATGTAACTATGAATCAGTCTTTGGCAAGAGCAATCGATAAATTACTAAATGCAACAGATGCGATTGAGGCAACAGCGAAGTCGCTGGAGAAAACTAGCAAGAGCAAAGGTTTTGACTAATGGCGCGCAAGCGCATCTCGATTGAAGAAGAAGATGCAACTAGCCAAGCAGGTTGGCTCTTCGCGGACTCATTCTTAGCCTTGATGGTTATTTTCTTGGCAACAATTTCTTTCGTTCCGGTAATTGGTGGTGGCGGAGTTCTGGGGACCGGAAAAGTAGGAAAGGTTGCTGGATCAAACTATGTCGACGGTTTGGTTTTGGCTTACGAGGAAGTTGATGCAACTCGAATCACAAATGATATTGCGACTTACATAACACAGAAGAAACTCTCACCAACAACTGCGGTTCTTTATGCAAAGATAATCGGCGGCTACACCGATATAGAGGGTGACTCAGCTGGATCTCTTAAAGCTATGGAGTTCGCTGTTAAATTGCAGAGAGCAGAACTTCCTTACTTTAGGACAACAAAAATAGATTTGGGTTCGAGTAATTTGATTCCTGCAAAGACAGTGGTCCTTAGACTTACACTTTCACCAAACGGAAAGTAATTTAGCTTGGTCTAAAGACCGATAATTCCAAAAACTGAACCAAGGAATGGAATCACTGCAACAAGTTTTCCAGAAACATCCTTCTCTGATACTCGGTTAAATGTTGCACCAAGATCAACATCGACAATTCCACTTGATGCTGACTTAACAATTCCGATTGCCGTACCAAGACCTTCGATTTCTACAACAACCTTAGATCCGACTGTGGATTGTCCACTTGGCTTGTAAATTACAAGACTTGACTTTGCAGATCCAAGTGCAGTGCTTAACCCAGAAACTGGATGACCAATTCGGAATCCTGCGACAAAAAATAGAATTGCCACGACTACAATTGCCGCTACTGGCTTAATCCAACTCTTCATCATGTGTAAATTCTACCTTGCTACTTCTTGACCCTGGTTGATTTCTTAGCACTTATTGGCGCTTTTTTCTTTTTTGTAACAGCTTTGGCGGTCCTATTTACGGTTATTTTACGTTTTGCCTCGCTTTTGCTGTTGGATTCAGCCTTTTTAATTATCTGGGCCAACCAATCGTCGACGTCTTCGTTGCTGCCTGCCTTAGAATCCGCTTTGGAATCTTTTGACGATTTAGATGCAATTGACGGAAATGATGAAGACTTTGATTCAGAAGAAGATTGCGATGGCTTCGTCGATACAGAAGGACCTAGAGCGGCCTGCTTTGGTGCGCGCTTGGGTAACTTAATCTTTCCAAGCTTTACATCCTTTAACTTTCCAACGGGCAACTTCTTCGCCAACTTAGCGATTGTTTTGAAAACATTTTTAGCAATATATAGATACTTTGCAAAGCCCTCTGGTTTCTCCTCTTTCTGTCCGCCGGCGTAACCAGTTGTTGCGCTGGCATCTTCAGAAAGATTTCCTGGACTCATGCCGAGCATTAATCGGCTGGTCCGAGAGTCCGGTCGACCTGTTCCGCGCCAAGTAGCAACTTCAATAACGCTACCTTCGGCCATCTTTCCGATAACTAATTTTTGACCATCAGGAAGATCAATAACAAGCGGTGAATCAGAAATTGGCAGCGGTAATTGTGAAACCTTTGCAGGTGCCTGAGGCGCGGGATTCTTTTTTGCCATTAGTTAATCTCAAATCCGATTTTGTCTAGGTAATCAGTAGTTCTGATTTGATTCAGTGGAAATGGGCCAGAATTTTGGGTTACATTCATGCAACTAGTGGTAGTGGCCGTTGGTGCTGGAGCGGGAACTGTAAATTGTGGAATTCGTGCAGCACCCCCTGCAGCTGGAATTGAACTGAATGTGCACTTAATCAAATCTGAATTGGTGTAATTTCCATCTAGGCGCGGAGTCCAAGGTGCAGGCTTAATTTTGAAATACAACATCAAAGGTTTGCCAGCACAATCCGACCTTAAGTCACTGAACGTAATTGTGTCGAAGACAAAATCTTCACCAGTATACAAAGCCCTTAAACCAACTGTTGCGATATCTGAACATGCACCAACAGTTACTTGACCGTTACCAAAACTTAGAGAGCCACCGCCGCCAGAACCAGCTGCACCTGCTGGGCCTGCTGGGCCGACTGCACCTGCTGGGCCTGCTGGGCCCGAAGGTCCGGCTGGTCCAGGTGCACCAACTAAACCTTGGGTACCTTGAATACCTTGTGCACCTTGTGCACCATCTCTTCCAGCAACTCCTGGTGCACCAGCGATTCCTGGTATTCCTTGAATTCCATCCAAGCCATTTAAACCACGTGCGCCGGCAACTCCTGCAGCACCGGGCGTACCATCTTTACCAGTTAACAAAACTAAAACTTGATTTAATGTATCTGCGCCCTGCGCAGTATCTCCAAAGATAAACGTTCTTGAAGCAGGAGTGGTCTCGGCTGCATATGCGACAGCCACGTTGCCCATCGAGAGCAAGATTAGGATAAATACGAATTTCTTCATCAGGCAATTATCTCCTGACGATCACTTGAATCACAAGCAGCGCTATAGATTGCGTGAATAATCCCTGGAATCCCCGAGAAAATGAGGAACCATTGAGCTTTTTCTTGGCTCAATAGCGGCAAAGTTGAGATTTGATTGAAGATTAGAAAACTGGCACCTGTAGTCAAAATGCTCTCGATGAGAATGTTGCGTTTTGCCTTGGATAAGAGTTTTGAATTGATTTCGTTGAATCGAACTAAAAGCACGAGATATGGCGCGGCAAAAATCAGGGCAATGATTGCGGACTTTGCTGCAGATTGAGTCCAGATAAATCCAAATCCGAATACAACAGCAAAAATTGCTAATGCCATTCGGGGCGAGGAGACTCGAGAAATTTTCATCTCTTCTACGTGCGATTCATCCTTTAAATGTTGATTTGTATCAGCATGCAAAATGGTTTCATCTAAAATTCCACGAATAACTAGCGCTGAAACAATTGCAGAAATTGCTAAGGTCGAAACATTGCGCATGTCTCCAAAACTCACAAGCACGCTGTTCAAAAGCTTCTGACCCAGATAAAACACTGCGCCACCAACAAAACTTGATCCGATGATTCCCAAAAGTTGGAAGCCGAATGTTGGTTCGCCCTTTACTTCGTTATGAAAATCTTTCGCAATAGCAGTCTGTATTACTGAAGCGAATAAAACCGGGAGCAGCCAACTTATCCCGACCGAGATCATGATCAAGATATCTTGGAAACTTGAGATGTTTCCTATTAATAATTGCGATACCCAGAATCCTAGAAGAGCAGCAAATCCAGAGTAGGCGTCGAAAATTCCTAAGACTGCAACAGCAATAAATACTGCTAATCCCGTGCTACCAATTCCACCAGCACGATCGGTCTCATTTACTGCAACTACTCCAGCCAAGAAGCCAGCGATTGGAAGCCAGCTGTAAAAATTATGGGAAAGTCTATGAACTAATTCCCCGTCGCGAAGTAGAAGAAATCGCAGAAGTGAATTTGGTAATGCATCAACTGCGCGCACTCGAATTCGATACGGCGCAGATGCGATTCGTTTCAAGAATGACGCCCCAACGGCCGCAAAGTGAATCGAATTTTCGGGGCCAACCTGAGTAGAAATAAATGAAATTCTCGAATACTTCCGGGCACGAAGCACTGAAATAATCGATGTCAAGAATACAAAAATTGTAATAATTAGTGCCAGGTCTAGCGGTTTCTTGGTTATTTTATAACCGGTGGATCCAATTAGGTTTACACCAGCTACTACATTGAATTCATTAACGTTATCGATTGCCACAATTGAATAACCACCAAGTGGCGTATCTTCAGGAATTACTAATGAATAAACCGCGAACCCTTGAGGATTAAGTGAACTCTTCTTTAGCTCCAAACCAGTGATTCCGTTACCTTGCAGTTCAACGCGCCAGTTTTCTGATGCGGCCTGTCCCCCAAGAACTACTTCTTGAAGTTGTCCACGCTCCCAGGTGAGAAATGGGATTTCGGCAGCACTTGCGCTGATTGGTAATACAACAAATAGAAGTGCGGCCAGTGCAATTACCTTCTTGATTCTATTTACCATCGCGCAGCGCATCTCTTATCAACCAGAGTCCAAAGACAACTGGCACCAAAATAAATAGCATCCTAGGATTCAAAACTTTTCCTATCAGTGGAATCTTAAAGACAACCACTCCACTGACATCTTCAACTTTTGGACGCTGGATGTCGGGACTTGGGTTGTTATCGCCCTTCATAATGAAACCATTAACCGCATCTCCGCCGATAATTCTGTGGGTGAAAATTCCAACTTCAGTTCCATCAAATCTACGTCCGGTATATGCGGCAACATCACCAATCTTTGGAACCGAGTGAGTTGTGGGATCAAGTAAAACAATATCTCCGGCCCGAATAGATGGAGCCATTGAATCGGTTAGAACTACCCGCGCTTTCACATATCCAGTCATTGAAAGTAGTGAGAAGGTAATTAGGACAGCACTTAAAATATAGCCAAGGGTTTTTATGAAAGCTGATGCGCGCTTCTCCCAGACTTGATTGCCGGCTACAACGCGCTCTGGCGGAGCCTGAACGAACAATCGAGATTTGCTTGGAGTAATTTCAGTTGGCGTAATCAAAACTGTGGCTTCACCCGCAGCACTTGAAACTGTGAATAAGGTCTTGGAATCTGGATTTACTGATTCGCCTTCGATCCAGATCTGATTGTCAGGGGAATTTTCAAAAAGCTCTCTGCGCATTTTGGCTACGAGTTTCTAGAGAGCCGGTTCATGAAGTTGCGCCAGTATGCGGAGCAGTCTCTACTGTTATCTTGTAAACATTCTTAGTATTGGCCCAGTTTGTGTTATCAGGGTCTGCATCAAAAGTAATCCAAAAGGCTGTCATATTCGTTGTGAAATCTGTCGAAGTCGATATGTCATTCATGAGTTCGACATCGGTGAATTGGGAGCCCATTACCGAGACTGTCGCCGAATCGCTCCAGTGAAAACGAGTTGAAGTAAATGTCTCATTAGGACCTGACGCAGTAGTTGAATCGGTGAGCACTAAAGGGGTGTTACTTGTGTTATCCCAAAGCTTAATAATGAAGTCTTTATTGACGCAGTCCTGGTGAATGTTTTCAAGAATTATGGAATCGAGTCCGAAGTATCCACCGCCAGAAGTGTTCTGGAATCCGGCATATGGAGTGACCGTGATATCCCTACTGCCCTGACAATTAACAGTTTGGGTAACACCTTGTCCGAATTCAATGCCAGATCCACTTGTGGAATTAATCACAATATTTGCACCGAAAGTTATACCAAGTGTTAAAAGTGCACCATAGAAAGAAAATGCAGAAAGGCGGCGTCCGCCGCGGGGTTGGACTTCCTCGATTTCTGGATCATCCGTATATTCAAAATACTCATCATCGTTCTCAGGTTTAACGAACTTAATCAACTTCTTAAATTTTTCATCTGCCATGGCTTAACACCTCCTCGCAAAAACTAGCTCCGGTTACTGCATCACTAGAAAGTCAACCAACAAACTCTTTTAATTTTTAAGGCCCTGGAAACGACTCTAGAAGTTAACCGTTTGGTTAACTTCTAGAGTCGGAATTCCGATCCTTATCAATTAATGGGAGCTATTGATTACTGGCTTTCTAGTGTCAGCTTGTAGACAGCACCTGATGTTGCTTGGGTTCCTTGGAATCCAATTGTGTAAGTTCCGTTCACAGGAGAACGATCTGCTGTCGAAATTCCTGGGCTCACTGATGAGGCAGTTGTGAATACGAAAGTAGCTTGGGTGTAAGCATTTGATGACACAGTTGCAAGAGTTAGAGGAGTCGCACTTGTATCGCCGTAGGCCTTTAATGTAAACACTTTACCTAGACAGTCATATGACACTCCAGTAAATGCAACTGTTGAGAAGTTGAAGCCTCCACCATTTGCCGCGTTAACAAATTGTGCTGTTGGTGTTGATGTGATTGCTGAGTCACAAGCTGTTGTAAGAGCAACGCCTTGACCGAACTCAACACCTGTTCCACCGTTAAGTGAGATGTTAGCCGCAAGAGTTGAACCTAGAAGTGCAACTGCTGCAATACCGGCAAGGCCAAACACTGCCTTTGAAGAAGAACTCTTCTTGCGCGCTGGGCGCGAAGAGTTTTCAAATTTTAATATCTCCATTTTGTTTTTCTCTTTCCATTAAGTTGATCGAAGGATCAGTTCGATAAATTCGGATAACTAACCCTTATGGGCTAGCCCCCTAACTCACCCCTTACCTTTCCATTGTGGGGCCAGATAGTCAACCCAACTGCGCGCATTTTGAGCCTTTTTAGGCGTGAATTAGATGAATTGTTAATGAAACTGGAACAGTTGTGACACCCCAAAGCGATGGGGATGGAATTTAGTTATTTGCGGGGGATGCCCGTCAATACAATGAAATCAAGGTGCTGGTGTGGCTGAAGGAGCTGCCGATGGAACGGCCTGCGGAACGCTGGCTGGATTATCAATCGTTTCTACCGTTGTTCTAAATACTTTCTGGCCATCGATATTTACAATGGTAGAAGTTGGATCTAAATAGAAAGTTGCATCGCCATTTTTGCTTGATAAAACCGATCCGTCATATACCGAAGTGCCAGATACCGAGAGCGCAGCCGTTGCAGCTAAAGTTGTTGAAATTGGTGCACCAATTCCGGTGAGGTATGAGAGTCCAAGTGTTACGGGATCACTTAAGTTCGAGATTGGGTAGGGATTTGGCAAGGCAATCTGCAGAACCATTGATTCATCGGTTGGCCCGACTTTTATCTCGGTGCTGGTGTTATCGATTAAACGCACGCGGAGCTTCTTTCCAGCGCATGCTTCAAGATCAAGATTAGAAACTGTAACGGCTCGAACTCTAAAGTATCCCGCAGATGAATCCTCGGGTGTTGGGGCGCCGTGCCACTCTTCACCAAGTGCAACATAAATTTTCTGATCGCAAGCAGTTGCTTGTTGTGAACCTTGACCGAATTCTAGAGCACCAGTTCCGACAGTGACGCTGGCTGCAAAAGTTGATAATAAGAATGGAACTGCTGCAACTAGTGCAACGCCAAAGAAAACTTTCGATTTATATTTTCCAGAGCCACCGAAATCTGATGACATGCGACCGCTAAGTGGAGATTGCATTTATTTTTTTCGCACCCGCCTTTCGCATTCATTGCTCGATAACGGCTGGGACTTTTCTAGGCCCACACCAACAACAACTCTAGTCCGTTGGGCTGCCCATAGGCAACAATTGCTATTTGAGTCGGCCGGAGCCCTTTTTGGTATCGACCTGGAGGCCGAGCCCCCGGAAAGCAAGGCCCTTAGTATTGGCCGAACTTGCTTTGCCACAGAAAGCTGAATCAATTGTGGCCTTGTTTGTGGCGACGACTGAAATAAAACCATTTCGATCACGTAGGCCGCCGTTGTTTGTGAATGCGAATAGGCCGCCTCCACTATTTATTACCGAAAGGACTTCTGCGGTTCGCCCAGCAATCCTTAAGTTTGGGCCGCCATCCCCTAAGACCATCACGGTGTTGGTATCTGAACGGTCATCGCTAATTCGCTTATTTGCTAAGTCAAAATTGATGCCATTTCCATTTATGCAGACCAGGGTGAATTCAGATCCGGAAAGGTAAATAGAAGGTATGAAGTAAGAATTCGCTCTTGGGTCTATGGCAAAGGTGTCTGGGATTTTAATTGTGTAATTAGGCTGCGGTTTAAGAGGTGCATCGGCTTCGATAATTGGTTCTTGGGTTGCAGTGTCAGAGCTTGCAGGTGCAACTGAATATTCGGGAGTCGGTTCTGGGCTTTGCACGGTTGCAGTCTCGGTTGGAGAAGCTTCGGGCGATGGGCTTGCAGCGGTGCTGGCGTCGGCAGCTGGTTCTGGAGTTGGTTCGACATAAGTTGAAACTGGTCCAGGATCATCTTGAGTCAGAATGTCAGCGACTGATGGCGCGACTGTTGCAATAAGCCCGGCAGTAAATGTGAGAAGGACAAGGCGGCTGAAAATTCTGACGCTGGTGCGCTCACCGTAGAAAAGATCATGGGAGCTTCGCCGAAAGCGAAACCAAAAATCTTCTCTATCCGTTCTATTCATGGGTCAAATATACGTTATGCGTTAGTGGCATGGGAAATTCATTTCGCGGGCGCGACCGGGATCGAGATAATTCCCAACTTTGCCGATTGGGTATCTACTTTCTTCAACAAGACTTTGTCATCAGCCTTCGTCGCATAAGCCCGAGCAATCATCAAAACCTCTTCACGTGATGGCGCCATCTTGGTTAGGGCGTAAACATATTGGCGCATGCCAGTGATGTCACCCTTGTTGTAACTGAGCTTAGCCATGTTGATTTGAGCATTTACGCATCTCTCGTTACCAGCTAATTGGGCCCGACTAAATTTTTCAAGCGCTTCATTACCCTGATTATTAATTATCTTGGCCAGGGAGTCGTAATACATCGCGCATGGAATGTAATTGGAGTATTCCACTGCTATTACTTTAGACGCGTTGTTTGAAGCAAACTCTTCAATCCAATTCAAATATCTGACTTGGGCAAAGGCGAAATTGCCAACAATAAATAGTGTGGCAGCCACGGTAACTCCGACAAACGCTTGTAGCAATTTCTTAGGCGTACTTTCTGTGCGGTAGGCCAGGCCAACAATGAATCCGGCAGCTGCCCAGAATAGATATTTGTTTGCCAGAGTAATAGGGCTGACTGCTGCATTTGTAAAGTAAACGAAGAGGAAGAGTGCGATCGCGGCAATTTCTTTACGCTTAGTTGGATACTTATCGATCGCAATCATTGCGGCGCGAACCAAAAATGCTAGTAATAAAACAAAGGCGGAAATTCCGACAAAGCCCAAGGTGGCAAGGGTTTGAACTGGTGCGGAATGAGCATCATTTGCGAGAACCGTTTGTAGGTTCTGCGCTGAATCTAGGGTTCTAAAAGTTTCATAATAATTTCCGTAATGATCTGGCCCAATTCCAAATAACGGTGAGCTACCAAATTGTGAGATACCAGCAAGCCAGAATTCACCGCGAATCTGCACCTGAACATCATTTCCAAGAACCGGAATATCTTTTCCGATAAATGGCATTAAGAAGATAGCCTCAGCCCAGATAATTACAAAAAGGCTAAATGCAAAGGTTTTTGCATTTAGCGTTAAATCAGAGATGAAATCAATAAAGCGTCTTGGTAGGAATCTAATCAAGAAGAAGAGCACAATCAGAACTGTCATGACTCCGAGATCAACGAAACCTTGAAGTGCACCAGCCTGACTTAGGCAGTAGATCGAGCCAGCGGCTATGAAGCCAATCAAAATTCGACGATTACGTGATGAATTAATAAGAAGATATACAAATAATGGAAAGGTTGTTCCTAGGTAAGCCGAAAAGAAATCTAAGTTTCCAAAGGTAGAAACCATTCCGGCCTCACCAGGTAAATCAAAAATCATTAAATCGTGCAGAACGCCAATTATCTGAGTTACAAGAACAACGCCAATATAAAGCCAGACTAATCGCTTAAATTGCTCAAGGGTAAAGCCGGCATGAAAGATGCCAACAATTAATAGGCAGAAAGCTGAAATTACTCCGGTAAAGCGGCCGGTATCCCCGGTCATTGAACCAATAAAGTCTGGACTCATGATTGCAGATGCAATTAGCGCTGCAAAGGTAATCCAAAGTGCCCAGATAACTTTTCCGCTGAAAACAAAGTGGTTTCTGCGTTTGATAATTATTGCGCCGAATATCGCTGCAACAATTGCAAGCATTAGAAACTGCATAGTTGCATTCTTATCGAAGGCATGTGGAAAAACGCCGACAGGAATTAGTGCGATAGTCAATAAAAGATTGAGAAACCCAGTTGCGACCACTAAGCGATTTTCTGCGAAGGCTCTTGTAACTCTAGTAATCATTTATCGCCTTCCGGCTTGCGCACCGGAGTCGGAACTCCGCGCCAGATTTTTCTGTATTCCACGGTTTAATCCTAACGCTTGGCTCGTTAAGATAATACTGTGGATCTCCCGTTCCCAGTGGACCTCTGAAGAAGATAACTTATAGCATTTAGAATTTCACAGACTGGCCCAAATCCATCCTAAATCTGTTCCACATCTAGTAATTGTCAGACCCCATCCCTATTATGGGTTGTGGATCAAGATCAATTGAATCCATATGTGGCCTATGAAGGATCTGTAGTTCGAGTCCCTCACAACCCACTTATGCGTTTAATTGGCGGATTATTCGCCGATAGTCGGCGGTATATCCGCATGAACTGAAAAAGATATACGCCCATTGTGGGTGGAATTGAGCGTGATTCTGGCTGGGGCGTTGGGGCTGAGATGGACGTGAAATACAATTTTAAGGTGAAACTCTGGGCAGCACGCAAGCACCTGCTAACTGCTGTGCTGCTTTTCTCAAGCAATTTACTTTTCGTTGAACCCGCACAAGCATCTCTATACGCATTCACTTCACATACTTTTACAAATTGCGCTACAACGGGAGCAAGTGGACCCACCCAAGCATCTTGCAGAACTGCGTATTCAACTACTTGGGATGAAAATAATTCTTACTTCACCGTAACAGGTGGAATTCAAAGTTGGGTGGTTCCATTTTCAGGAACTTACACAATCACAGCAATTGGTGCGGGTGGTGCTGGTTCTGGCGGACGGCCTGCCTCAATGACCGGAGACTTTTCACTTACTCAAGGATCTTTGGTAAAGATTCTGGTTGGTCAATTGGGATCTGTCGGGTACGGGCGTGGTGGTGGTGGTGGAACATTTGTTGTAGACAGCCTTAATTCTCCAGTGATTGTTGGTGGTGGTGGTGGAGGTGGAAATTACAGCAGCACCAAAACTGGCGGCAACGCTTCAATAGTTGCAAATCCTGGTTCATCCAGCGGAGATGCAACAGCTGCAAGTTCTTCTTTCGGTTGCGGTATGAATGGTGGTGGTGGTGGTGGTTTTTCATCTGACGGAAGTGCTGGTGCGAAATCTTTTCTGAACGGAGGTGCTGGGGGAAATTCACAACCAGGAAACTGTGTCACCAATGCTCCGGGAGGTTTTGGTGGTGGCGGTGGTGGCGGAAATGGTGGCGGTGGTGGCGGTGGGTACTTCGGTGGTGCCCCTGGAGCAAATGATGGCATTTATCCTGGCGGGTCTGGCGGAGGTTCTTATAACTCAGGAACTAATCAGATAAATTCGCTGACAGCAAATGCATCGAATAACGGGTCGGTCATCATCACCGCATCTGCTCCCGATACCACCGCACCAACCTTCACATCATCCTCTTCATTCTCTGCAGCAGAGAACATTGCAACATCGGCAACCGCAGCAACAATTCGAGTCTCTGAATCAGCAACGGTAACTATCTCTTCTGGCGCAGATGCTGCCCGCTTTAACATCGCCAGATCTGAGACAAACACAGCAATCATTAAATTTAACGCCTCACCTGACTTTGAAGCCCCAGCCGATGTTGGCGGCAATAACGTCTATGAGATAACTCTGACCGCAACTGATGCGGCGGCCAATGCCGGAACGCAATCAATTACGATCACAGTTACCGATGTGGTTGATACCTCTAGCTTTAACTCGCTGACACTTGCTGGATCGGCAACTACTGCTACTTATCGAACGGTTGTGGTTATAACGGCAAATGTCACGGTTGCATCAAAGGTAACATTTAGAGTCAATGGCAAGATCCTGCCTGGATGCAAGAACAAATCCACTACCGGAAGCTCGCCAAATATTGTTGCCACCTGCACGTGGAAGCCTTCGATTCGTGGAAATGTTTCACTAACCGCAGGTGCCGTGCCAACTGGCGCTGGGATATCGAGTTCAACTTCCACACCACTCAGCATCATGGTTGGAAACAGATCTGGATCCAGATAAAAACTGAGTTGTTGAACCCACCACTGACAAATTGGTATATGGGGTGAAATCTCCCCCTGAACCGCCCAAATCCATCCTAAATCTGTTCAAAATCTAGTAATTGTCAGACCCAATCCCTAATATGGGTTGTGGATCAAGATCAATTGCATCCATATGTGGCCTATGAAGGATATGTAGTTCGAGTCCCTCACAACCCACCAAAGTTTGAGTAGTTCCTCAAAACATTGGAACTACTTCTTCTTATATCCCTTTGGACACTTAGCGTTGGGTCCAGATACTTTTTTGGTCAGCTTACCTTTAACGCAGGTTATAGTCGTAGCTGACTTACTGGTCGAACTCGTTTTAGCTGTAACTTGCTTGGCGAGAAAATCTTCAGCTTGCTTAATCAAATCTAAATGCTTAAAGACTGGAGAGATAAAACCCATCTCTCGTGGGTGTTTTTCATTAGCAGGGGCATTAGTTGCTCCACAGGCATAGAAATTCATGCCAGTTGAAATTCCTTGCCCTACATAAAATACTTCCCCATTATAGGTGGCTGTCGTCCCACTACCAGAGTCACCGGGACACGTTGAAAGATTTGTTAATAGTGTTTCATTTGCTAATTCGATGAGCCCTTGTCCTTGCAACCAGGGAAAATCAGACTTAGGAGCTAAGTTAGATCTCATAATTCGCGGAAGCTCACTTGGGCTTTTATTGGGATTATTGCGATCCTCAGCACACGGATTCTTCTGCCCGGGATCACAACGGTCTCGATACTCACCGTATCCATGGAAAACTATCTCTGCTCGTGCCTTGACTAATTCGGCTTCAATTTCTGCAGTCATCAACTTTGCTGGAGAGATGGT
>Ga0164292_10002985_pt1 | contig 13784 bp, 9 predicted proteins | sample GEODES117metaG_FD_111486 | JGI IMG/M metagenome (GOLD analysis project Ga0164292, IMG submission 111486) | Eutrophic lake water microbial communities from Lake Mendota, Wisconsin, USA - GEODES117 metaG | ecosystem: Environmental > Aquatic > Freshwater > Lake | place: USA: Lake Mendota, Wisconsin... | reverse complement strand
TGCTTCATTTGCGACTTAATAGAGGCAGGGGAACGATAGTTGCCAAGCCGATGTCTAACATAATAAAGAAATTAAGACTTTCTGGCAAGTACAAACTTCCCGACTTTGATTCATTGTTGTGCATGAGGAGCGATGAGTTGTCACTGATGCTTGATGGGTCTTTAGTAAAAACAAGAAAAATATCAGAACATAACTATTCCAGAGCTTGGGTTCCCGTGGAGGCCCCTCCTGGGACCATCGATTCTGGCCCAAGTATTGAAAGACCACCAAATGCTGATAGGTGAATAATAAAAAAATATTGACTGCTATAATTCGATTTAGACATTTATCGAAAGAGAGTTTATATGCCAGGTCTAAGATATGGGCGTGACATAACCGACGACGCAGCGCAACTCCTTAGAAATATTGATGAATCAAGAAGATTGGTTGGAGATGCCAGAACTCCTGCCGATAGAGCTGCAGCAAGGTCAAGACTTCAGAACTTTGAAGATTACCTTAGGGCATCTTACGGGGATAGAAAAACAGCGCAAGCTCTTGCGGCAGAAGCATATGATTTCACCGGAACATTCACGGATAAAAACGGAAAAACATATAGCACAAGAGAGCCATTAAGCGAAAGTGCTTACAGGGCCTACAGGAGGGTCGCTGGCAAAGTCCAAACCGTTAAGACCGTCAGGGACGAAAACGGTCTGGCGGCAACCAACATAGGGCGAGCCATGGGCGATGTGCGCCGCAATCCTCCAACCCAAGGTTTAATTGAATTGAGTAGGCAGGTAGCTGGGCAGGGTGTTCAGAACATCATAGATGAAGCAGCAAATAGACCTCGTGGCTCAAGAAGCGCCCCAACAAAAAGAACTGGTCAAGCTCTCAGTAAGAACAGAGGCGCAGCTGGAGCTAGGGCTGCAGCAGCCAACGTGAGAAAAGAAGCCGCTCAAGCCGCAAAGCGCAACGCAAAGCGCAGAGCCGCTACTGCCGCAAAGCGTAAAAACCCGAGGGGTTAAATTGTGGCTGTTGATATAAAATGTTAGCAACAGTTAGTGACCTCGTAATATACATGGACGTAAAGTTCTCTTTGCGCCAGCAGGATGCTGCGGAAATGATACTAGCTGGACTACAAAGCGAGCTTGAGTCATATCTCAGGAGGCCAATAGAGGTAGAGCAGTTCGTGGAGGAATACAGACTTCCTTCTAGCCAGCATGGCGTGCCGATGGGAACGTTTCTAAGCATTGGAGATAACTACTTCAATGATTCATTTTCTTCAACAAACCCAGTAGACAATATGATTTATGCTGAGCCACCACACATGATTTATTTACGTAACTCTCCTGTAGTGAGCGTAACCTCAGTTACCGTCAAACCCGTTCACGGAGACCTCAGAACGCTTGTAGTAGATGACGACTACGTTGCTAACCGTTTCGGCCTGGAGTACTTCTACGGCTTTGAAAATGATTTAGTGACAGTTACTTATAATGCGGGCCTTGCTGGTGCTTCCACTCCACTGTTTAAGCTGTTAATTCTTCGTGCAGCGTCTAGAGAAATGCAGAACATGCACGATGACGTAGTTGGAGTAAAGGACCTGAATACAAGAAATATCGGTCCCCTCACTACAGGCTTCCTGGACTCAGAGCTGATGAGTGTCAGAAAATATAAACGGGTCAGAGTAGCGTAAGCACATGGCAGCCGTAATTATAGATATTGAAATAGATATCGAAGAACCGCAAGAGAAGTTTGAAGACATGGTGGACCATTCAAAGGATATGCGGTCAGTATGGAGATATGCGAAGAAAAAACTCGAGACTTCATTTAGCCAAAACTTTCTAAGCGGAGGAAGTCTTGTGGGTGGATGGGCTCCGCTCGACAGGGGTTATGCAGCATGGAAAATTGCAAATTTCCCTGGAGCAAAAAAAATGAATATAGATGGAAAGTTGTTTCGCAGCATTTCCAACCTTGAGGAATCTGCTGTTAATAAGATTGAGAAAACGTCAGCAACATTTGGCACTGAAGTTAAATATGCAAAATTCCATCAATACGGAACATCGAAAATGCCAGCAAGAAAAATAGTCTTTGAACCAGCTGGTTTCTCTAGGGATATTTCTGACAAAATGGAAAATTTTGTTGTACATGGGGTCGTCAATGGCTAGTTCACCTGGCTACTCATTGATGCACGGAGCTCATTTTGCAAAAAATTACGTCAATGACTACATAAGACAAGATATCCCTATCAGGATTATTGATTACAGAAATGGCTGGGGCCTTGATGACGCTACGCTCCCAACTCCTGAAGAATTCATAACATATGAACCATTAGCAATAGATGCATGGCCTACTGTCATAACTGTTGTCATATCTTCAAATAGATTTAACAGAATTGGCTGGGATGGACCAGACCCTCTTTATCGAGTTTCTTATCAAATGAGAACTTATTTATGGGTAAGAACAGATGGTTCAGAAGAAGTAACGCTGATGAGAGACAGGCTTGCCGCTGTTCTCCGTTCATCATTACTGGATTATCCATGTCTAAAAGCTTATGACGAAAGAACTTCTTTCAGAGCTCAAATAGATGAATCAACGTTGTCGGAAGAATTTTCTGACTTAACGTTACTCAAGGGTGACAGGATGATGGCTGGGGCATATCTCGGCTACACCCTAGAAATAGATGAAGTATTGCAAAGAAAACCAATTGGAACAGTGGAAGAAATACAGGTTTCACTATATCAAGTGGGTGTAAATGAGACAATGCCAATTCTCTCAGCAAGCGTGTCTGGCGAGTCAGCAAGTACTGCGGTTCTGTGATGAATATTTTTTTATATTCAATTCGCCACATTCTTTTTATAAAGTTGCATCAAATAATCACGTTACATCTGTACAATATAAAGCGTTGGACGGGTTTAAAATCCCACGACATTGTAAATAGGAAGGTCTCATGCCAGGCGTAGTTGTCTCCACTGCAGTAAGAACAGGACCATCAGCGGCTACCGTCCGTGAGTCCTCACAGTTGTTTGTCGTCGGCTTGGCCGAGAGAGGACCAACTGACGAAGCCATTTTAGTACAGAGTCTCGCAGACTTTGAATTTAACTTTGGTGGCTACATTTCATCATCTTATCTTCACCCAACTGTTGAAGCTTTCTTTGAAGAAGGCGGAACCCAGTGCTACGTGTCTCGCGTTGTTGGCGCAGGTGCTACAACTGGTACATTGGCGCTCAAGAACTCAGCATCTGTAACCGTTTTGACCATAGATGCTGATGGTCCAGGAGACTGGAGCTCGGATGTAACTGCAGTAGTGGAAACTGTTTCTGCTGGAGTTAGCTTCAGAGTGAAAATTAACTACAACAGCGCTCTTGTCTACAGCACTGGAACAGTCACATCCGTGGCACAGGCTGCTGGAAGGATAAATACAAGCCCTCTAGCCTCAAGGTACGTAATAGCAACCGCAACAGACGGAGCAACCACTCTTCCTGTCGCTGGCACATTTACGGTCTCTGCAGGAGATTCTGACCACGCAACAGCAACACCAACAACCCATGCAGCGGTCTACGTAACTGGTTTGGAGAAGTTTAATGATGCTTTGGGAACTGGTGCGGTTTGCGTTCCGGATGCCGAAGGCGGAACATCTGTTGGTACATTCACAATTTCTGAAGCATTGATTGCTCATGCGAATACATACAATCGCATAGCAATTCTTCATGCTGGAAAAGCAGATACTTCTACCTTTGCTAAAACAAAGGCAGCCCAGTTGCAAGCAGAAGACGGTTCTGAGCATGCAGCTCTTTACTTCCCATGGATTGACGTACCAACTTCAATTACTGGAGTTTCACGCAGAATCCCACCAGACGGCTACGTTGCAGCAAAGCGTGCGCTCGCACATAACCAGACAGGGCCACACATCGCTGCTGCTGGACTTGTTTCAGCCGCACTTTATGCAATCGGAACGGCTGTCGACATAGACAAATCAACCGGAGACGACCTCGACGTCAATTTTGTAAATGCAATTCGTATTATACAAAACACAATCAGAATATATGGTGCTCGTTCGCTGTCTGCAGACGAAGATAACTTCAGGTTCATAACGAGCCAAGATGTTGTAAACACTGTAGTAACTGAAGCATATCGCTCGCTTGAAGACCTTGTCTTTACTGCGATAGATGGTCGCCAAACAATTTACGCATCGATTAGCTCACGCTTGACAGCCATTTGTGCTCGACTTGCTGAAGATGGTGCTCTTTTCGCATCATACGGAGTTAATGGTGCTGAAATAGACCCTGGGTACACAGTTCGGTGCGATGCTTCGCTCAACCCAGTAGCACAATTGGCCGGCGGAACGATTAAGGCAAAAGTTGGCCTTCGTGCAAGCAGCGTCGGTGATAAGATTGAAGTAGATATCACCAAGTCAAGTTTGACATCTAGCGTAACTCAATAACGGAGGAATAGTTCATGGCTAAGGTAGCTCAAAGGCAAGTACTTGCCGACATTGTGCCAGTTGCAACAGCAACCGCATCGCCACCAAAGTGGACCAATTTTAGGTTTGCCCAAGTATCTGGTGGAGAAATAACCGCCTCGGTAGAAAAAATCTACGAGGGTGGAAAGCTTCGCCCAACACTTTTGTGTGCTCCTTCTGAAATTGGAGACATAACGGTTACTGCTCATTACGACAATGACCCGGTTGCGTCAGATAGCCAAACTGGCATAGAAGAAAAACTTCAGAAATTGCGTCCATTGGTTGGTCGTGCACTTTATGACGTAACCATTCAAACTTACGACTGTGACGTAAACAGCGTAGTTCCAGGAACTGGAAGACTTTACAAGAGCGCACTCTTGGTAGGTTTGACAGAGCCAGATGGTGACTCATCTTCTGGAGCACCTTCTACGTTCGCCCTCACATTTGCTGTGGAAGACGTTAAAAAAGCTTAATTTCATTAAAATTTAGTTTCACTACTTACGTTGTGACTTGTGCTAAGTTTCTGCCATGACAGAAAATACAGAACTTTTCACAACAGTAGAAGAGGGCCCAGCCCCAAAGCCAGCGCGTCCAGCTGCTAAGCCAGCTGCTCAAAAAGAAGAAACACTTCTTGCGCGACTTACTGAGACTATTAAGAAAAAAGTAGAACGTTCACACGTCTATCTTGACGTTCCAGAACGTGAAGGCGTAACCATAAAGATAAGCCCCAACATAACGCAGCAGCAGATGAGAAACTGGCGCAAGCAGGCGGGCGAAGATACAAGAAACGGCATGGATGCCACAAAGTTTGCTTGCATCGTAATCGGCGCAACTACTGCAGGCATCTGTATGTCCGGAGAAGAAGTATTTGACGAAGATGGCTACGAATTAAACTTTGCATCAAGTCAACTTTTTGAAATGACAGACACGACACGTGCAATAGATTGCGTAAAAGTTTTCTTTGGAGTTGACCCCCACATTGAAGCAGCAGCCTTGGCAATCCTTGATGCAGCAGGATATTCAGATACGGTTGAAACTGTGGACCCTACGAAGGAGTCCTAGACGAATTAGTCGAAGACTCCAGAGTTATCTCAGCAGCCAGACTTGGCGAACTGTTTGGTACCGACCCAATAAAGCTATTAGAGTCTACCGATACTGAGTGGTTCCTACGTTTGGCATGTGCTAAAGTTATAACTAACGACCGCGAAGAGCAAGACCGCAGAAGCAAGGCAAATACGGCCTAAAAGCGAGATTCTTACACTCACGTGATTTTGGCAAAATCGTGGAGAGAAGAATATGGCAGAGAATGTCAACATAAAACTTGATGCTGACATAGCCAGTTTCCTTGCACGGATGAAGCAGGCCGAAAAAGCCTTAAAGAGCTTTAAGCGCGAACAAGGAAAAACACTTGCGTCCTCTAAAAAAGGACTGTCATCAGGCGCAAGTGATGTCGACGAATTCGCAGAGCGCACTGAACGTGCTTTTGTTTCCATGAAAAAACATTTTGACAACTTTGACAAAGGTACCAAAATGATGGGAACTGGACTACTCAAGTTCCTTGGCAAAGGAATTAAGTTTACACTTATCCAGCTTGGACTTATGTCTGTTGCTCTAGTTGCCATACATGGCGCATTCCTTGTCGGGCAAGGAATAATGAAGGGTTATCAATTCATAATGAAAGGGCTAGCTGGTGCTGCGGCATCAGCAGCAATTGCACTTTCTACGGCTGCTGCCGCAGTGCGTGAACAACAAGCTGCAATGTTCGCCTATAAAGGCGGAGGAATGGCTCAATTTGGGTCTGGATTAAATCAGACCAGAGTTGCAATGCGTTCTTATGCTACCGACGCAAGCCTTGCTGGATTAGGAACAAAGAACCTTCAAAAAGCATATGCCGAAATGGCAAAGACAATGAACTCTGGGCAGATAGCCGGGTCCAAGGCAATATACAAATCTCTTCAGGATTTTGGGGCAGCAGGACAAGACCCTGGAGCAGCTCAGGAAAAAATTGGTGCCTTAATTGCAACGCTGAACGATGCCAAAAAAGGCTACGGCGATGTGCAAAAAGCAGCAAAAGAGCTTGGTCCAGAAATGGAAAAAGCATTAAAAGATTCTCAAGTCAAAACAAAAGAAGGCTTCAAGGAACTGCTCCTGTCTGGTGATTTGGCTAAAAAAGGCGGTGTTTTTGGCCAGTTTGACGCAGTTAGCTCAACTCTTATTGGTCAAGCAAAAACTTTTTTTAGCTTACTAAAAGAACAATTTGCTGATTTTGGTCAACAGTTTCTTGAACCAGCAAAAGTTGCAATGCAGAAAATATTCAAGATAATAAAAGACGATTTTCTTAGGGTTACTGCAGAACTTCAGGTATTCGGAAGTTCAACTTTTTTTGACGGACTAGTTTCTATTGTTGAAAAACTATCTAACTTTTTTGTAAAACTAATTAGAGAATGGCTACCACAAACTAAAGGCATGTTTAACGCCCTTGGCGATTGGATGAAAAGGTTTAAAAGGGGTTGGGATGAAGTACTTGAAAAACTACGCCCATTTATAGAAGGCGCAAAAGTAATTGAAAAAACACTCAAGCCAATATTAAGCGTAATCGGTGAAGAGGGTGCAGCTTCGTTTAAGGAATTTAATAACCAATTAAAACTAAACGAAAAAAACGTCGTAGAGTTTGGCGAAAGAATTGCAGACCTTTTGGGTTCATTCTTCAAATTGTCAACCGAGTTTAAAAGAATGTTTTTTGAGGCCCTCCCTTTCATCAACGACATGGTTAAGGGCTTGACTCAAGTATTTGACATGTTGCGTGGAATCCTCACACAATTCACCAATCTTGGTGGAGCAACGGGTGGGTTGATGGCGTTCTCGATTATGGCTAGGCAAATGAAGGGGACAAAGGGTGGACTTCTTCCTACAGCCAATACTCAGACAATGAATGTTGGCACGCTGAATGTCACCAATGCTCCAGGCCTACAAAGAACTCCAACGGGTCAAACGCTTCCAACAAGTCCAAGAAACCCATTTAATCCAGGAACTCCAGGAGTAAGACCAATTCCTGGAGGCCCTGGAACTATGCCTCCAGGTCCTAATGTACCATTCATCCCATCCCCTGTTTATCGAGGACAGCAGCCTCAAGTCCCCACAAGCCCTCAATCACCAAGTCTCTCCTCGGGTGCGTATGCCCCTGCCATAGCTAGTTATCGGACACCAGGGCTTAGCTCGGGAGCAGATGACGGCGGAGCGCTAGTAGACAAAAGGCGCAGATTCTCGCCTAGGGCCGCTGATATGTATTCAATGAGAACCTTCTACCCAAGATTCAAGGAATCAATAAAGGGCACCTTAACCGGTAGGGGCATAGACACATCTGACGGCACTGGCCAGTTCATGGGGATGAGAGACAGGGCTAGAACAGGCGCAGAGTTACTCAAAAACAAAGACTACATGGGGCTCGCAAGGAATGCCGCGCAATCTGGCAGGAATGTAGGCGTTGGTGTACAAACATTAATTCGGTCGGGAGCGGCCCCAGCTATAGGGCCAACTGGAATGGCGGATGCGAGCTATGGCGGAATGCTTACCATTAATAAAGAAACAGGGCTACCCGAAGAGAAGGATGGGAAACTCGTATCTCGCAGCAGGCTTACTGGCAGAACAAAACTAATCGACCCGAATAAAACCACCATGAGAATGATGAGAGCTGGAAGACTTGGTTCTGCAGTACTAGGAAATGAAGCAGCCGGAATAGGCGGCATCAACAACAGCATGGGCGCAAAGATGGGAGCAGGAATTGGCCTGTCCATGATGTCTCAATATGCCCCTGAGGAAATGCGTGGAGCAATGGCTCTAGGTGGAACTATTGGTGCATTTAACCCTCTTGCAGGACTTGCAGTAGCTGGACTTGGTGGAGCAATGAAAGCTCAGGGCGCTGGGTCTGGGGCATTGGCTGGAGCCGCCGGTGGTGCCGCACTAGGAACAATGATAGCCCCAGGTGTAGGAACGGCAATAGGTGCCGCTATTGGTGGTATTGGCGGATTCATCAGGGGTGGCGCAAACAAACTTAAAGCTCAGGCAAAAGAAGCTAGAGAAACAATGGGAGCAGCCATTGATGGAGTAGCACAAGCATTGTTCTCAAAGAGGGCTATGGAATTAGCAAGAAACGCTCAAATCTTAGCTGAGGGTGGAACAGTCGCCAACAGGGGAGCATTTGAAGGTACGGGTGCAGCTTTTAAACAAAAACTTAGTGGTGTTTCCGGAAGTGTCGACAAGACACTTGCTATGGGGGATACGGATAAAACTAGCTATGGAAGAAATATCGCCGGAGCAGGTCTGATGGGAGCAGCAGTCGGTGGAACGATGGGTATGGCTTTGGGCCCAATAGGAGCTGCTATCGGAGCGGGAATAATGGGAACCATTGGACTTGGAATAGGGGCTCTTTTCTCTGCTGGAGATTTTGTTAAAGGATTGTTCGGTGGAGATAATAAAAAAGCAAAAGCTCAAGCAAAAGCACTAGAAGAAATATACAACAAGCAAGAAGAACTAGGGATAAAAATATCAGAAGAGCAATACAAGACAATGCTCAAAGATAAAGAAGCTTCATTGAAAAAATTCCAAACGCAATTCAAGGCGGAAACAGAAGCTGGAGAAATGCTTGATAGAACATACACTTCTCGCCTAGATGAGCTTGAGAAAATTACTGGAAAAACAAGGCCAGAACTTGAATTAATGGCCCAGACAATGGGTGTTGACCTATACGACGGTACAGTAAAATTCAACGATGTATTAACAAAACTTGGATTGAATATTGAAAAAACAGCTATCCAGATGCGTCAGGCAAACACCGACGTATTTATCAAGGGTGGTTCAGAATACGAAAAAATGATAGAGCAAATAAAAGCTCCTTTGATTTACGATGAGATTATAGCTAGCCTCGATGCCCAAATGAGCGGTGCTGGCGGAGCTTCCGACATAGACATACTAACTGCAACTCAAAAATTTGGAGAAGCATCCCTTGCCGCTACTGGCGGAGACCCAATTGCGGCATATTTCGACAACCTTAAGCAACTGGGAACAAAAGAAGACCCAGGCAGGCTTTTCCAGGCGGGTGGAGCCATGGAGGGGCAACAAGATAAATACTTTACCGATGCAGTAACAAAGACACAGGAGCTTGCTAGAAAATCGCAAATTACTGGATTTGCTGATGTAGCAGCAGGTCAGCTTGCTACCAAACTTAGTGCTAACAACATGTCCATAGACCAAGAAGCCCTAAAAGGCAAGATACTAAGTATGGACCCAGCTAAGCAACAAGAACTTCTCACGAAGCTCCAAGATGGAACATTCGACATGGGCCAGATGACCGAGGGCGGCTCTAGGGAATCATATGGTCAGGCTGCGGAAAGAAAATTCACCGGTTTATTTGGCAGTACAGAAGGTCTTGCAATAAGTCAAAGACCAGAAGCAAAACTCAATGAATCTGCAACCGCAATGGCAACCGCTACGACCGATTTTAAAAATGCAGTTGAAAAATTAACAGGCATGTCCAAAGATGCATTTTCGCTCACGCCAAAAAGCATAACTGCACAAACCATAAATGCTACTTCAATTACCGTTAACGGCAAACCAGTAGAGGGAGGAGATACCAGCTCCCCTAGAGGTAAGGGAATTGGCGATACAACGTCATCGCGTCTTTCACAAACAATGGCTAGGCATGCCTCTATGGATGGAATGTTAAGTGGCAAGAGGACAGTAACTTCTTCATTCAGAACATTTGCACTTGGTTCTCCAAGTTCTGACCACTTTACAGGTAGGGCAATTGACCTCGTAGGGGCAAATCTTGGACAGTACAAATCACTCGCTGAAGCAAACGGCGGTTTCGCAGAGTTTCATGGTCGTGGTGGTTCTAGACACCTCCACGTTGTTCCTGGACCAGGCGCCATAGGGGATACTATGGCCCCAGTTGGAACTGGCACAGCAAAGGGATTACCAATTTCAAATACTGGTGGCGGAATAAGTTATTTTACAATAAATATAAATGGCTCAAATTCCTCACCAGACGAAATAGCAAACAAGGTTATGGCGAAACTCAGAGACAAAGAAAGAGCAAGTAGGGAGAGGGGCTAAATGACAATCGAAGACACATTCATGGGCCCTCTTGGGAGCAGGACTAACAGCGAGCCTGGAACCATATATAACTTTTCTATAATTCGAACCTTGCCAGACAGAGAAGGTAGCAAATATCCGGGATTTCCAATATTTGCAAAATATAAAAAAGTAACACCACCCACCACGGCAAGATTTGACGGCACCAGTTGGGATGCGGGCATAACTAGAGTTATAGACAGAATTGGAACGGAAGAATGGTGGCTTCCTTTTGCTGACGAGGGTTACAGACTTTATACAAAGGGAGCTGAATTAGTAGACCAGGTTCGCATAAAAAGTGCTGGAAGCTCAGCAATAGATTTTTCAGCAAGAGTACCAACGCAATCATCTGAAAAATTCATTCTTGGTACAAGGCTTAAATTTGGTGGAAAACAGTATGTCGCAACAGCGAAAACAGCCCCCTATGACTCTTTGTTAAAAACAGATTCTTTTGCTGAATTAAAAGGCTTATCATCTCCAGCAAACCCATATACATATCAATACATACAACTATGGGTTCTTGACTCCAAAGAGTCAGGTGCTAGCTATGTTCAGGATGGACAATTGGTAATTCCATTTTATTGGTGGAATCCAAAAACTAAAGTTTTTAATTCAGTGAAAAGTAATTTCAACCTCACTTTTGACCCGAGGCTCAGAAATAACACTACGAATCAATCTATTGCAGAAAGATTCATTAAAGAAATTGTTTCTCTTACTGGTGGGCTTGAAAGGGGCTTAGGTATTGCAGAAGACTTTTCAGGCCTATTTAGCCCAGCCATGAGCGGTGAGTGGAGATTAAGCATTGGACAAGCCATAGTTAAATACTATGTAGATAAGGGAATAAGCGTTGAAGCAGCAATAGCTCTCGCGGAACAAGTGAGGACTGGGAACTTTACTGCTCCTAGCGGTTCTTCCACTGGTGCTGGACAAGGCACAAAAGGAGGAAATGCTGCAAACAACGGTTTAGGGCAACCGGCCTTCAGAACAAGAAGAACAGTAAGTGTGCGTAATAATTTCTCCGGAACTGGTGGTTATGTTACGCCATCGGCAAGAGACTCATCTTCTGCTCCCCAAATGGTTCAGCAGTACAGGCTCCCCCCGGACAACACACCCGTAACGCTTAGGCACATTTTTAGATTTGCTCCTAACCAAATAAATTATTCATCACTTGGTTCAAACTGGGTAGATATCGAGCGCTCAGGGAATACTCCGCTCGTTGATTGGTCTGGCTATAAATTAATGCAGGTTTCTTTTTCATTCCTGGTAGCTGGTGATGATGATGCAAACTTCGATTTTCCAATATCTTCTGACAATAGAATAAATATAGATATAGACGAAAAATTGTCAGAACTTAGACAGATGGCAACAGCTCCATATCCGGTAACGCTACTTGGGTTTGACGAGATGCTAACAGACCAAATGAGATTCCCGTTTGACGGCGGCAAGGGAGTTGAGTTTGTAATAACTGATTTTTCTATATCTTCTCTCTATAGGACTACTGAAGGAAAAATAAATAGAGCTCAGTGTGAAATAACTTTGCGCGAAATACCAATCGAGACAATAGACCTCGTTGATTTTCCACCATTGAGATTCCCGAGAATACCACCCGTTCCAAAACCGGGTGAAGAGAAACAGCCTCCAAGTAAAACCAGGGCTTCCACAACTTCTGACAACGATAGAATTAGGTTGGGCGGTTCGCTTTGATTGGGTCTACTCAAAACAAAGCAGGACAGCTATCAATAGCTTCACTAGATGACGGTATCCAAGTAAGGATAAATTCATCTATACTAAAAATCAGCGTTGACTACACGATGGGGATGAGCAGTGAGCTTAGCTTTGATGTTGTGGACATGGGCGGAGAAATGCTCAGGAGAAATTACTTTGAAATGGGCCGTGATGTTCTCTACACAACAAACACTATGGTCCCATTTTCCGATGATGCCTTCTCTCAAGCGACCGGAATATCTGCACCAAACCGGGTAATTCAATCTTTTGAAATTGCAAACGTTACGGTATCTCAGGGGCCTGGATACAACCCCGTAGTGCAAGTTAAATGCTACACAAAAGCCATCCAGCAAATGAAAAGAGATAGAAGTCCCGAAAAGGTAAAAGGTGATGGTGCGGAGTTTGTAAAGAGAGCTGCTCGAAAATATGGCTTGAAGTGTTTTGTGGAAAAAACACCAGAAAAAAAAGAAATAGCAAAAGCTTCTGGTGACAAACAAGCGGAATCGCTATGGAACGTACTTGAAGGATTGGCGCAAAAATCTGAATATGTTCTTTTTGAAGCAGATGGAATTTTATTTTTTTGCTCTCAAAAATTTTTAATAAAAAAATGGGGAAGCGATATTGATTACAAATTAGTAACAAAAAGAAAACCAAAAGAACCAAAATATAAAGAAGAAAGATTCATTCCAATATATTTTGGTAATGAGATTGATATTGAGTTGACATCAGAAGAGATACGAGCAAAAAACAACTTTCAGGTAATGCAAAGACCAAGCGTAACAAGGTCGCAAAACAACCCCCTTGACGCTACTGGCTCTATTGTTGTCGGAAGAGCAAACGGCACACAGCTTCGTCCAGGAATGACAATCCGATTAAATGGCTTTCCAAATTATGACGGTGATTACTTAATAGAGTCTGTAAATTTTGAAGATATTTCCCCAAACCCTGTAAGCGTAAGTTTTATAAAGCCCGAAAGAAAAGAAAAGGACATAAAAGAAATACGCATAGGGCAAAGGTACAAAGCCACTGGAGTATCTGGCGTACAAGAACAGCCAATGCCAATACAGATATCAAAGAATACAAAACAAAATAAAAACTACACAGTCAGCGACGAGGTCAGAAGAACTTTGCAAATATCTCCAGGAGAATTGCCGGCAAATCTTTCTGTTGACCAAAGAATAAACCCACTCCCAAGCAGGCAATTCCGATTTAGGTACCCAAGAATAAAAGGAGCTCTAGCCTACGGAAGCGCAAACCCAACTCAGTTAAATATGTACAACAGGCCAATTGCTATATTAAATTCAAGGCCAACGTCTCTGTATGCTGTAAGTGTATACGTTGAATCGGAGCCCGGATTTAATGAAGGTAATCCTTATATTGCAATAATTCCAAGAGTAACTTTGGATGGTTCAAATCATCCTCAAGTACTTGACGACCTAACCGCTTCTGCTCAATTTTTATTAAGTGCATCAATTGGTGGGAATCCTGAGTTTAT
>Ga0164292_10002981_pt1 | contig 13789 bp, 13 predicted proteins | sample GEODES117metaG_FD_111486 | JGI IMG/M metagenome (GOLD analysis project Ga0164292, IMG submission 111486) | Eutrophic lake water microbial communities from Lake Mendota, Wisconsin, USA - GEODES117 metaG | ecosystem: Environmental > Aquatic > Freshwater > Lake | place: USA: Lake Mendota... | reverse complement strand
TGTGTGCCATGCGTACTAGCGGGCAACTGCTAGCAAAATCTTTGTTGGCTTGGTAGCTCAGTTGGTACGAGCGAACGACTGAAAATCGTTAGGTCGCCGGTTCGATCCCGGCCCAAGCCACATGTTCTAAAATGTAAGGTACTTGATTGTTGTCGAATCAATTAGATGCGTATGTGATCTGCGGCCATCATAAACAAACTTTAGATTTTCATAACTTTCAAAGTCTATCTGCTTAAACTCTGGATGATCCGTGTGGATAATTACACCATCTAGTTCACCTAGGTTCGCAACTCCACGAAACCCAAAACTCATAATTTCACTTTCATTATAAAATGGATCGAGGCCAAAAACCTGTGCGTTGTAATCCTGTAAGTACTTCAATAAATCAAGAGCACCAGAAAACGCAGACTCCTTTACCGCTGCTCTGTATGTGATACCTAAAACCCCTACCTTCATATCTTTAAGATCCCCAAACTCTTCTCTTATTTGGTCTACCGCACGAAGTGGCATAGCAAGATTTCTCTCTCTTGCAGCACTAACTATCTGAGACTCTGAGTTTTTCCACATATAAAATCTTGGGTAAATCGGAATGCAATGGCCACCTACAGAAATTCCTGGCGAATGAATGTGCGAGTAGGGTTGTGAATTAGATGCAGTAATTACTTCCATTACATCTACCTCTAAACCAGATGCATAAACGGCAAATTCGTTAGCTAAACCAATGTTTACATCACGATAAGTTGTTTCAGCAATTTTCGCAAATTCCGCTGCTTCAGCATTCTTCAGGGCCCAAACACCGTTGGGTCTGGAAAGATCTGATCTAATGTCAAAACTTAAGACTTTGCTGTAAAACTCAACACCTCTTGAAGTGCACTTATCGGTTACGCCCCCAACTAATTTTGGATAACGCCGCAAGTCTTCAAAAACCCTGCCCGTAAGTACTCGTTCCGGGGAAAAGACTACAAAAAAATCCTCACCCACTTTGAATCCTGAAGCCGCCTCCAATCCCACGGTAAATCGACTTCTCGTTGTTCCGACGGGCAAAGTGGTTTCAAAACATATTAAAGAGCCTTCAGACATGCTCTTCCCAATTTCCTTTACCAATTGGTCAATATTTTCAAAATCGGGATTTCCTTCTGAATCAGTAACCAATGGAATACAAACAACTATCACGTCTGCAGAAGATAGACTTTCTTCTTTGTTAGTACTTGCAACTAGTGTCGAGCTTGAGATACATTCAATTAGGCGGATTTGCAAATCTTTTTCACCTGGAAATGGTTCGATACCACTATTTACTTGACGCACTACTTCTTGATGTAAATCTAAGCCTGTGACCGAGACGCCGCTCTGCGCAAAATGTACCGCTAAAGGCAAACCAATTTTCCCTAAGCCGATAACTGTGACTTTCACAAATTTATCCTCTGATTTGTACTGCTGCTTTCGAGGACTGCGTCAGCAATTCTAACAGTTTCAACACCCTCAGCGATTGAGACTATGTCGGCTTCTTTACCTAATAATTTATCTCTAAAATGCTGGTGTTCCAATAAGAGTGGCTCTGGCTTGTCAAATGCGAACGTTGTAACATTTCCTTGAACTACTCCTTTGAAGAGTAAGTACGCATCTTGCGAAACTTCGTGTATCCCATTCTCATAGAATGTTAAGTCGGAATTTAGAGTGTCTACGACAAATGCACCTTTTTCGCCCGTAATAATAATGCTGCGCTCCTTTAGTGGACTCAACCAGTTTACGAGAACATTGACTACCGTACTGTTTTCCAGCTGGCCATTAATAGAAACTAAATCTTCATGTAGGCGGCCTGATCGATGGGCTGTTTGTGCATTTATGCTTGCAAATTTGCTTCCTGAAAGCCACATTACAAGATCGATATCGTGTGTAGCTAAATCCTTTACAACTCCAACGTCAGCAATCCTCGATGGAAATGGGCCTTGTCGGCGAATTGAAATTTGGTAAATTGAGCCAAGTTCTCCAGCTAAAAGCCGTTTTCTAAGTTCACGAATCGCTGCGTTGTACCTCTCAATATGGCCAATGCCTACCAAAAGGCCCAGTTTGTCTGCTACAACCATTATTTCCAGGGCATCCGTAAAATTAACCGCGACTGGTTTTTCTACGAGGCAATTCACCCCTTTATTTAATGCGGCAATTGCAATTTCTTTATGATATCCGGTGGGTGCAGCAATTACACAGTAATCAAGATTTTGAGACAAAAGATCTCTGTAATCTGCAAATAGTTCATAAGAGAGTTTTTCTGAATCATTCTCAGAACTGATGGGATCTGCTACGCCTACTAATTCTGTACCGCTAAGGTTTGAAAGTATTCTAAGGTGATTCTTCCCCATCATTCCCTGGCCGATTAAACCTACGCGCAAGTTTTTCACTTATGAGCCCCGCTCTTCGATAAGTTTGTTGAATTTTGAAACAATTTTCCCTAAATCTCTGCTGCTTAATCCTGGATGCACTGGTAAAGATAACACTTGTTGTGTTGCAGCTAAAGTTTCCGGCAATTCAAATCCCGCATTAAAGGAAGGCAGCATGTGAACCTGTGTTGGATAGTAGACATCATTTCCAATTCCATATTCATGTAGCTTTCTTGAGAACTCTTCCCGGCCACTCTTTATCCGAACCGTATATTGATGAAACACATGTTTGAACCCATGTTGCACAAATGGAACTGTATCTGTCGCCAGATTTGTACTCAAATAATCTGCATTCTTAATTCTTTTTTCCGTCATTTTAGGGAGCTTGCGTAATTGGACGCGACCTATTGCCGCATGGATGTCAGTCATTCTTAGGTTAAAGCCAGCAATTTCATTTTGATATCTCTTTTCCATACCTTGATTACGAAGGAGCCGACAAACTCTTGCGCTGCTGGATTCCCTTAATACAGCCATTCCACCTTCACCTGAAGTCATGTTCTTGGTTGGATAGAATGAAAAAGCAGCCGCATCTCCAAAAGTGCCAACCGGTTTTCCATCGATAGATGCAATATGTGCCTGTGCTGCGTCTTCAATGACTAATAGCGAGTTTTTATCTGCAATCCTGCATATGCTTTGCATGTCAGCTGGTAATCCATAAAGATGAACAACAATAATTGCTCTAGTTTTAACTGTAATAGCATCTTCAATCAATTTAGGATCTAAACAGTAAGTTCTTGGATCAATATCAACGAAAATTGGTTTAGCGCCAACCAAGGAAACAACGTTTGCCGTTGCTGCAAAAGTAAAGGAAGGCACAATTACTTCATCTCCTGGGCCAATTCCTAAGGCAATAAGACAAAGATGCAGCGCAGATGTCCCTGAATTTACCGCCACACATTCGCGGTCCTCAACAAATCTAGAGAACTCCTTCTCAAAATTAGCCACTTCGGGACCTTGCGCCATGTTAAGACTTTTTAGAACTCGGTTAACCGCAGCGCGCTCCGATCTGGTTATCTGAGGCTTTGCAAGTGGTATGACCCTCATCCCTGAATCATTTCATGTAATTCGAAATCCATTAGCTCAAATTTAACAAAGGTTTTGGGACACTCAAAGAGTGTGTCGGATAGCTGTCGAAGTGCCACGCCTGCAGGGCCAACCCAACCTACTTGGCGCGCTGGATTTCCGACAACTAAAGAGTAATTCTTTACATCTTTGGTTACGACAGACCCGGCACCAACCACCGCCCACTTACCTATTTTTAGGGGAGCCACACATATAGCTCCCGCCCCAATAGAAGCACCTTCAAAAATCTCTACACCGACTTTGTCCCAATCCCCAGAATTCACAATCTTCCCAGAAATCGAAATAGCACGTGGGTTTTTATCGTTCGTGAGAATAGCGCCCGGACCAATAAATACACCATCATGAATTATGGCAGGGTCATAAATCAGTGCTCTGTTCTGAATCTTACAGTTATTTCCAACTAAAACATTTCTATCAATGTATACGAAGCTGCCTATAACGCAATTCGTTCCAATTTTGACGTGATCACCAATTTGTGCAAAGTGCCAAACTTGTGTACCGGTGCCAATTTGCGCAGAATTTGAAAGCACAGTGAATTTTGGACCATCCATTTGCCACCCCATTGCGTTTTCAAAATATATTTAGCAACATTCAAGACGAAACTATACTCAAATGTAGAGTTTTTGCCTATGTTAATGATGACTTTCAAGCGCAAGAATGACACAAGTGCTAGAATCCATGCTTGTGGGTTCAAAAATGAAGGTAAACCGGGGTTTCAAACATTCTTTTGTCTCTCGAATTTCAGTTTGTTACTCAATAATTGTTTCTATCTTCGTATCAATTTTTACTCTTGTTTGGTTTCTCCGATTTTATGACACGGGAATTGAATTCTCTGACGAGGGAAAATACCTTGTCGACATCAATTTTCCCTTCGAATATGAATACTCGGTAACAAATTATGGTTTGTTTTACCACTTTATAGGGAAAATAATTGGCTTTGATATCCCTAATTTGAGGTTTTTCAATGTCTTTTTTACTTTAACACTTGCATCGATTGCAACATATGTTTCTATTCGATCACATAAAAATACTACTTCTCGCAGCAAATATGATTCAGTCATCATCGCATTTATATCAGGTTGTTGCTCGTTGTCTTTTTTTGGAATAGTTTGGGTGCTGACTCCTAATTACAATTCCCTTACTTTCCAAGCTTTACTTTTAATCTGGATTGGGGTGGTAAAGGTATCCAATAATGATCCGGGTTCTAAGCAGAATGCTTACCTGGTTTACATAGGTTTCACACTAGGAATCTTGTTTATTGCAAAACCCACATCAATGTTAATCCTATATCCAATCTTATTAGCATATTTAATTGTTACAAATTTGCGAACATGGGTATGGGTTTCATTAATGCCCCTTGCTTCGATTTTTACAATTATGTTATTTTCTTTGTTTAAGTTTCAAAATCCATTAGGGATCTTCACTGATCTATACGACGGAATTCTATTCTCCTTTGAGCTCTCTAATGAGTACAGTTTGCTGAAAATTCTGACTATTCCATTCGCGATTTCTATTTTCTCAATTCTGATTTATATTTTCCGATTTAGAGTAAAAGCAGCTGTCAATTCTGACATTAATTGGATTCCAATCTATGTATGTATTTCATTTGTGGGGATAATTTTCAGTATGGCGATAGTAATCACTACGGGTGTCAATATATTTCTTGCATTACTAGTCGCCCTACTTACTCTACACACATTGAAAACACGGTGGGAGAAGTCTATCCCGCGTTATTTTCTGTTTTTACTTATTTTTCCTTTCATAGCTGCCTTTGGTTCAAATAATAATATGTTGGTTCAGTCGTTGATGTATTCTTATTTCATCCTATTATTTATACTTGCAGTTGTAACGCATGAAGAACGAGATCTCTTCGCGAATAATCTGTTGTCTTGGATTTTGCTTTCTTCGATTTTGCTGACTTTCCAATCGGTTTTCTGGTCTTCAACCCATCCATATCGACAGAATCAATCGATTACAAAAATGGATTCTAATCTGAATCTTGACGCGCCCTTGACAGGTCTTTTAGTTAGCAAGGAAGTTGGAAATTTTTTCCAGGAAACTTCGTCCTTATCCCGTGCGGTTGGATTCTCCAGAGGAACACCCGTTTTAGATTTAACAGGTCAGTCTTCTACTTTGTTATTCTCCCTCAACGCAAAAATCCTTGCAGATTCGTGGCTCATTGGTGGGTATCCAGGGTCTAATTCGGTTGCTTTGTCCAAGATTAATGATTTGCAATGTACCGAAATAAGGTCGGCTTGGTTGCTTCTAGAACCTGATGGACCAAGAGCAATTAGTTTTAATGAAACATTAGGTGTTTTAGGTTTATCGCTAAATCAGTATTTTCAGGTCGCAACATGGAAAACCCCCACGGGTTCGGGGGGATTCAAAGTCGGAAGAACTCAATATTTATTGAAACCGATGAATGTGGATACCCCATGTACCAAGTTCCAAAAATGACTTTGTGAGTAGATAAAATTAGTTTAATTTGATTTTAGGTCTAATATCATCTAAGGCACGCAGTACTTTACTAACTGTTTCTGTTCCCATTCCAAACCACAAAGGTAGTCGTAAAATAGTATTTGAAAATTCTACGCTTATAGGGGTACCCTGTTTTGGATATCCCATTACTTTACTGAATTTAGAATCAGCTAAAGATGAATAGTGGAATGAAGAGAAAATCGCTTCATTTTTAAGTTCATCAATTACTCGCAAACGCTCATTTTCTGATTCTAACTCCAAGAAAAACATGTGAGCTACTTGCGATTCGTTAAATTTTGAACTGTAAGGGCTGGCCAATTCACCTGCATAAATTTTCCAACTGTTTAGTCGATCACTTTGTATTTTATTGAAATTGGATAGTTGGCCGTAAAGAATCGCTGATAAGACTTCTGCCAATAGATAACTGCTGCCCTGATCAACCCATTGATACTTCTGAACTTCGCCACGTAGAAATCGCGACCGATCTGTTCCTTTTTCTCGTATGATCTCGGCTCGCTCGATAAATTTCTTATTATTTATTACTAGTGCTCCACCTTCACCACATTGAATATTCTTGGTTGCATGGAAACTTTGAGTAGCAAAATCACCAAAACTCCCAAGTGGTTTGCCTTTGTAGCTACCTCCCAGGCCGTGTGCGTTATCTTCAATCAATAGTAAATCGAATTCCTCTGCGATGTTTTGTAGTCCTTCTATGTCAGGAGCTACACCCGCATAGTTGACCCATGAAATAGCTTTGGTGCGAGGCGTGACTGCCGCGCGTACTTGGTTAACATCAATCCCTTTGGTTTGCATCTCGATATCAACAAAAACTGTAGACGCGCCAAATTTTGTGACGGATGTCGCTGCAGATGTAAAAGTATAAGACGGTAAAATCACTTCATCGCCTGGACCAATATTTGCCAGCATGCTTGCCATTTCAAGAGCGTGAGTGCAGGAAGGAGTGAGAAGAACGTGACCGCCCCCTACAAGGTCAGAAATCATATTTGATGCCTTAGACGTGAATGGACCGTCGCCTTGTTGATGAGTACTTTCCAACGCCTCCGAAACAAATTGCTTCGAGATTTCGGGTACGTAAGGAACATTAAAGGGAATCAATTTACCCACCCTCGAAATTTTGCAATTTCTAACGGATCTCCGACTCGTTCACCAGTTCGCTCTTGCATAAGCTTTACGTAAGTTCCGGCCTCATGGAGATCATCAAATGTTCCAGAGTCAAACCAAGCGGTACCTCGAGGTAGCATTTCTAAATTTAGCTCTGAGTCTTCCAAGTAAGACTTCAGTAAATCCAAGATCTCTAATTCACCTCTAGCACTAGGTTTCAATTTCAATGCTCGACTAGATGCACTTTCATCAAAAAAGTAAAGTCCCGGTATCGCAATTTTGGAGTCTGAATTTTTAGGCTTTTCGTTTAATGCGATCACGGCATTTTTTTCATTGATTGTTGCAACACCATAGGGGCTTGGATCCTGAACGTGATATCCAAATATCTGAGCGCCGTGAACATTATTGAAAGCCTCTAATCGTCGACCTAAACCAGAACCATGGAACAGATTGTCCCCCAGAATTAAGGCTGATTTTGAGCCATCAAGGTAATCTCTTGCCAAAATTAAACTCTCAGCAATTCCGGCAGGTTTTTCTTGAATTTTGTACGAAAGTTGTATTCCAAATTCGCGACCATTCCCCAATAAATCTTTGAATCTTTCGATTTGATTAGGTGCTGCAATGAGTAAAATTTCTCTTAAGTTTGCAAGCATTAGTGTGGAAAGAGAGTAATAAACAAGTGGTTTGTCATAGACAGGGAGCAGTTGTTTGCTGGCAACTTTTGTGACCGGGCTTAACCTCGTACCAAGGCCCCCGGCGAGGACAATGCCCTTCATGGCGACCGCCAAAGAGAATCCGAATCAAATGACGATGAGGGCATGAGTAAAGCCTACTGTGAAGCTCATAAAATCTACACTAGGCTTTCGCAATGAGATATTTCGTGACGGGTGGAGCCGGTTTTATTGGTTCCAATTACGTAGAGCACCTCTTTACGAAAGTAGATGGCGTGACTGGAGTGACTATCTATGACACGTTCAGTTACGCGGCCAACCCAAAAAACTACAAACAATATTCTGATGACCCACGGTTAACTATTGTGCAGGGCGATATTCGAGATGCAACCACCCTCGAAAATTCTATTGCTGATCACAATTTCGTGGTTCATTTTGCTGCCGAATCGCATGTTGATCGTTCGATTGAAAATGGATCAGCATTTGTAACCTCTAATGTGCTTGGTACTTTCAATGTTCTAGAGGCGAGCCGAAGAGCTGGAGTTCAAACAATCGTCCATGTCTCAACTGATGAAGTATATGGTTCAATACAACATGGCTCTGCGAGTGAGAGCTACCCTCTCCTACCGAACTCTCCGTACTCCGCAAGTAAAGCAGCCTCCGATTTATTGGCTCGAAGTTACTTTATGACATACGGGCTGGACGTCCGGACGACCCGAAGTTGTAACAACTTTGGAAAGCATCAATATCCAGAGAAACTTATCCCAGTTATAATTGGGAAACTCTCAAGCAAAATTGCGGTGCCGGTGTACGGAGATGGCTCTAACGTCAGGGAATGGATTCATGTCCAAGATAATTGTCGTGCGATTCAATTAGTTTTAGAAAAAGGTGCGCCAGGGTTGGTCTACAACATAGGTAGTGGAAATCGAGTTTCCAATTTAGATTTAGTAAACCATATTTCGGCAATAATGGGGCTGGGAGGGGACAAAGTTGAATTTGTTATGGACCGTGCGGGCCATGACTTTAGATACGCACTAGATTCAAAGAATATTACTAGTCTCGGATTCAAACCAGAGATCGATTTTGAAATAGGCCTAAAGTTGACTATCGATTGGTATCTCAAAAACAATAGATGGTGGGTTTAGGGTGGGGATCTACAACATAAAGTCTAGAGTAACAGTCACATGGCCTTCTATACAGCTCAGGTTTGAAACTTCTGTTTTTTTCTGCCTAAAGTTGAATGCTTCTGTGACGTAATATGAAGATTGCCGTCCTGCAGTCAAACTACATTCCTTGGTACGGTTACTTTAAAATTATTTCGGAAGTCGATTTATTTATTTTCTTCGACGTCGCACAATACACAAAAAATGATTGGCGAAACAGAAATAGGATTTTGGTGAATGATCAGCCAGTTTGGCTAACAATTCCTGTCGGTGAACATATCCATCGAAAAATTTTGGAAGTGCAACTTCCTACTAACTCATGGCGAGATAAACACATAAAGTCAATAACTTATGCATACTCTAGTGCTCCATATTTCCACTTGATCGAGAGGTTCATTCTCCCAATAATTGGAGACAGTTCAATTACAACATTATCGGAGATCAACCAGAATATAATTACTTCTATCAGTAGAAACATCTTCAAATTAAATACTAAGTTTCATTCCTTTGCCGAAGAAACAAATTACGATAACCCATCAAAGCGAATCGCAAAAGTAGTTGAATCCTTTGGCGGAACGACATATATCTCTGGTCCAAGTGGCTCAAACTACTTGGACACTAATGATTTTGTTGAAGCGAACATTCTCCTGAAATTCATAAATTATGGAGATTTTGAGCCAAAAAACAATGTCACACGTATTGATAACGGTATGCTTTCTATAGTTCATGGAATTGCCTGGCATGGTCAAGATGCTCTAAGAGTTATAGGGGGATTAGAATGAAAGACATCTCAGTAATTACCACAACATATAATTCTTCAAACACTATTCGGATATTTGATCAGCAAATACGAAATCAACTGCTTAATCTTGGTTTAACCTTTGAAGTTATTTATGTTGATGATGGCTCGAGCGACAACACGCCAGATATCTTGAAAGAAATCTGCAGAAATACGAATGACACCCGAGCTATTATTTTAAGTAGAAATTTCGGACAACATAAAGCGCTTTGGGCTGGAATTTCTAAGTCTTCTGGAAAATGGTCCTTCATCACCGACTCCGATTTAGAGGAGTCACCTTCCAACTTTCAAATTTTCTGGCAGGCGAAGGAGGCAAACCCGGACATCGACCTATTTCTGGGTCGCCAAAGTCCAAGGCGAGGCAGAGGTTGGGGGCGATTTATAGGATCAATCACTTGGAAATTTATTTCTAGAATTTCGGATACACATATTCCCGCTGATTTAGTTACTTCACGCTTATTCTCATCTGGTATTCGTGATGCAATTATCAGTTTCTCGGAAAAAGAAATATTCATAGCTCACACCTTTGCATACACAGGTTTTCGGCAACATGTAATTCCAATTGCGAAACTCTCTTTGAATAAATCCCATTACACCTTAGCAAAGAAACTCAAGGTAGCTCTAGATGGGATCACTAACACTTCTATAAAGCCACTTTATTTTACCTTCATATTTGGTGTATTTTTTGAAGTACTTGCTCTCTTGTTGATACTTAATGTGATTTTTCAAAAAGTGAAAGGGGCCACAGATGTCGATGGTTGGACAACACTCGTCGTATTGAATTTATTCACTGGCGGGGTAATACTTCTATCAATTGGCATAGTCGCTCTGTATATTTCTCGAATTTTCCTGGAGGTTAAAGGAAAACCTTCATTTATAGTCCGGGATGAGTATTAAAATGGATCGTAAGAGTTTTACCGAGATAATTGGCTACTTTGATGAAAAAGCTTCCCTTTATGGAAGCACTCCGGAAGGTTCAGACTATAATTCCAGCCTATCTCAAGACTTGCGAATAACGCGCCTGCTTGCCGGATTTCAAAATCAAAACCTAGGCGACATAGCTGATGTTGGCGCAGGCTTTGGAAGAGCTAGAGGGCTTTTAAGTGAACTAGGGTACTCTTACAAATACACTGGGTATGAAATCTCTAAGATTCCACTTCTCGGCGCAAAGAAGCTATTTCCAGATACATCATTCAAATTAATTGACTCGTTTAACGATGTTGGATTTCATGACAGAATTATCTTGAGTGGAGTTTTCAATTTGAAATTAGATAATTCAGATACTGTTTGGGAAAAGTATATTTTTGAAGCATTGCAAAATCTTTATCTGAGAGCAGACTGTGGTGTCGCAGTAAATTTTCTTTCTACATACTCAGATGTTGAAATGAGAAAAGACTCACTCTTTTATGCAGACCCCCTAAGACTGTTTAATTTTGCCAAAATGAATCTATCGAGCTACGTTAAACTTGATCATTCGTATGGTTTATGGGATTTTGCAATTCACATTGGAAAGAATTTTAAAAGTTTATGAGAATAACAATTGTTGGTGCTGGGATTGCAGGATTGTTTGCTGCGTTGGTTGTAAAGTCAATAAAACCCGATGCCGTAGTTACAATAATTGAGTCTGAGAAAAACTTTGGTGGGTTGCTTTCGGGTCTTAGACATGACGGGGTACATTTTGATACTGGTGTACATACATTTTATGAAACTGGCAACTCTCATGTGGACACGCTCCTATTTTCAGTGGTTCCCACTGGTGGCTGGAATAAGTTATCTGGCTTAACCCGGGACTTGGGTGGAATTTTTCAAGATGGTAATTTGAATCTTGGAAATACTTATTTCAATTTCTTAAATCTAGAACAATATGAGTTAGAGGCATTACAAGAGTCATTTTTGAAAAACTTTAGCTCCTCCAAAGATTTAGATTACCGGAACGCCTATAGCTATCTAGAAAGTAGGTTCGGTTCCGATCTGGTAAATAAAGGGCTGAGTCAATACATTACAAAGTTCACTGGTTCTGATCCACAAGCGATTTCAACTTCTGTTGTTTCAATACTCCCACTTTCAAGAGTTAACTTATTTGCAGAAGAATTACATGAGGCAAGAGTTTCAGATAGTGAATGGAATTCTAGAATCAGTTACCCCAATCAAAGAAGGTTACCAGAGTCCATTGTACCCTCTCGATCAGCATACTATCCGTCAAATTACGGGACAGCACTCTACATCGACGCTCTAGTCACTAATCTGAAATCTTTGGGAGTTGTTTTTGAGAAAGACTCAAAAGTTTTGAGTCTTTCTCAGTCTAAGCTATCAACAGCTGACGGGGTTGATTATGAATTCGACCTTTGTTTATGGGCAACTCACCCGATTGTTCTGACAAAACTGATGGGTCTATTTTTTCGAGCAGATTTAAAAAAAAATGATGCAATTCCCATGAGGACTGCAATAGCTAGTTATCTGCTTAAAAATGAGCCAACGATGGGTGATTTGTATTATGCATATGACGCAACACCAGGTCATTTGACTCATCGATTTAGTTCGCCAATAAATTTCTGTTCGAAAAGCAAAGTTGGTGATTTGTTCAGATTTACGAATGAAGTGGTTTATCACACTGAATTGTCACACATTCAAATTAGGGAGAAGTCGACACAAGAACTACTTGAGATGGGAATTTTCAAATTTGAGGATATAGAATCATGCTATGTGAGTAAGATTTCTAATGGTTATCCAAACTTAAATGCTGAATCATCCGCGTCTCTGCAGGAATACCTAGGTGTTACATTAAAAAATCTTCCAAGTTCAATTTTGCCAATCGGTATAATGTCAGAACCAAATCTATTTTTTCAAAATGATGTCTTAGTCAACGTGTATAATAAGTTGCAAGAGATTTTAGTCTAACGATACGTACGCTGGGAATAAGTTAGCACGTTACTTAAATCGTGTATTTTTGTTTCCAACACATTGGCGATAACAATGAAGGATTCATCGCGAGAGTACGATTCCGAAAATTGACAGACTAACTCCGCTGCTGGATTTTGAACAAAATAAACAGTTTTTTCTTCAAACTTAGATTGTGTCAGGTACTCATGTAAATGCAGTGTGTCCCTATCCATTGAAAAATACTTTGCGGCTTCAGTTTGATTACGACTTAATAAAGAGACCGTGAAGAGTGGATTTTCTCTTATAATCGAAATGGTATGCGATTTCCTTTTGAGCACTAAAAGCAATTCTTCGTTTTTGGGATCTACATTTACACTAATGAGTGATGAAATAGTTGCTCCATGAGGACTTCCGTCTTTACCTGCAGTCAATATTATACTTACTGCGTAAGTTAATCCCCGCATAAAATCAATTAACACATTTATGACCTAATCAAGTCTCACAACACCATTTGGTGTCATTAAGTGAACTGCAACAATTCCGTATTCGCCATCATTTGTAGATGGATCAACGAAATCAACTGAAGCTCCCTTTAATCCATCAAGAATTTCTGCCTTAAACCATGAGTCTGATAGGTGATCTGTATCAGCAATCGTAATGTTTTCGATCGCAGCAACAGCTTTTCCATCTTGTGATGGGTGATCAGCGGTTAACCATTGGATGAAAAATGGAAGTTCGCGAGAATCGGTAATTTCGTTGACTCCGATTTGCTTCCACTTTAGATCGCTTCCATCTGGACGTGTGCGGTGACCTTCGATGGCGCTGCGACCAAACTTCTCTTCAATCTTTGCAATGTCTTCAGTTGCAAAAACCCAAGTGAGCCAGCCTCCGCCTTCTTGTGCTTTCTTGCTTACAGCTTTGCCCCAAGGTGTTTGTTCTGTTGCTGGGTGATCTAGTGGGCAGACAACTTCGATGTATTGGCCGTTTAGAAGAGGCATTGTGAAGTTGCGAGTGCCAAAGCGTGGGTGGACTCCTCCATCAACAAAGGTGCTGCCTAGGCGAGCGCCAAGGCGTTGAACGGTGTCGGCGAGCTGATCATGGGAGGTTACATATGAGACATGGTCTAAGCGCATGGGGAAATCTTGCCCTATGAAAGGG
>Ga0164292_10002979_pt1 | contig 13793 bp, 16 predicted proteins | sample GEODES117metaG_FD_111486 | JGI IMG/M metagenome (GOLD analysis project Ga0164292, IMG submission 111486) | Eutrophic lake water microbial communities from Lake Mendota, Wisconsin, USA - GEODES117 metaG | ecosystem: Environmental > Aquatic > Freshwater > Lake | place: USA: Lake Mendota... | reverse complement strand
GCTGGCGCGGGGGACGGATGTGGACAAGCCGAGGAATCTGGCGAAGAGCGTGACAGTAGAGTAGTTTTGCAAGTGAGTAGTTTTGACGAGGCGTCGCAAGTTCTAGTGACGCTCAGTGACGATGTCCGCCCCGGCGCAGAGGCTGGGGCTGGCCATGCTCGAAATGGCCCGATCGACCCGCAGGTCAAGGACGGACATTGCATCGAAGCCGAGATGAGACTTTCCCGCTCCGCAATCCGCAGGTCTGATGTTGCATTGCTCCGAGCCTTGGGCGCTGGATCAGGCCCACGGATCGACGACTGCAAGACCGGCGAAACTGAAATGCGACACATTGCGCGTCGCAACGGCGTAGCCGAATTCCAGCGCAATGGCCGCGATCATGAGATCTACCGAAGGACGGTTGCCGCCAGCGAGTTGAGCAGCGCGAATGGCAGCCCCTTCGTTGAAAGGCAGCACACGACCAGCGTAGGCCATGCGAAGTGCGTTGAACCATGTGCGCAGTACCGACGCCTGCGGAGAATTCCTTGTCTCCTCCATCAGGGTGCCGCGTTCGATCTCCATGATCGTCAACGTAGTCAGATAGAAGGCACTTGCCGGGTGAGTCTGCGACCAGGCGCAGACCTTGGGATCCTGGTTGTGCGGCTTCTTCCGCAACTCCGAGATGACATTGGTGTCGAGGACGATCATTCGGACTCAAAGCGCTACATCACGGAATTCGATCTCCACGCGCGGGATATCGACGACGTCGTCGGGAAGTTCCGGGAGTTGCTGCATCAGCGCAAACAGCGAAGGCGCTTTGCCTTGCAAGCGGTGGTACTCGTCAATATTGAGCATCACGAAGGCGGGATGGCCGCGGTCGGTGATCAGAACCGGACCTGTGAGCGCAGCAGCCTTGGCTGCTGCGACGTCTCGGGTGAACTCGCGACTGGAGAATATTCTGGTGCTCATGCTGATCTCCACGGCGCACGGAATCCAATGTTTGTATGATATAACATTGGTCTTTGCGTCGCAAGCGAAGTGAGCGACGCGAACGCTCGATTCGAGTCTGCAGGTCCCATGGGGACCGGTCGTGCGCGGCCCGACGTCGCGCGGTGCCAGCACGTGCGCCAGCTGTCCTTCGCATTGCTGACGCTCATGTCGGCGCCGGCCGCCGGCCTGGGTGTCGGCTGGCGGGTGCTGACCGGTTGCGGGTCCGGCGGCGGCGACCGACCCAAACCGCTGCAAAGCAGAACTGCCTGGCGGGCAAACGAGGTTCTGCTTCAGCCTGGCTGCGGAAATCATTACCAGAGCCATTGAACGACTGTTCTCGACCCATTGGTGCCCGTGGCCGATTTCAGGGCGAAGGACCGGTCTATCCTGAAACTTGACCTTCCCTGTAACCGCCGAGCAGGGCGGATACGGCGACCTCGGCCAGGCGCACACCGGTCATCACGTCTCGACTGGCCGCACCACCGCTTCGTCGCCGATGGGCCGCTGAGTGGGGCCTACGGCCGGCGCTCCTCCAGACCCGGCAGCGAATCGGCGTCCTGCGGCGCCCGGCTCCCCGCCCCCAGGCCCAATGCGCCTCCGGCGGCCATGCCGGCGCCGCCCTGCTCGCCAGCGCCACTCGCTCGGCCACCCGAGTTCGCCGCACTGCTACGCCCGCCGGCCGGCGATGAGCGCACTGGACCCTGATGGGGAATCTGCAGGTCGACCGGCACGGCTTCGAGGTCCAGCACGTCTCGGATGAAATCGCGTAGGGATCGCACCAGTGCGGCCGTCTCGATCATGCGACCGGCCACCATGTCATCGGCAGCCTGCGCTGCCAGCCGTACCTGCTCGGCCGTGCCCAGCAACACTACGTCAGACAGCGCGGCCTCCACCGCATCGCGGGTTCGGCGACGGCGCTCGGAACTGCAAGAACCCACGATGACCTCGCGTTGCGGGTTCTCATGCGAGGTAGCGGAGCGCGTACGCAAATCGTGCAGATGGCTGGGGTCCACAGCCAGGTTGCCTGTGAAGGACCCACCCAGCGTTCCGATGCACCTCTATCGCTTCGAACCCCGCATCAACGCTCGGTCTTCGAGTTGCTCAGGGCGGACTCATGAGCAAGGAGCCGACTCGAATCGGCTCCGGCAGTACGGGCACTCTCAGACGAGTTGGGCCAGTTGCACGGGTTCCAGATGACACCATTGGCCCATGGGCAGGCCCAGCGAATCAAGCGTGAGCTTGCCGATCGCACTACGGCGCAACGAGACGCAGTGATTGCCCGCCGCGGCCAGCATCCGCTTCACCTGGTGGTACTTGCCCTGGTCGATGCTGAGTTCCAGCAGATACGTGTCCAGCATGCGCACCTGCGCGGCGATGGGCTTGTCCTCGTCGATGAGCTTCACGCCTTCCTGCAACTGCGCGATCAGTCGCGGCGTCACCGCCTCGAAGACGGTGGCTTCATAGATTTTGCGTACATGCCGCTTCGGCGAGGACTGAGCGTGGATGAAGCCGCCGTCATCGGACAGCAGCAGCAGGCCGGTGGTGTCATGGTCGAGGCGACCTACGGGCTGGGTATTGCGGTTGACGTATTCCTGCGGCAACAGGGTGAGGATGCCCGGATGGTGGCTGGGCTTGCGCGAACACTCGTAATCGGGAGGCTTGTGCAAGCCGATGTAGAGGTGCTCGCGATACGTCCATTCCTTGCCGTTGACGCTGAAGACCAGGCCTTCGCAGGGCAGGTCTTCATCGGCATCGGTGATCAACCGACCCGCCACGCTGACCCGCTCGTTCCAGATCAGCTGGCGGCACTGCCTGCGGCTGCCGAAGCCCTGGCTGCGAAGGATCTTTTCCAGAGTCATGCGGCTGGCACCGATCCCGATGGGCTGCTGCTGCGGCCAAGGCCGTTGAAGAACCGCTCCAGCAGGGACGTCGGTCCCGGTTCGCCGAGAAGCGCAGCGATTGTTTCGGCAGCCCGCCGGCGCGCCACATCCTTGTCGAGGCTGGCGATGCTGAGCTCGTTCTTCATGGAATGCCCCCAGCCCACACGTTGGGTGACGGTCGCATGATAGCCGTGCGATTCCAGTTCCAGGCAGCGCAGCACGGCGGCGACCTCCGCTTGGCAACACGGCGCCAGCACGATGATGCGTGCCTTTGCCGACAGCGCGAACCGGATGGCGTCGTCGGTGGCGGTGTCGCAGGCATGCAGGGCTGTGACGATGTCCGCCCCGGCGCAGAGGCTGGGGCTGGCCATGCTCGAAATGGCCCGATCGACCCGCAGGTCAAGGACGTCGGCGGCATGCGGCTCGGTGGACGTGCGAGGCGCACCGTGCCGGCGCAGCGGCTCGAGGCCAGCGGTCACGTCCGGCGCGTGCGTATCCGCGTGCTCTTGGAGGTGCGCACGAAGAAGTCATCAGGCTTGGTCTTCACCCACGCCACAAAGGCCTGCAGCTCGGGATGCTGCAGCAAGGCCTCCACGGTGGCGTACTGGCCCGCCAGCTCGCTTTCGGTGAGCAGCGCATGAACCTGGCGGTGACAGACCCGATGCAAGAACTCCGTCTGGCGCCCGCCTTTGCTTTTGGGCACCAGATGATGACGGTCGGCTTGCGCCGGCGGGATCACGCGGCTGCACAGGGGGCACATCACGATGGCGCGTGGCTGCGGGTCGGGGATGAGTCAGGCGAGCTTGGACAGCAGCCATCCGGTGGCCGCGATGTGCCCGAGGGTGACCACCACGGACAGCCCGTGCAGCCACTTGAAGCGCTGGCGCAGGCCGGCGTCGGTGGCGCGGTTGATCGCTGGCATCAAGATCTGCCGTACGGGCACGGTGGTGACGGCCACCGCAGCCATCACCGCGGCATAGACGGCGTCACGGGGCCACCAGAGCACGGCGGCCGCAGCCGACGTGGCAATCACGAACGTGTAGAACCAGGGAAAGGCGCGACGCAATGCCTCGCCCGCGGTCTTCGCAGGCAACGCCTTGAACAGGAAGGCGGCAAAGCCGAATGAGTACAGCGTCATGCCACCAAACAACAAGGCCGTGCTCAGGACGGCCAACGACAACATCATGGTGTCGATCCTTCAGTTCGTGCGGGCTCAGCCCCGCTTGCGGAACACCACCACATGCTGCCAGGGCAGCGTGGTCACGGTGCGCTCCCAGTCCAGCGCGAAGACGGCGGCCTCGCGCTTGATCTGCGCCTCGCTCATCTTGTGCAGCGGCTTGATGGGCACGCGCGGGTCCTCGGCCTTGTACTCGACGAAGACAACACGGCCGCCGGGCTTGAGGGCCTTCAGCACGCTGGCCATCACCTCGTACGGATAGGCCAGCTCGTGATAGACGTCGACCATGATTGCCAGGTCCACCGACGCATCGGGCAGCCTGACGTCGTCGACCGCGCCGAGCCGCGCCTCGATCTGCGTCAGCCCGCTGCGCTTGGCGCCGGCCTGCAGCAGGCTGATCATTTCGGGCTGCACATCCACCGCCCAGACCTTGCCGCCCGGCATCACCTTCGGTGCCATGCGCCGCGACAGGTAACCGGTGCCGGCGCCGATGTCGGCCACAGCCATGCCGGGCTGCAGCGCCAGAGCGGCCAGCAGCAGGTCGGTGCGCTCTTCGCGGTCACGCTCTTCGCGCTCGAGCCATGCTGCGCCTTGCCAGCCCATCACCGCCGAGATCTCGCGCCCCATGTAGCGCTTGCCGATGCCGTCGGCACTGGCTGGCACGGGGGTGTAGCGCTCAGCCATTGCAGCGGGCTGCGCCAGCGCGGCGCCGGCTGCCAGCAGCAGGGCAGCCCAGGTGCACCGTCGGAAGATTGCAGGGGTCATTGCAGGGCCATCCAGATCTTGCTGAGGACACCACGGCGTCATGAAGGCTACGCAACGCGTGGCGCGCACGGGTGCGCGCAAGCTGCCGCCTCGAGCGTCAAGGCGTTCGAGCGTACTGTAGCGACAGACGCGGCGACCGCGCCGAAGTTTCGATCTTTCGGAGAACGCGCTTCGGATGGTACGAGCCCGACAGGCAGTTGAAGCCACCTGCGCAAGACGGATGCGCTGCCTGTGCGCGACAGACCTGGTGCCACGGATCACGCCTTACCGGGCCGAGCGCCCTCGACACGACGACTTCGCTACCGCCCCCCATCACCCGATGCGACCGACACCCCTGACCTCGCCCCGATCCGCGCTCCACGCACCCGCGCGACGACGCGCACTCGGCGCACTCGGCGCGCTCGGCGCCGGTCGGACGATCGCTGCGGCCGGGACGCTGTGGCCAGGACACGAGGCCCATGCCGCGGGCAGCCAGTCGGCCGCGCCCCCCCTCCCCCAGGGCGCCACTCTCCTCGAATCCGCCGACTCCCCCTTCAGCGCGATCCGCGTCTACGAGATCAACGGCGCGCGCCTCATGGCCTTCGACGGCCAGTCGAGCGGCAGCGTGCAGTCGGCCTGGCTGCCGGCGGACCCCGGTACGCTGCTGGTCGGCTACACGCGGCTGATGACACTCGCGCTCGTGCACGCCGACGGACACCGCAACGCGGTGATCGTGGGGCTGGGCGGCGGGCGCACGGCAGGCTACCTCGCCGCGACCTTCGCCCCGCTCGAGGTACGGGCGGTCGAGATCGATCCGCAGGTCACGCGGCTGGCGCGGCGCTGGTTCGACCTGCGCACCGGCCCGCGCCTGTCGGTCACCCACGATGACGGACGCCGCTTCATCGAGCGGCTGGCCGCGCCGGTCGATCTGATCTTTGTCGATGCGTATCTGAACGACTCGGCGCCGCGGCACCTGACGACGCGCCAGTTCTACGAGGCGATCCGCGACCGGCTCGCCCCGGGCGGCGCGATGGCGCTCAACATCGAGCCGCACTCTCAGGCGCTGGGCGACGCGCTGCTGACGATCGAGGCGGTCTTCGGGCACTACGAGACCTACGGCGACGGCAGCAACGTGGTGCTGATCACGCGCCGCGGACCGGCGCTCGAGGCGGGCGCGCTCGCGGCGCGGGCCCGTGCGCTCGACGCCCGCTTCTCGCCGCGCCATGGCCTGCGGGAGCTGCTCGCGGCCCGCCAGCCGCTGACGCCGGCACCGGGGGCGCGGATCCGGAACGACGCCTGAGCACGCAGCCTCGCGAGCCCTCCAAGCCGTGAATTGGCCGACGCGCCCCCCCGTGATTCGCGCTTAAGTTCTCCGGATCGCGGGATACCGTGGTGTCCGGCCATCTCGCCGACCACCTTGTGCCCCCGCAGGCCGACCATCATGCAGCTTCCTGCCATCCATCTCGCCGTGATGCAGCCCAGCGGCTTCGTGCACTCGCTCGGCTTCCTCGACCAGGCGCGGTACTTCCGCTACCAGTTCCGCCGCCTCGGCGCGACGGTGACCCTCGGCAAGAACCGCCTGCGCGAGGACGCAGTGAATTTTGTCTTCGGCGCCCACCTGGGCTTTCCCGCGGCGTGGCAGCAGCGCCACGCGTGCATCTTCGTGAACCTCGAGCAGCTCGACGGCACGTCGCACGCGCAGACCTACGTCGACCTGCTGGCGCGCAGCGCCGTCGTCGACTACGACCCGCTCAACCTCCCCGTCTACACGCGCGACCCGGCGAGCATTCCCCTCGTCCCGTTCCTGCACGCACCCTATCTGGACGACGACGCCGCGATGCGGATCGCGTCGCGTCCGATCGACCTGCTGTTCTTCGGCAGCGTCAGCGGCCGCCGCAAGTCCTTCATCGACCGGATCGAGGCCTGTGGCGTGCAGGTCACGCACTTCGACCGCCCGCTCTACGGCCCGGAACGCGACGCCTTCGTGCAGCAGGCCAAGGCGGTGCTGAACTGCCACTACTACGAGACCAGCCGATTCGAGCAGGCGCGCGCCTTCCCGGCCCTGTCGCTCGGCACGCCGGTGATTTCGGAGCGCACCGCCTGCACCACGCCGGCCCCCGCCTACGAGGACGCGGTCTTCTGGGTCGACGACGCGTCCATCGAAGGCTTCTTCACGGACGAGTTCCGCAGCCCTGCGTTCGCGCAACGGGCCGAGCAGAAGCTCGCCGCGTTCCGTCAGCACGATCCGATCGACGCGTACGCCGAGCTGCTGTCGTTCGCCCAGGGCTTCGCGCAGGGTTTCGCGTCGACGCGCACCCCGGGTCCGTGGCGTCCGATCGCGATGAATCTCGGCTCTGGCCGGGACTACCTGCCCAACTGGCTCAACGTCGACGTCCTCGAGCGGGCCGAACCCGATGTGGTGCTCGACCTCTCGGAGCCCCTCGCGCTGCCGGCCCGACTCGCGTCGCGCTTGGGCGGGCACGTGCTGCTCGAGGCCGACTCCCTCGTCCGGGTCCATGCCGGAAACGTGCTCGAGCACGTGCGGGACCTCGCCGCGCTGATGACGAACCTGCTCGCGCTGCTCGCCGAAGGCGGCGAACTCTCGGTCGAGGTGCCCTACGAGCACTCGCCGACCGCGTGGCGGGATCCCAGCCACGTGCGCGCCATGAACGAGAGCTCGTGGATCTACTACACCGAATGGTTCTGGCACCTGGGCTGGTTCTCGCACCGGTTCGAGATGACGGCGTCGCAATGGCTCGACCTTCAGATGAACCCGTGCGACCGTGCCGATGCCGCCTTCATGCGCGTCACGCTCCGCAAGGTCAGCACGTCGCCGAACGAACGGTCCGTCGCGCGGACGATGCAGGCCGACTTCGGCCAGCTGCCCGACGATACGCTCTACGCGGACGAGCCGGTCGCGCAGGCCGCCGCCTGAGCGCGCGCCGCGATGCGTCGGCAGGCCCCTGGCGCCACGGCTCAGAACCCGGCTCGACACGACACGACCCATGTCGACAGATGAACTGAACGGCCCCCCGCGCGACCCCGGCCACGACGGGCCGGGCGAACTGCGCCGGCGCACCGTCTGCAGAGCCTGCGGGTCGGATCGGCTCGGCCTGGTGCACGACTTCGGGCCTCAGCCCCTCGCCGGCGAGTTCCCGCTGGTCCCGGAGCGCGAGCGGTCCGCGCGGAAATGCCCGCTGGACCTCACGCAATGCCGGGCCTGCGGGCTGCTCCAGGTCACCCACCTGCCGCCGATCGAGGACGTCTTCCACGACGACTACCGGTACGCCTCCTCCACGGTGCCCGATCTCGTCCGGCACTTCTCGGACTACGCCGAATGGCTGGCCGGCCGGGTCCCGAAAGGCGCCTCGATCCTGGAGTTCGGCTGCAACGACGGCATCCTGCTGGCGCGGCTGCGAAACATGGGCTTCGCTTGCACCGGCGTCGACCCCTCGAAGAACGTCGCGCGGATCGCGAGCGCGCTCGGCCTGGTCGTCCACACCGAGTTCATGACCGAGCGCTTCGTCCGGGAGCGCGGGCTCGCGGGCGGCTTCGATCTCGTCACCTGCTCGAACGTCCTCGCGCACATCGACGAGGTCGGCTCGGCACTCGCCGGCGCCTGGCTGGCGCTGAAGGCCGACGGCCTGTTCTCGATCGAGGTGCACGACGCCGACGCGCTCGCCCGCGATGCCCAGTTCGAGACGATCTACCACGAGCACCTCACGTACTTCACCGTACGCACCCTGCGCCGCATGGTCGAATCCAGGGGCTTCTCGTTCGTGGAGTGTGTGAGCACGCCGATGCACGGCGGCGCCCTCCGGCTGATCTGCCGTCGGCTGCCCGATGCGTCGGCAGCGCCCGCAGTGTCGGCCTCCGACGAGAGCGAGCTGCTCGATGCCTCGCCGTTCGCCACCGCGATCGCGCGCTGCGCGGACGAGGTGCGGGCGCTCTTCGAGCGCTACGGGCCGCTCGACGCCTACGGCGCAGCCGGGCGTTCGCAGATGTTCATCAACATGACGGGCACGGCAGCGCATTTCGCCACCGTGTTCGACGACAGCCCGTTCCGTCAGGGGCGCTACATCGTGGGCACCGATCTGCCGATCCGCCCGTTCGGACGCCCGGTCGGCCGGGCGTGCGTGATCCTCGCGTGGAACTACGCGCCCGCGATCGCGCGACGCATCCGCGGCGACTACGAAGCGGTGGTCACGCTGCTGCCGCAGCGGACGCAGTGGTGATGCGCGCCCTCGTCCTCGGCGCCAACGGCATGCTCGGGCGCGCGATGTTCCGGCGCCTGAGCGCCGACCCCACCCTCGAGACGCTGGGCGTGGTGCGAAGCCTGTCGACGGCCGCGACCCTCGAGGGGCTGCGGGCCTCGGCGCGCGCGACGCTGGTCGAGATGCCGTCGATCCTCGACGACACGCGGCTCTCGGAGCACCTGCACGCGTTCAGCCCGACCGCGATCATCAACTGCATCGGCTGGAGGGGACAACCGAAGACCGACGCCGACGCGGCTGCGATGACCGAGGTGAACTCGGACTGGCCCCACCGGCTGGCCCGGATGGCCGAGGGCGTCGGCGCGCGCCTGATCCACATCAGCAGCGACGGCGTCTTCTCGGGCCGCCGCGGGCAGTACCGGGAGACCGACACGCCCGACCCGACCGATCCCTACGGCCGCTCGAAGCTGCTCGGCGAACCGGCCGGCGCTCACTGCACCGTGGTGCGCACCTCGCTGATCGGTCATGCCTACCCGGACAGCAACCAGCTCGTCGACTGGCTCCTCAGGCAGACGGGAATCGTGACGGGCTTCCAGCGGTCGATCTTCTCGGGCATGCCGGTGACCGAGGCGGCACGGATCGTCCACGGGATCCTGCTGCGGCGGCCCGACATCGTCGGCATCGTGCACCTGGCCGCCCCGCCCATCAGCAAGTTCGACCTGCTGACGCGGATCGCGGCGCTCTACGGGCTCGACCTCGAGGTCCGCCCCGCCCAGGAGCCCGTGCTCGACCGGTCGCTCGACGCGTCCCGATTCGCATCGCTGTGCGGCTACGCCACCCCCGGCTGGCCGAGACTCCTCGAAGACATGAAGCGGGAGAGGTGACATGCCCGGAGAACGGATGAACTTCGCCGGAAAGACGCTGCTCGTCACCGGCGGCACGGGCTCCTTCGGCAACACGATCGTCCGATCGATGCTGCACCGGGGCTGGAGCGAGATCCGCGTCCTCAGCCGCGACGAGAAGAAGCAGGAGGACATGCGGAACGAGATCGCCAGCGACACCGTCAAGTACTACCTCGGCGACGTGCGCAACTACGACAGCGTCTACGACGCGATGCGCGGCGTGGACTACGTGTTCCACGCGGCAGCTCTCAAGCAGGTGCCGTCGTGCGAGTTCTATCCGATCGAGGCGGTCCGCACCAACGTGCTCGGCGCCGAGAACGTGATGCGGGCCGCGATGGCGAACAAGGTCAGCCGCTGCGTGGTGCTCAGCACGGACAAGGCCGTGCATCCGGTCAACGCCATGGGCATGTCCAAGGCGCTGATGGAGAAGGTCATGATCGCCCAGTCGCGCTTCTGCCCGCCGGAGTCCACGGTGCTGTGCGGCACCCGATACGGCAACGTCATCGCCTCGCGCGGCTCGGTCATCCCGCTGTTCCTGAAGCAGATCGTCGCCGGCAAGCCGGTGACCGTCACCGACCCGAACATGACGCGGTTCCTGATGTCGCTCGACGAGTCCGTGGCGCTCGTCCTGCACGCGTTCGAGCACGCCATGCCGGGCGACCTGATGATCCAGAAGGCGCCGTCGGCCCGGGTCATCGATCTCGCCCACGCCCTGATGACGATGGTCGGCCGTGAATGTCCGGTCGACATCATCGGCACCCGCCACGGCGAGAAGCTGCACGAATCGCTGGTGTCGCGCGAAGAGATGGCGCGGGCGGAAGACCTCGGGGACTACTACCGGATCCCCGCGGACAACCGCGACCTGAACTATCAGAAGTACGTCGACAAGGGGTACGGGAAGAACGCGGACCTCGCCGACTACGCCTCGAACAGCGACCGGACCCTGGGCGTGGCCGAGATCGTCAAGCTGCTCTCGGAGATCCTCGACGTCTCCAGGGAGATCGCGGCGCTCGGCGGCAGGGCCTGACCGGGCCGGCGAGGTGTCGGCGCGCCCCGCGCGCTGCGGCACTGCGGCACTGCGGGACCGCAACGGTCGGACCGGCGGTCACTTCAGCCGCTTCGCCACGAACCGGACGAATGCACGCGCATTTTCAGGCGCCATCGGCATGGGCAGCGTCAGGGCCTGAATGGTGTCGCCTTCCGGTATCGGCAATTGCCAGCCAGGCAGCAGATCGATCAGCCGGCCACTGCTCAGCAGCGTGCGCACGCTGTAGTCGGGTGCCAGGACCACGCCGCAGCCGGCCAGCGCGAGTCCCACCAGGCTGCCCAGATCGTCCGAGTAGACCTGACCCTCGGCTTCGACATGCACTGGTGCACCCGCTGCATCACACGGCATCCAGCGCAGGGTCACGGGATCGTCCCGCGAGGCGCCGAGCAGCAGCAGCGACGCGCCCGCCAGCCGGAGCGGGCTGTCCAGGGGCGGCAGCAGACCCGGGCGCGCATAGGCGCCGACGCGCACAGGAAGCAGCGGCTGCGCGACGAAGTCCTCGGGGGGGCGGCGGGTCAGCCGGAACCCGACGTCGATGCCCTCGCGCAGCAGATCGATGCGCCGGTCGGTGAACAGCAGTTCGAAGCGCAGGCCGGGGTGCGCCGTACCGAATTCCGCCACCAGGGGAAGCAGCACACTCGCGCCGAACTGCGCCGGCGCGGTGATGCGCAGGCGACCGGCCAGGCCGGCCCTGCTCGCGCGCAAGGCGCCGCGCGCGGCATCGGCCGCTTCCAGCACGGCCCGGGCGCGTTGCGCCACGCGCCGACCCGCCTCGGTGAGCGCCAGCGAACGCGTGGAGCGGACCATCAAGGGCTGGCCGATCAGCGCTTCGATGGCGGCGATGCGACGGCTCACCGCCGCCCGTGTCTGTCCGAGCCTTCGGGCGGCCGCAGCGAAGCTGCCCGCCTGCACCACGCGAGCGAACAGCTCCAGCGCGTTGGCATCCAGCGCCGACGCCTGCACCCCGTGGCGTCGAGGGTCGATTGGTTCCTTCTTGGAACCAGAGTGTGAAGCCATGTTGGTCTAGTCAATCTCGGGTTGACTTTCTAGCCTACCGGACATCGGTCAGATGCCGCACCGCGAATTCACGCAGCGCAGCGAAGCGCCAGGAGCACGACATTGCAGACCCCACTGGAGCGGGCCCGGGCCATTCTTGCGGCGCAGCCGTTCAGCAGGCTGCTCGGCACCGAGATGACCGAGTACGGCGAGGCCGGGGTCGAACTGCGGCTCGCGCTGACGGACGTCCTGCGCCAGCAGCACGGCTTCGCGCACGGCGGCGTGCTGGCCTATCTCGCCGACAACGCGCTCACGTTCGCCGGTGGCTTCGCGATGGGCGGCGGCGTCCTGACGGCCGACCTGAAGCTGAACTACGTCCGCCCGGCTGTCGGCCAGGTACTCATCGCCCGCGCGACGGTCATGACGTCCGGCAGGACGCAGGCCGTGTGCCGCGGCGAGGTGATCGTGTTGAATGAGGGCGTCGAGAAGGTCTGCCTGATCGCCCAGGGCATGGTGCTGCGCGCCGCGCAGACGCCTTCGGGCCAGGCCCCGAACCCACTGGAGCACAGCGCATGAGTGTCACCTGCCACACCGCGGACCGGATCACCGTCGTGACGATCGACCGGCCGCAGCGGCGCAATGCCGTCGACCTGTCGACGGCGCTCGCCCTCGTCGAGGCCTTCAAGGCCTTCGACAGCGCGTCGGATTCGGACGTGGCGATCCTGACCGGTGCCGGCGGCGCCTTCTGCGCAGGCGCCGACCTTCACGCGCTCGCGGCCGGCGAGCGAAAGCCGTACAAGCCGGATGGCGACTTCGCGCCCATGGGACCGACGAGGCTGCGGCTGGGCAAGCCGGTCATCGCAGCGATCGAAGGCCCTGCCGTGGCCGGCGGCATGGAGCTCGCGCTCTGGTGCGATCTGCGGGTGGCGGGCCACTCCGCGACGATGGGCGTCTTCAACCGGCGCTTCGGCGTGCCCTTGGTCGATCTCGGGACCGTCCGATTGCCGAGGATCGTCGGGCACGGCCGCGCGCTGGAGTTGATCCTGACGGGACGCCCGATCGCGATGGACGAGGCCTTGCGCATCGGACTGGTCAACGAGGTGACCGCGGACGGGCACGCGCTGACCCGCGCGCTCGAGCTTGCGCGCGTGCTCACCGCGTTTCCGCAGGCCGCGATGAGGAACGACCGACTGTCTGTCTACGAGCAGTACGACCTGTCGGAGCGCGAGGCGACGGCCAACGAGATCGCACGCGGACGCGCGACCCTCGACAGCGGCGAGACCCTGTCCGGGTCGCGCCGCTTCGCCGAAGGGGCCGGGCGTCACGGCAGGTTCGAGACGCCCGGCGACGGAGGTCGTCGTGAGTGACCATGTCATGGTGACGGACGAGGCCGGCGTGCATCGGATCACGCATTCATGACGCGCAGAACCGCGGATCTCTCCGGGGTCGAATGAGCGGCCGGCCCTCGCCCGTTCTCCTGATGAATGCGGCGCTGATGCTGAACGTCATCGGCTTCGCCAACTACGCTGCGGTGCTGCCGGCCCTGATGGCCGGGACCGGCTTCTCGGAAGCCGAGGCCGGGGTGGCGGGCGGTGCCTTCTTCCTCGCCTATGCCATCGGCTCGCCGATCTTCGCGGCCCTGACCGACAGCCGTCCGCCGCGACAGCTCTACATGCTGGGGGGATCGCTCGGCATCCTGGGCGGGCTGCTCTTCCCGTTCCTCGATTCGGGGTATCCGGCGCTGGTCGCATCCCGCGCACTGTCGGGTCTCGGGATGGCCGGCATCTACATGCCCGGGCTGCGCCTCCTGCTCGAAACCCTGCCGCCCGCCCACCAGTCTCGCGGATCGAGCATGCATGTCTC
>Ga0164292_10002977_pt1 | contig 13802 bp, 23 predicted proteins | sample GEODES117metaG_FD_111486 | JGI IMG/M metagenome (GOLD analysis project Ga0164292, IMG submission 111486) | Eutrophic lake water microbial communities from Lake Mendota, Wisconsin, USA - GEODES117 metaG | ecosystem: Environmental > Aquatic > Freshwater > Lake | place: USA: Lake Mendota... | reverse complement strand
TGCGTGGTCAGACATAGCCCCAATCGTTAGCGAAGAATTGGTTGCAACATTATGGGATGATGTGGTTAATTTGTTTGGCGAAGTTGACCTGAGCAACAAAGGCTATTCACAGCGAATTAAACAGGTAAGGTCTCCTAAGTGGGGCAATTCTGAAACCATCAAACCAGTCAGGTACACATTGTTCAGAGATGACAATGGCTATTTAATTTGTGTACACGCAGGCTACGTGGACGAAAGTGGCGTACAGCATCCGTGGTTTATTGTTACTCACCCAAATTATCAACGTCAAGGATACGCAACAAGATTAGCAGATTTTGTTATAAGTCAACGAGAAGAAGAAATTAAAAAAGATTTTCCTTATCAAGATGCTTGGGTAAACATTGAAATGACTCCAGCAAGCGCAGGATTTGCAAATAAATACGCAAAATCTAAGTTAACAAGCAGTTAGGACAAAATATAAATATGATTTTAAAAGAACGAGATATTTTTTATCTTGAAGAGCGTGATGGCTACTATCCAGAAGTGGAGCGCCCAGCGTCTGCTGTTGCTTTCGTGATTGCAGGAGAAGTGGTATTTGCGCACGGTTTTTCCCCTGCTGTAGGAGATGATATTTTTCTTGCCAACCCAACATACTCATCAAAAATACAAAATATTGATGGTGTTGATACCGAAATTGTTATAGCCGATGTTGATGGGGTAATCACAGAAATGATTGTTAGTGAATTATTTACATGCATACTTTTGAGTAATGCTCTTGCCGTACCAATGAGCAGGACTACAAGTTTATTGGTCAATAAAGGCTGGAAGCATGATGTATATGGGTTTTATCAACTTCAAGTAATAAATGGAGTTTCACAACGAATTAATGGAATGGGAGTAGTTGTTTCATGACAATAAAATCACGGTGGGAAGAATATAAAGAAAAAAATGGTGTAACTGCTATTGATTTACTAAATCCGCTTTCAGATAAAGCAACTACGGATTTAGTCTCGAAGAGACTATCCGTATGCGAATCATGCGACCGTTTTTTAAAACCTACCAAACAATGTCTTGAATGTGGATGCATTATGCCATTGAAGGTCCGTCTTCAGCAGGCTAAATGTCCATTAAATAAATGGCTATAGGGCCCTGTGTCAAAAGTCTTAGTATCCATTATTTCGTATGGAGAGCGCGAACTCAAAAGAACAGTTCTTGACTGTATTGAAAAATCTTCAGGGTCCCACAAAATATTTTTTTCTATTGTTGACGAACAAGAATCACCAAACGATTTTTGCAATTTTGATGATATAAAAACCAATCATATTGTGTATCGCCCATTTGATTGGTCAGAGTATAGGGGTATAGATTGGGCAAGAAACCTCACAACAAATGTTGATTTTGACTACGACTACATACTTTTTATATGTGGTCATACAATTTTTGCTAAAAATTGGGATATTGAGAATTTTGTTGAATATGAAAAAGCAAAAAACAAATCTTCTACCGGCAAGGCACTGTTGACTTATTGTCCGGCAGAATTTGGAATTACAAAAACAAACAATTTTGAAATAAAAAATGTGTTTAGAAATAGAGTTGGTAATGTTTTTCATCCAGTCGGGACGCTTGGTGGAGATTTTGTTCCAGGCTACAACTGGCCAGGCGGGCATGGTGTCCCCAGTGATGGAGTAACAGAAGGTGCGTACTTGCACTACACCTGGTGTTTTGGGCCAAAAGAATACGTGGATGAAGTACCTATTGACCCATCAATTGCATTTCACGTTGAAGAAACATTTGCAATGATTAGGTCCTGGTGCGCAGGATGGAGATTTTTTGCAACACCCAAATTGCTGTCCTGGCATATGTCGCACAAAAAGTATCCAGATGAAGTTCATTTAAGAATAGACACCCATAGGCCATGGTCAAATCAGCACAAAGAAGAATTTTGGGATGCTGTTGACTCTTCGCAGGTAAAGTTAAACAAACTTATGTCGGGTCGTCTAAATGACAACCTATCAAATTTTTCTTTGTCTCAGGTTCTTGAGTACTGTTGTTTTGCTGGAATCTCTGGTCGATACTGTGAATACAACCCCAATTATCACAAATTAAGCATTCCACGACATGGCGAACACTTACGATTCAAGAAACGATTTGAGTATAAACGTGTCTGAATCAAATTATTCTTTTGGGGAAATTAAGTTTTCTTTGCCTGAGCCTTTAGTAGATGAGCCTTACACCGTAGATAGTTTTATGTCAAAAGCAATGTTTGAAAGAGTAAAACAAACTATACTTCAAAAACAAATGGGTCCTGATGGGCCACTCAAATATCACACGATGATTGGTAGATGGGATTCCTCGGTTTCCTTCGACGAGGATATCGAAAAATTTTTTTTAGAGCAAGCCAGAACACATTTTAATAACAGTAAATTAGTAAAGGCATATTTTTTTGCTTGCCGTTATCAAATAAAAGATGGATGCATCCCTAATCTTTGGGAGCATACTGACCAAAATGGCACTCAAACAACAATCGATATTTGTATTGAGAATACCGCTGAATGGGGACTAACTGTAGAAAATAAATTTTTTGAACATAAACCAAACGAAGCAATAATATTTGCGGGTCAACAACATCATCACGCAAGACCTCCTTACCCGACACGTGATGAATCAAAATATACAACAGTTTTATTTCTTCATTACACAGACCCCACACATTGGATTCAGACAGAAGCAAAAGGATTTCGAAAATATGGAGGAGATGGTGATGTTAGGTTTTTTAACAGAAATCGTTATGCACCAATGCCTGACCCGCCGGTAAATCAATCGATTTGTTCATGCCATGATTATGCAAATGTTTTAAACTTGTACGATGAAATTTGCGGGAAAGATTACGACAAAAATCCAGAATTATCCATTTTGAATATTTCTGAAAAAAAAGAACTTGCACCTGGAATAATGCTTTACTCCTCAAACAGCACATCGTCGCGGGTAATTAAGGGTCTTGTGCAAAATTCAATGTTTAAGCAGTGGAAGCAAGCAGAAGTTTTGGTTGACAATAAGCCTGCAGTAAACTCCAATGCAAGAAACTGTTTTAACTTTTTTTTAGACAAATTGCAAGACGACTGTCACCCACAGGACCCAATTGTACGTGCAAAAAAATCAATTGAAAACGGTGTCGACGCTGCAGTTTTAGATTTTTCTCAAAGGTATAGCATTAAAAATTTAATATCTAAACATACAGTGTTGCTTCGTTACGAGCAGGACAATATGTTTCATGACCATTTTGACCATGCATCAATGTACCCAAGAATTGTTTCTGCGTCGCTGTTTTTAAATGACGACTTTGAAGGCGGAGAATTTGTATTTAAGGAATTCAATTTGACCATAAAGCCAAAAACTGGCGATATTTTAGTTTTTAGTTCTTCTTTCCCATATATGCATAGAGTAAATCCAGTCAAAACTGGGATTCGCTATGCTGCCGTAAAATGGTATGAGTATCCATAGGTCTTCTTTGAGTATGATTGAACTATGACCCCACAACCAGATATCAACGTCGTTATTGGTGAACTAACCCTTCAAATAGCCAATCTGAGTCGCGAAAATGCTATTTTAAAAGCAACCGTTCAAGCCCTTCAGAAGCCCAAAACAGTAGAGAAAATAACCGATGGAGGTGAGTTGCAAGATTAATTTCTACGCTGTATAGTGTTCTTAATTAACACAACACACAAATAAGTTAGGAGGGCGTATGCCCATAAACTTCGATGATTATATTTCCACTTCACTTAGGTGGTCAATGTTTAAAGCAGATTGGCCAGATGCCACTGTTGAATTCTCTGAAGGCACTACAGCCGACGCTGGTATCCCGGCATCTTTTAGCAAAAAAGATGAAAAGGTCTGCATTGCGACAGTTGTCCGGTTTAAAAACGACACTCCATTTATTGGTTACAAATCATTTGCTGACGCTAAAGGCCGCGATACAGATGCTTGGAATGTGCTTTGCTCAAAAGCAATGGGTCGCGCTTTAAAAAAGGCTGGTAGTCCAGACAATATGAATGACCTCAAAGTTTTGATGAAGTTCCGTGAATCAATCGGGACTGCAAAGAAGAATGAAGCACAGGCAAAAAATGCAAGTGTGGCGGTTGAAACAAAAACCGTTGTTGCTGGACAATCACTAACTCAGCCAACTCTTCCTATTGAATCAAAGGAACAACCAATTAAGCCGATATTTGATTGGCGTTCAGAATCAGAGCGCGATGAGGCTCACCGTCTGTTTAAGCAGACGTCTGGAGACCTAACCCCCGATGAATTAGAACTACTGCGCGAGTCCCACGACAAATTGAACAACCGTCAGTGGCCTATGGCTAAATCTGAGTTAAATAATCTCATCATCACAATGCAGGGAATCCGGGCAAACCGCAAAGACGGAGACAAGATGATTGACGTTTCTGTCGCTCGTTCGATGTATGAGTTTTCATCCTCGCATATTCAAGACATAGTAAAAAGCAAACTTGGCGACCCATCAACATGGCCCTCTCAACTAACCGAAGAAGAGTACAACCGTTATGAAGACGTGTTTGAATCTGCTTCGGAGACCGAGTGATTACTGCAAAAGAATTAGACGTCCCAACCCAATTCTTGACAAGAATAGTTGGTATTTCTTTTTCTTCTAATTATCCCGACAACATTTTTGCCATAGCGCAAGAAGTCGCAACGAAGACAGCACGTTGCGAATTGGTTCGAGAGCCAAATAATGTGCACGATACAAACTCAATTCGGGTCGATATTAATAATGTCGCTATAGGTCATTTACCGCGATTAATAGCAATGGTTCTTGCTCCAAATATTGACAAAGGAAACACTTGGTTGGCAGAAGTTGATTCCATCGTGATATCAAACGAAAACATAAATCAGCCGGGTTTGAAAATTAATGTTTGGAGACAACAAAATGCAACTCTATAATGCCGTAACGGAAATTTCTGACCTCTTAAAACAAAGCATTGGGAAAACTACCGAGCGCTTAGAAAATGATTTAGAAGAGTTAGATAACAAGGAAGTTTTTGAAGCCTTGGTTGGACTGGCTGACCTCAAGGCTCAAGTTAGAGATGTTGAAACAAGACTTAATATTTTATTGACAACTCATATGAGAATGGCTGGAGACAAGTTGCTTGAATTCGGAGATATGGTCGCTGAGCGAAAGTTTAATTCGTCTAGAAAAAACTGGTCCCATCAGGTCCTTATGGAGGTTGTAGTAAATCAGGCGCTTGCCAAAGATGCAACTTCTGTCGTGGACCCATCAACAGGCGAGATTATTGACCTCAGTACATACGCCAAGCCGATTATTGACTCGGTAGTCGAACACTTGACGCGCGCTGCCGCCATCCGAGAGTGGAGAGTCACCGCACTCAAAGCAATGATTCCAGGTTTAAACCCAGATGATTTTTGCGAAGTGGAGAAATCTGAGAGGGTTTCGATAAGGCAAAAAAAATAATGTCAATAAAAATTATGGAATGGGTTTTTGAGAAATCCAAAGCGCAAGGACTTGAAAGACTTATCCTTCTTGTAATTGCCGACCACTGCAATAGTGAAGGCGAAGACGCTTTCCCTCGAATTAGCGTTATCGCTCGACGAGCAAACGTCTCTGAGCGTACCGTAACTAGGAAAATCCAAGACTTAGTCTCTATGGGTGAACTATCGGTAATCAAAAGACAAGGGACATCAAGCCTCTACAGGATTGTCACCTCCACGAATTCCGTAGATGAAAAACCAAGTACTGAAAATCAGAGCACGAAAAAACCATCCAAGCAACAGTCTGAACGAAAAAGAAATCCAATATGGGACGCACTACTTACTGCGTGCAATGTCAATCCCGATAATGTTAATTCTTCGGAAGCAAGTAGATACGGACGAATGGTTCGTGTTTTAAAAGAAAGCAATGCAACTCCGGATGATATTTTTGCTCGTGCTCAGGCGTATAGACAAAAGTTTCCTCAGGCAACATTGACTCCAACTGCTCTTGTTAATAGGTGGTCTGAATGCGACCCAAGCCGACTAGATATGAACGGCCTCAAGGGTGTTGTGCCTCAGGGCTGGAACGCCATCAAGGCCGCTCGTGAACAGCGTGAAATAACTTCACCAAAAGTGATGGGAGAACTAAATGTCGGGTAATGAAACATTTTATGACCCAGAAAAAAATTATCAAGGATGGGACTTTGGTACTCCATCGACTAGAGAATTCATAGATGAATTTGCTGAAGGCGCGATTGTTTTTGATGGTTGCGACGAAGCCATTATGGGGTATGCAACTAGAATCAATCTTGACCCAGTAGTCGTTTATTCATACAATTTGCTCGTAGCAGTATTTATAAAGCAAGGCATGACTGAAGACGAAGCGATTGAGTGGATTGACTATAATGTCGCCGGTTCTTGGGTTGGCGAGCGTACCCCTGTAATTCTTCACACGCCATGACGATAGACGAAGCAGACGCAATAATTGCGGAACTGAATATTTGTTTTCCCTCAAAACAGTTGGTCGTTGAAGAAGTAAAACGCTGGGAAGGCAATCTCGCCGAGTTCTATTTTGACGACGCGAAACGTGCAGTAAAAAAAATAGAAGAAACCTCTAGGTTTTGGCCATCGTGGGCCGAATTTAGGGAAGTAGTCCTGCCCATGCATAAGCAGCGCTTGTGGGACGCTAAAGACCGCGAAGAACGAAAAATAAGAGAATTAGAGCCGGCACAGACAGAAGAAGATAAGGAAAAAATTGCTCAAATTATCAAGAGCATAAAGCAAACTTTAAAACAGACGAACTAAATATATCGGCTATACTCGCCTGTATGAGCGACAACATAAAAGTAGAAACAGAAATAGTAGATATAACAAGTCTTAAGCCTTACCCTAAAAACCCACGACGTGGCGATGTGGAAGAAATTGCAAAGTCGCTAAAGGTAAATGGTCAATACAAGCCAATCGTAATAAATCGTCGTGATTCCACAATCCTTGCGGGCAATCACACCTGGCGTGCTGCTAGGAGCCTTGGATGGACGCATATTGCAGTCACCTATGTTGATGTCGACGACTACGGCGCTCAAAAAATTGTTCTTGCGGACAACAGGACTTCGGATATGTCATCTTATGATGATTCAAAACTCCTTGAATTGCTCGAATCTTTGCCGACCTTAGATGGCACGGGATTCAAGGATGTAGATATAGAACAATTACAAACGCTGCTATCTGGAGAAGGTGCTTTTACTGCGCCAAATAATGATAGGACTGGTCAGGTTGGAACCGAAATTCGAGTTTGTGTTGGCACTTACAGGGCGATGGTTGATGATGACGTATTTAAAGACTGGGCAAGCGAAATTGAAAAGTCTAACGACTCAGATGAAAAAATCATTAAAGAACTAAAACGTCGCTTGCATCTATCTGATGTTGACTATATCCCATCAGATAGGGCTAAACCAAAAAATAAAAAGAAAAACATAGACAGACAGCAAATGCATTCAGTAATGCTGTCGACGGAGACCATTGACATCAACAGTGTTTTCCCTTATCCGATGAACGCCAGACAAGGAGATGTTGGTTTGATTTCTGAGTCTTTAGCCAAGAACGGACAGTTCAGACCGATTGTTGTTAATAAAAGAGATAACTCAATACTCGTTGGCAATCACACATGGAAAGCGGCAAAAATGTTGGGTTGGAAAGAAATTGCTGCAACTTTTATTGATGCCGATGATGAAGCAGCAGCCAGGATTGTTTTGGCCGACAACAAAACTGCCGACCTTGGTTCTTATGACCACGTAGAACTAGCAGAGATACTTCAAACACTTCCGGCTTTTGAGGGTTCTGGTTATACTGGCGATGATTTGGACGACCTAATGCATGAGGTCGCTGGGTGGGGTATGAAAGAAAAAGCAACAAAGGTATCCGATAAGCCCCGCAACGTTACCTCGACAATTGGTAAGTGGGAATTCAAAATGGCCCCAGACTACTTTGATGAATGGGAAGAAAAAATGTTTGAGGAATATGGTTACTCACTTGAAGAGGTCTGCTCAGGGATGATTTCTCTTTTGGGTATACCTAGCGACTCTTATGTCGCCACGCGTCAGCGAAACTCAAAAAGAAGCAGTCCGCGACGCTCAGAGTAACTGTTATGAAGCCTGTATTGACCCCAATCGATGACTTATCTCCTTCTGCTTACAATCCACGTAAAGCGGATAAAGAAAGACTTGATTTGGTCGAACTGTCATTGCGTAAGTTTGGTTGGCTTTTACCCATTTACGCAGATGTAAACGGTGAAATACTTAGCGGTCATCAAAGGCACCTTATCGCTCAACGTCTTGGAGCAAAAATGGTTCCGGTTGTTCGTGTGCCCTTTTTTAAAGTTGATAGAAGAATGGGTATCAATGTTCTTTATAATCGCGCGACGAATGACATGTATAAAACTCGGTCAACTAAAGAATTAAAAAATGAATTACTTGAACGGATTGATGAAATAAATCAAATCAAAACACTTCCAGACGTACCTGTTGACACACCTGAATGGTATCCAATTTTAAATCAAAAGCCGGTTGCCACACTAAGACTTGCAAAACTTAATGAGCGGTGGCCCGAAGCGCACGCCGTACAGATGGCTTCATATATTAAATCAAATGGCTTGCCTCAATTACCAGTGATATGCACCCCCGATTACAGAGTCTTGAACGGTAGGGCGCGATTAACTTTTGCAATCCAAGAAAACTACGACACGGTAAACGTTGTTTTTGTTGATGAAAAATATGCCAGCCATATCCAAGCGATGTTAAATTTACTAACGATGGATTACAACATCCAGGAAAGATATGAAGACCTACTTAGGTATAACTCTTTTCGCAGAAAGAATCAAAGACAGACGACTCTTTCAACGGTCTTCGTAGAAGACCTAATTCGCCATTACATCAACACCGGCAACAGAGTAGGCGCTTTTCAATTGGAAAACGAAAAGCACATCGAGATGTGGAAAAAATATTATGGCACTCACGTCATTGACTTTGGTGCTGGACTATGCGATAAGACAGAAATACTTAATGGACTTGGTGTCGATGCTGTTGCTTTTGAGCCTTTCTTTCTAGGCAAAGACAATGAAAATATTGACACGGAAGGTGCGCGCAAACTGACCGCAAAGTTTTTAGAGCGCGTTGCCGACAAGACGGAGTGGGACAGTATTTTTATTTCTCACGTATTCAACAGCGTGCCATTTCTTCAAGACAGACTTCATATCATGACGATTGTTGCGGCTCTATCCTCCCCGCAAACAAAATGCCACGCTGTCGCGGTTTCATCTGAGTCGGACCGTTGGTTTAATCACACTCGTGGAGACCTTAAAAAAAGTCACGACACTTCAAGTAGAGGATTTACGCTTGACTACGAACCTCGTGTTGTGTTGTCAGATATAGCCCTAAAACCAAAAGTTCAAAAATTCCACACTGAAACAGAATTTGAAGAACTTATTCATCATGGGTTTAAAACAGTAGATACGTTTATGACTGCAAAAAGTGGATGTGTTCAGGCTGTAGCCGAAAATCCAAAACCTATTAACCCGGACAGGTTGAGAGAGGCTCTTGAATTTGAGTTCAATGTACCTCACCCAGAAGGTCGTCGTTTGGGTATGGCACAAGAGGCTAAGGCGGCATTTTCTAAAAGACTCGGAATTGAGTTATGAACGAAAAAGATAATTACAAGCCAAGCGGAAAGTGGGAGTTCAACGAATCGGTAACTTCTGTATTTCCTGACATGCTTTCTCGCTCAATTCCAGGGTATGGAACAATGCGTGATTCTGTAGTCAGGATTGCTAAAAGTTTTTTTTCTCCCAAAAAACACAATCAGTACTTACTGGACCTTGGCTGTTCTAGAGGAGACACTATTTACGAAATACTTGACGCAGTTGAACCCAATTCTGAAATCGTTTGCGTCGGCGTTGACTCATCTCCGAGCATGATTGCGAAAGCGCAGGAACTTTTTCAAGGATGGAGCAATGTAAATTTTATTCAAAGTGATTTGGTCGATATCGAAATTTTTTCGGGTAAATATACCGTCATTACTTGCGTACTTACGGCGCAGTTCATCCCGCTCGATGAGCGCCAAATGTTCTATGAACAGGTCCATAATGGCCTTTCTGGTGATGGGGTTTTTATTGTCGTTGAGAAAGTACTAGGCGAGACGCCAGTTTCGCAGGCTTTACTTGTTGACACCTATCACAACTTCAAACGGGACAAAGGATACACCGATGAACAAATTGAAGATAAGCGCAAGTCGCTTCAAGGCGTGCTAGTTCCATTAAGGGCATCCGAAAATGAATCAATGCTTAAAGATGCTGGTTTTACCGATGTGCAGCGATTTTGGCAATGTCTTAATTTTGCGGGGTGGGTAGCGTTCAAATGAGTAAAAAAAAGAACTTAACGCCACCAATTAGCGATGTTCCCTACGTGGTGGAAGTTTGGGGCGAAATGTGGACCTTAAATAAAGAACGAACATTGCATCACTTTGCCAGAGCAAAAAAGGTTAAAGAGTGGCGACAGGCTACTTGTGTGGCAGCCAAGGCCAGAAAAATTCCAAAATTAAAAGCCATAGAGGTCAGATTTACCCCCCATAGACGCAATAGGCAGGGTTTGGCTGACACTGGAGGTCATTTCCCTGTGGCAAAAGCCATGATTGACGGGCTTGTTGATGCAGGCATCCTTATCGCAGATGGACCGGATACTGTGCGTAGACTTGTGTTCGAGGCCCCAGTTATCTCAGGAGAAAGTAAAGCAAGACTAGAAATTATCGAGTTGGAGTAAATATGATTGAGTCAAAAATTAAAGAAGTTCAAAAAATGACTGACCCTGTTGAAAGGGCGCGCGTTCTACATTACGAACTATTACCAAGCGTTGCAGAAATTCGAAGAAACATTATCGAACTTCGCGCCTTAGCCATTAAAGAGTCTTGCGAGTTTGGCGGACTGGATGGCGACGGTCTTTCTTATTCAGCAATGGCTGGTGAACTTACAGTTTCAAAACCTCTCATTCAGCAAATGGTTGCTCTTGCTAGAAAAATAATTGCAGGTGGACGAGCCCCTATAGAATGAGTATGTTTGTTTTGATTTTGGCCATACTCGGCTGGACGTTTGCTTTTGTATTCTTTATATTGCTAATAATTACTTCTTTGGCATTTGGCGCTGCTCAAGAGTTGGCAAAAGAACATAATGTCGCTAAAGTAAATAACAACACAAAGACCGGAACAAAAGTTTGGTCAATAACAACAGAAAAAGAGATTCCATTTGGAGACTGAACCTAATCCATACAAGCGTCAAAATCGTTTTTTTAAAGCGGTAAAAATTGTTGACAGAATTGAAGAGTTGGGACTAAAACCTTTTACGGTTAAAAATATGGACATAAAAAATCGTGTGAAACTCGCTGCGCAAGCGGGATTCCCGGCGCCATCTCAAGAAACTTGGGACCATGTTATTGAACTGTTTTTAAAGAGGGTGGTTAACCCTTTAGTACGGAAGGCGGCACCGCTAAGTATTGGCAGCGCATGTACGCCTCTGCGGTTGTCATAACTCAAGCCTTACAATCACATTCTGTCGACCCTAGCGAATGCGATTTATTTACAACATCGGAAATCCATTACATATGCACTTCTAATGGAATTTTTACCTTTGAAGAAGACATTGTTTTTAACATAGCGGTCCTGATGTTGAAGGAAAGACATGAGTGGTCATATAGTCATTAAAACCAATGAAAGGAATAATTAATGAAAAATATTTATTACTCAACTGAAAAAGATATTCCGACTTCCCAAAAGCCATATGTCGAAGACATGTTTTTGGCTAACGGAAACTACCTTGTTGGAGAGGACATGGATACGCCAAAAGGTGGCTCTTGCTCTGGCATAGATACATCTTTATTTTTTCCAATTCACAATAATGGCAAATATTCAACCGTTGACTTTATTGCACAAAAAGCAGCCTTTGAAATTTGTCGTTCTTGTCCTATAAGACAAAAGTGTTTACTTTATTCTCTTGAGTATGAGCCGCACGGCATTTGGGGTGGATTTTCTGAGTCAACTAGAGCCCTACTGGCTTCTTTCTGGGGTATTGCCAATAAGAGAACTTGGTCGGTCAGGGCATCCTTTCTCCGGTATAGGAAAGTTATAGACTATATTATCCACCCGGAAGACATAGATTTTATAAAGAAAGTTGCTCATGACAAAAATTTTGCACAACCACCTTTTGATGAATGGGCAGGCATACCGTCCACCTCAAGACGTTGATTCAGTAAAAGACTGGCTCACTCAGTTAGTTGATAAAATTGGAATGAAAATAGTGACCGGTCCTCATGCTCACTATGTTGAAGCAGAAGGCAATCGTGGTATTACCGCAACGGTGTGCATTGAGACTTCTCATATTTCGTTTCACGTTTGGGATGAATTAGTTCCTGCCCGCGTACAATTCGACCTGTACACATGCTCTACTTTGCCTGTAGATGTTGTTCTTTCTGAGTGCGAAAAGTATTTTGACTTAATCGATTACAACTATGTGGTACTTGACCGCGAAGACGGATTTGTAATTCAGAAAACCGGTCAAAGGATATAAGTTGTGGGTAAGAAAAAAAGCAAAGTTTCTCGGGGCTCACAACAGCGCGAACGAGTCAATCCGATAACCAAGCAAACCGAAACCGTATCTGGAACAAAGGCCGGAAAAAAACGTCAGCGTCTTTCGCCCGGTAATCCTCTTAGGACTCACGACCTTCGTGGCCCGGTAGATAAAAAGAAATCAAAAAAGAAAAGGTCCGAAGAAGATTAAAACGGCAGTCTGAACCAACGGTTCTTGCCGCGCGCGCAATCGTGCACGCTTTCAATTCCCAAATTGGCATACATTGCCCTCGTGTTGCGGTTTGATTCAATGGCGTGATAAATCGAAGTGTCGTCACCATACTTCTTGAACACGCGATTCACCATCTGCCATTCTTTGATTGCCGGAGCATCTTGCCCATCAATTCCGGTGTCATTGAACAAGGCCTTGTTCGGCTGCCAGTCAGTTTCGTCTGAAATCCTCTTGAGCGTTGGGATGGCCCATTTGATGTTCCGGGCGGTAATCAGAATGACAAACTCCGGCCGCAACAACTCCACCATCCACTTGTGATATTTCTCGTGGTTCTCCACAAAATCAAGAAAGCCATAGTTTCGCATCTCACCAAAGTTGGAAGACAAAGCAACGTTCAAGTCCATGAGAACAATCCGCTTTTGCTTAATTTCGGCCATGCAAAAAAGTTTAGCCCTCGTACTTGGTTAATTGGTCTATGTGTACAACCCTGGTATTTTCCGGGTCATAATCTGATGCAACTCCGATTTCCCATCCTTGCTTTTGAGAAATATATCCATACACCTCTACTGAATCCATTTCTGGTCCGATAACACGAGCAGCGAACACCTTGAGGTTTTCCCTATCGTTCTGTCTGCGCCTAATCGCCACGGTGTCGCGCGTGCGCAACCTACGAACCTCGGTGTTCTTGCCAACGTCAGGTAGGTCGCGATGCTTGGCATGTTCGGTCCAGTGCCAGACATGACCGTGCCAGTAACTGTTGGTTAGTTTTGCTACGGCGAGTTCGCATAGCGCTGAAGCAACCTCGGCAGTTCGGTTGTCTTCCTGTCTGGCTTTATCTTGGTAGTGAGGAGCATCTTTTGAGCCCCACCGTGCGACACACCTAGCAATCCCAACTGTATGTGCGCGTTCGTACTCCCATTTCTCAATCTTGACTAAAGCCACTAGGAAAGCCTCTGCCAAGCAAGTCGTTTACCTTCTTTAAGGC
>Ga0164292_10002975_pt1 | contig 13805 bp, 10 predicted proteins | sample GEODES117metaG_FD_111486 | JGI IMG/M metagenome (GOLD analysis project Ga0164292, IMG submission 111486) | Eutrophic lake water microbial communities from Lake Mendota, Wisconsin, USA - GEODES117 metaG | ecosystem: Environmental > Aquatic > Freshwater > Lake | place: USA: Lake Mendota... | reverse complement strand
TCAACATACCTAAACGTAGTTTCAAAACAAGTTAATAGTAAGTATAAAAATTAAAAGTAAAGGAACCAGTTAATGATATATGTAGAATAAAATCTATTTTGCTTTTAGCTATTTACAAACTTACTCAAAAATGTAAACCTATCCAATTACAAAGAGGATGGTATTATCATTTGCTAAAAACCCAACTCCCTTTGAAAAAAATCGCAGGTGGCCAGCACTGCTTTTCGTGATGCATCCTGAGTGGATTTCAAATCATCAGCTTGCCAACCATGTCCAACCCCATCTATATAAATCACTTCAACCTTTTCGCCTTTTTCGCCCATCCTTATTTCCATGGCTTCGGTTTGTGAAAGAGGCACCAGCTGGTCATTTTTCCCATGAATAAGTAAAGCAGGGGGATCCCGTTCATCAACAAAATTAATCGGACTGGCATTTTTTATGATTTCGGGTGAGCAGCCTTTATCCGTGCAATTATAAAACGCGAGAGGAACAACTATTCCAGACTGGCTGCTTGCAGGCTTTCCTTCACTGCTTTGGATACTCATTCCTTTGATCAATTCCGAAAGATCATAATTGCCATACCAGCCTGCCCAAGCCTGAACAGCTTCTGAATATTGACCATTAGATTTGTCGGACGAGGCTATTCCATCTTCACCCCCGGTTAGTGCAACCAATGCAGCCAATTGCGCCCCGTTTGATGCGCCCCAGATGCCCACTTTTTGGGGATCGATGCCATACTTTTTGCTGTTGGCCCTTAAAAAACGCAGGGCCGATTTTACATCATCCAGTGGTGCAGGGAAGCTTACCTCACTACTCAAACGGTATTCCACTGAAGCTACCACACATCCTTTGCGAGCTAAGCCTGCCAGCACTTCGGGCCAGTTTTCAAAATTCGCTGTGGCACGTTTATTGCCTGTTGTAAATCCACCCCCATGAATGAATATTACCAATGGAGCAGCAGCCGGTTTTACCGTTCGGCTATACAAATCGAGACGAAGAGACCTGAAGCCTGGGAGGGTTTCATAAACGATATCAGAATAAACGGTGATCTCTTTCAAATTAACAATGGACTGGGACAAAGGATCGGAGGTGACCTCTTGTGCAGCCACCGGAAATTCGATGCCGGGTTTCTGGATAGTTGCTGGTTTTGTTTTAGGAGGCTGAGCCAACAATTGGTCTGAAGCCAATAGAAAAGCAAAAATGTAAAGGAGTTGAATAGAATATTTAATCATTGTAAAGAGATAATTATTAATGTAGCATACATCCATTAAAGATAAGCGTTTAGGTAGCACAGAAATTAAATTGATCAGGAAGTTTTCAATAGCCTGTACATACCTTTTCCCTGATGTTTTAAAATCTTATTCATATCGGCTTCTTCTTTTGCCAGATAAGTGATGGCTGATAGATTTACGATATAAACCTGACCTTCTGTAGTGCCCGGTTTTGATGGTATAAAAACCACTCTTTTACCATCGGGCCATTCCTCAACAATAACGCCGGCTTGCTGGGCATCGTCGATCTGCACCAATACGGCAGGACGTGAGCCCTCAACTTTATCTCTGGATATTTTTTGTTCGAGGGATGTTTTATACAAGTCGTATCCCGGAATAATGCCGGAAAGCTTCTCATCAATCCAATTACGGAAATTGCGCAGATAAGATACCCGCATCATCAACCCAAAAATAAGGCAAAGGAGTACAATCAGAAGAATGGTAATAAACGGACCGATATGCACTCCAAAAACATGTTCCCGAATGCCCGTGAGCTTAGTAAACTTCTCCCTGAAGCCCGACATGGTTTTCCATAGCTTCCCTATAATCATGGCAAGCACGAACAATGGGATTACAAAAAATAAGCCTCCTTTGAGGGTATCTTTTAAAAACCGGTTGATTACATCCATAGAAAAAAAAATTGGATATTTGAAAAAATAAAAGCACAGCAATAAAATACAGGGCAGCCATCACTTTTCAAACTTAAGCAAAATACAAGCATGAATTAAATAACTAAAAAATGCTTATTTGCCTTAGATAGAATTAATTCTATTAAAAGCACCATAAAAACAAATTAGGTTTACTTCTTTGGCAAATTCCGTTATCCAACCCATTCGTGTAACTTCATCAACTATTGAACCATGTCGGCTCTAAAAATTCTGATTACTGACGACCACAGCATGATCCGTAAAGGAATGAAACTTTATTTACAGTTGAACCTTGGTGTGATGTCTGTTCAGGAAACAGATTCATGTAATACCTTGTTGATGGCATTAAAAAAAGACCATTTTACGCATCTGGTAGCCGACTTGATTCTCTCAGATGGCAATACCCTTGAAGTGATTCCTACCATACGTAATCTTTATCCCGATTTAAAGATCATGATTTTCTCCATGCAGCCTGCAGAGATTTATGGAAAAGCACTAAAACAATATGGAGTAAGTTACTATTTATCTAAAACAGCCGGAGAAGAGGAGATCATCAAACAACTCAATAATTTCATTCATAATCAGGCTTCAACCGAAACCGAAAATAACTTTCCCGATCATACCCGAAATCCATTCAGCCAACTCAGTCCACGTGAACTTGAAATCCTTCATTATCTGCTGAAAGGAATGGGCACCAAAGAAATCGCTGATTCCTTAAACATCAAGATGAATACCGTTTCTACCCTCAAATCGCGTGTACTCGAAAAAACATCCTGCAATAATTTTAAAGAATTACTCGAGCTGGCCACTTTACACAATGTTAATTATTAGCGGGTTTTGTGTAATTTGAATTTCTTAATCTACCAGCATTGCGTGTAATTTATCTTTTCTGTTTCCTTTTGTTTAGTTTGGTTATTCATGGGCAGACTCCGAAAGGTTTCCTGATTAAAGAATACAGTTCTGAAAATGGATTACCTTCTAATGGAATCAAGGGAATGGAGTTTGATGAAACTACAGGTTTTTTGTGGATAGGCACAGAAGCCGGGATAGCACGCTTTAATGGCATTGATTTCAAGATATTTTCAAAGAATAATCTCCCCTATCTATCTACTGAAAGAATTGCCTATCTTTTAAGAAATGATAAAGGAGCGATTTTTACTGCTGATCTTAATGACCATCTGTTCCGCATCAATGCCAACAGCATCATTCCATATGATAGCAGCGCATCAAACCCTGACCCAAATAATAACAGGGTATTCTCTCAGTCCCTTTCATCGCCGGCATTATCTAAAAGAATACGTTATACTGCAAAAGGGCTTCCAGTTTCGGGTATCATCAAGGTGATCCCCATAGATGAAACCATGTGTTTAGTGCTGGATGCTTATAAGTGCATTTATAAAATAGTTGCATCCAAACCTAATGCAATAAAAATACCTGATCAGGATTTTGAACTCAAAGAAATTTTCAAGATTGGAACAACTGTTTTTTCACAAACTTCTAAAGGGGCTTTGCTCATAAACCCATATAATGGCAGCTTCAATAAAATTCCGGTTCTAAATGAAGATAGTCAAGATTTCAGCGATAGCCTCTCAAATGCCATGATCTATTGGAAAAACGGCATAGATCAAACCATCATTTTTAATGGGAAAAATGCATGGCTATTGCGTTATGAAAACAACAGGATCATTGCCCAACTCATTTGTGATGAAGTGCCGGTGAACTCATTAATCGTGTTTGCACAATATAGCAGTAAACTAAAAATACTTTTTCTGGGCACCGACTCCAAGGGGCTTATCATCATCAGGCCTAAACAGGTATTACCCATGAAAAGTGCCTCATTCACTTCCATTGAAAAGAATGCAACGTATGCACAGGTAGAGCTGGATAATGGCAATATACTTACCAATAACGGTTCAATTATCGGCACAAATAAAACAAACAAAACCAACCTTCCGATTAATACCAGATTTAATTTAACCGTATTTCAATTGGGAGATTCACTGCTCTATTATGCAAAAAACAGCCTCCCAGATGATTTCAATTGCCTGCATAGTTACCATTTAAAAAAAGGAGTAACAACCGTTTTCAATAAAATTCGAATTACTGAAAATTTTGCCATCTGCAAGGCTGGACAACGCATCGTGGTTGCTACTAATTTTGGGATTGGAATACTAACTGAAGACAGCCTGAATTATGTTTACAGAAACAAGGATTCTGCATCGGTGGTTTATGCTATGGAAGAGATTGGTGCAGATAAAGTGATGCTGGCTTATTGCGACCAATTGGTAACCTTTGATTTGAAGAAAAATATTTCGGATACGATATTGAATACACCGGGCTACTGTGTGCGAAGTATCAATAAGATAAGAGATTACTTTTTTATAGGTACCTATGGCAATGGTTATTTCATGATGCACAATGGAAAAATCAGGAAAATGCCGTTAGATAAGAATAATTTCCTGCTATACACCCATTGTATTGTGCCTGATGAATCGGGTTTTTGTTGGATGAGTACCAACAGGGGATTGTTCAAAGCATCTGTTGATGACCTGATTGAAGCTTATCAAACTGGAAGAACAACAGTATATTATCATTATTTCGGCAGGAATGACGGGATGGATATCACCGAAATGAATGGAGGTTGTTCTCCTTGCGCTTTATGGATGAAAGACCGGAAAATTTCATTCCCTACCATGGACGGATTATTGTGGGTGAAGCCGGCTGAAATCAAAGAAACCCTCCCTTATGGCGATATTTATATTGATGCCATACAAAGTGGAAATACCATTATAGAAAATGGAAGTAAACAACTCAGTGAGCTTCCGTCGCAAACCAGCAACCTAACTGTAAGCCTCGGCTATCCTTCCTGGTGCAATGATGAAAATATCTACCTCAGTTACAGAATAAAAAAGGAAGGGCCCTGGATACCTATACCAGAAGGAAAACAAAGCCGCATCGAAATCAATAACCTGCATGAAGGACAATACCATTTGCAAATCAGGAAAATCAATGGCTATGGCCCGAGCAACGTAAAAGTGATTGAAATTCCTTTTACCATCATCGCTCCATGGTACAAGAAGTGGTGGAGTTTGCCTTTAGCCCTGTTATTATTAACAGGAATGACTTTTTTCTTTTTAAAAATCCGCACCAGGCAGTACCAGATTAAACAGGCGAAATTGCAGGTTCAGATTGAAGACAAAACCAAAACCCTTCAACTAAAAAACAATGAATTAGAAAAGAACAATAAAATCAACATGAGGTTAATTTCTATCATCAGCCATGATATTGTAACCCCTTTAAAATTCCTGGCAATCGGTGGTGAAAACCTGGTAGCCAAAAGAAATCTGATGAGTGATGAACTGCAGCAGGAAACCCTTCAGGAGATCACCAATACGGCACGGGAGCTGCAACAACTCAGTATTAATATCATGAACTGGATAAAATATCAAAATGAAAACAAACGACTGGAAAAAGAAAATTTTCATCTTCATGAACTCGTGAATCAGGTTAAAGCAATTCTTGATCCGATCAGTTTAAGTAAGGATATACAGATCATCAATGAAGTCAATCCCGGTTTACAACTGTATCAATATCGCGAACCGCTAAAAATTCTTATCTATAATTTAACCACAAACGCCATCAATTTTTCTTCTTCCGGATCAGTACTCATTTCCGGCAATGCCACTGCTAACAATGTAGTGATTACTGTAGCAGATAAAGGGATCGGTATGACGGATGCCCAGATTGCAAACATTTTGTCTGATGAGTACATCATTTCATCTGCAAATATTGATAATAGAAAAGGAAATGGCCTGGGTTATCTCATCATCAAAGATCTGCTCAAGATGATGGGTGCATCCATGCAAATAGAAAGTAAAAAGCAGGAAGGTTCAAAAGTGATCATCTGCATTCCTGTTTGATTTCTTTAAACAGAATCATTCAAGCATAAAAAAACCGGGGTGAAGTTCCCCGGTATTGACAAGATTAATGTAGTTATACCGATTGGACAAACAATATAGTCCAATATCGGCTATCGCCTCATTGTACTATTTGTTTGATACCATCGGCATTCACTCCCGAAAGCATTCGGGATAAGATTTATAAAATATTGGCATATTATATAAATCACATTGGTATTAGTTTGTTGTTATTACGATGTCGCATCCCTGTGATGAGCCCCCGTTCACTGCGTAAGTGTTGGTTCCTGCTGCCTGAGGGGTGCCGGTTCCATTTAAGATAACGTTATGTATTCCTGTAACATTCGTAACCAATGAACCAAGGAAATAAACGCCATTAATATTGTTGGTCATAATGCTTAACGAACCAACTGAAGTTACATTTACCTGGATGACGATTTGGTTATTGGGGTTTAGAGGTACACCAGCTGTATAGTTTCCATTAACGATGGCATTTGCACAATTGCCCGGAGCACCAGGGAAAGTATAAACCGCCGAACCGGTAGTAGTTGAATTTACAACAAAACTACAACCCGAAGTACCATTGCTTTGTAAAGTATAGGTATTGCTTCCGGCGGCTAAAGGCATACCTGTTGCAAAAAGCTGTACCGGGTAAGTTCCAGCAGCCTGAATATATCCTGAATCCTGAAAACTGATCCCATTGGCGGTATTGGTATAAATATTGTAATAGCCCGGAGAGGTAACCGTGAGGTTAACCGTAACATAGTCCGTAACCTGTGTAGGATAATTCACTACATAATTGCCGGATACAACTGCGCCTGCACAATTACCCGTACCCAGATTAATTCCAGCATTCTGATTGGGCTGGCCTACGAAAACACTCACCGCACAGGTTTGTCCACTACCGCCACTCAATTGAAAAGTATTGGTGCCTGCATTAACAGGTGTGCCGTTGCCAAAAAGCGTAATGGTAGCAGGACCAGCTGAATTGAATGTCCCACTTCCGGAAAAGGAATAGCCGTTGTTGGTGTTAGAAGTTATCGTATACGTACCGGGCGTTAGTACATTGATGGTGCTACTTACGGCATTTGAACCATTCAAAGTAGTACCTGCATAATAATTGCCCAATACTGTGCAACCGGTAAGTACATAGTTAGCAGCCTGAGGCGCATTACAGGCAGTTTGAGCAGGTACAGTTATGGTATTGCCGCTAACAGGAACCGTTACCGGCCCGGCAAAAGCCTGAGTGCTATCGTCTACCAACCAAACAGTAGTATTGGTGATATTGCTGCAAAAACCTGTAACAATACTATAATTACCATTGATGATAGGTGTAGTGATATAATTATAGCTGCCTACCAGAATGGAAGCCGTGCCGGTATCTACCGGCTGCCCGTTACAATCATTCAAAATTCCTGAAATGGTGAGCGACTGTTGTGTATTTAGGGTAACCGTTACCGTTAAGTTGCTGTTAGAAGAAAAAGGGCCGATGCTTTGAGAGAATAAACTGCTGTTACAGGTAAATAAATTGGTTGACACCGACATTTGCAAAGCGAGATTTGCGGGTACTAACCCGGCAACCACACCGGCACTATCGGTTTGTCCGTAAGTACTTGCCCACCAGCTATTATTGTTCGGAATGGTAAGCGTAACAAAGGTATTCGCTAAAGGCTGGTTGTTTTGGTTTTGAACCAGTAGGGTGAGATAAACTGCATTGGCAGGCACATCGCAATTCCAGAATGAAAAATGGCTAACCGGCATATCATAGTAATTACCATTACGGATTGCCGTTCCTTCTTTAACCCATACACCACGATCATCGAGGCTCCAGGTGTCGATGGTTGTTGGTGCCTTGCCGGTGAGTGATGATGGTATGGGTAATTTTACATTTGCTGAACTTCCTGTAGAAAGCTGTAAGGGCACACCTGTTGGAGATTCCAGATCAACAGCAATCATTCCGGTAGATTGAAGTACATAAAGGTTGTTATCTTTTTGACCCATCATACTACCCGGAATTCTGGCTCCGAAATCTTCAGCCGTAGGATCGATGTAGGATGCATACACATTCACAGTTCCGGTATAAGCAGCTCCGGTAGTTTTTACAATCATTCCCGATGCAGGTAAATCAATTACAGTTCCATTGCTCAAGCTCACTGTTCCGCCTGAAGCTGCATCGATAGTTCCGGTAAGTGTTTTAGGGATTAATTTTATGCTTAAGTAGTTGCGGCTGGCAGTTGCAGAAAAAGTGCGTATACTTTGAAAATATCCTGCTTTATTGATCTTAACAGTGGTGATATACTTGTCCATGGTTACATTGCTGAAACTGAAAAAACCACGATTATCCGTCATCGTTACTATAGCACCAAATGAAACTTCTGCATTTTCAACAACCACATTATTTTCATTCACCACTACGCCGGTAATATTTCCTCTTAACGGACTGGGTGCAGGCAATTCAAAGCCCGGAGTAAGGTCGATCGGAGGAGTTTGCACATCAATATCTTTCTGGCAGGAAAAAAGAAATAAAATAGAACAAACACACAATAAATTGAAAATGGATTTTATGTTCATGAGTATGATTTTAATTGAAAAGCAATTTTAAAATATGATTTAGTTATTTCTGATCTGTGATTAATTTTAACAAAAGCGCCTATCGTTTAAAACTTTATTGTATTTAGATTTGGTAACCTTTTATAATCATGTCACTTGATTTTATGGTCAACAAACATTTCGTTGTTTCTGTTTACTTTTTATTGATCTGCTTCCTATCCGCCTTTGCTCAAACCGACCAAATCCCGCAGTCCAAAAACGAATATAAAGTAGACACGCTTTATTTTCCTTATAGCAATAAAATACAGATGATTGCGATACTGAACTTTACCAGCTGGCAGCGGTTCATTGATCATAAAGAATCCACACAACCTCGCGGGCTCAGTTGGTCGGCCGAGATTCCTCCCCATTCTCCCAATCTGTACCTTTTTCGCGACCAGCAGGGTAAAATCATCCATTCTTACCACATCGCCCATCCTGAAAAACTGAAACTTCGTTCTACCTCATATACGACCCCCTCAATACAGTATATGTTGCCTGCACAAATCGAAATTGCCCCAAATAAGTATATTGTTTACGAAAACACTAAGGAACCCGGCCCTTCAGATTTCAGGTTCAGTACAAAAAAAGGGTTGATCAATCAGGAGGGCACCCTTATTTTGCCCTATGAATATGATGATATCAGCGAATTAGGTATCCATCTTGCCGTGGCTAAAGAGGGGAAATATGCTATCATGAACCGGCAATTGGAATTGCTTACCCCCTTTCATTTTGATGAAATGCCTAATACCCCTCTTTACAACAATAATATTTTAGAAGTGCGTATAAACCAGTTATTGGGCTTTGCAGATCTGAACGGACAAATTTTAATTCCCTGCAAATATGAATCCTTATCAGGTAATAGCATTTATGATATAACCGGATATATGGTAATGGAGAAAAAATTGTTTGGTATGCTGAACACCGACCTCAGCATCCGGATTCCCACGCAGTACGAGTCTATTCAGGTAATGAAAGATTGTAATAAAAAAACAGTTTTCAATGTGAAGCAAAATGGCAAACACGGCATACTTGATAAATCCGGCAATATATTGTTGCAGACTGTTTATGATGATATCGGTTACTCCTGCCCTTACAGCATCTCAAAAGCTGGCAAATATGGCTTATTTGATGCATCCTTTAAGGTATTGATTCCAGCAGCTTACGATACCATCATCAAATTTAAAAACATCCGGGCCAGAAAGGATGGGAAGTGGGCTTTTTTTACGGAAGAAGGAATACCATTATCAGATGGAGCTATAGTTGATAAGATGGATTGGTACTTTGGTTATTACATCATTCAAGCCAATGGATTATATGGATTGATTAACGAATTACAAGCCAATGCAGAAACCTACATTGCGCCACAATATGAAGCGCTGCGAGCCATTCATCCGGATTTCAGCAAAAAAACGAGGTATTTTTTTGTTCAGAAAAACGAACACTGGGGCATACTCGAAGCAACCGGCAACAAAGAAGTAGTTCCCATCGTGTATGATCAGATAAAAGGAGTGCCCTTTTACCGGGATAGCAAACTATCACCTGATGGTGAAAAGGTTTATGTGCGGAAAAAAGACGAAGAATGGAAAGAAGTGATCTTGAAATAGGTTATCCAAAAAAGAATGGTCTTTATCAGCATTCCTATCATAAAGAAATTCCGATGAAGACCATTCGTGTATAAAAATCACACTTGATTTACTTCTGACTCTTCTCCAATGTTTTCATCACATCATCAAGATTGAATGAAGCGGCACTTTGCCGTGGCGGATAATTCTTGAAAGTAGTTAAAAATTGACCCACATAAGGTTGGGCTGCTAAAAGCAAATAACTCCGGTCGATCAACCAATCGTAATAAGTGTTAGAAGTTACATCTGCTCTTTCATATGGATCAGTACGCAAATTAAAAATTTTGGGCAGGCGCAGCGTAACAAAAGGTTCAGCCCATATGGCCATCGTTCCTTTCACTCTTTGCTCCATAAATACGATCTTCCAATTGTTGTAGCGTAGTGCTGTTAATTCTGCATCATCATTGAAATATAAAAAATCTTTGCGTGGACTTTCGGTTACCTGTCCGGTTAATAATGGCAGCATGTTATAACCATCCAGATGAACCTTATACGTTCTGTTTCCAACGTTATAACCGGTGAGCAATTTTTCTTTTACATCGGGCACGCCTGCTGCTGCCAACAAGGTGGGCATCCAATCGAGATGTGCGATCATTTCATTGGAAACTGATCCTGGCTTGATATGGCCAGGCCAGCTAACGAGTGCGGGTACACGATAAGCCCCTTCCCAGTTGGTATTTTTTTCACTGCGGAAAGGAGTAGTACCAGCGTCGGGCCAGGAGTTTTGGTGTGGGCCATTATCAGTACTGTACATGATAATCGTATTACTTCCGATGCCCAATTTTTCGATCATATCTAAAACTGTACCTACATTCTTATCATGGTCGATCATGGCATCATGATATTCGCTTTGAGAGCGGCCTGCCTGAAATTCACTTCCCGGTTTTACGTGGGTGCGGAAGTGCATATGGGTGAAGTTCACCCATAGAAACACGGGCTTGTTTTCTTTCACTTGCTTTTCAAGAAAACCTGCAGCCATAGTGGCTGTTTCATCATCGATGGTTTCCATGCGCTTCCTGGTAAGCGGGCCTGTATTTTCAATCCGTTGTGTACCATCTGCATTGGCATAACAATGCAATACGCCACGTGGGCCGTATTTCTTCCTGAAATTAGGGTATTCCTGTTCGGTGGGATAATCGCGGTTTTCGGGTTCTTCTTCGGCATTAAGGTGATAAAGGTTTCCGTAAAACTCATCAAAACCATGCATGGTGGGGAGAAATTCATCCCTGTCGCCTAAGTGATTTTTACCAAACTGTCCGGTAGCATATCCCTGACCTTTCAACAACTCGGCAATGGTTGGGTCTTCCTTTTGCAAACCTATTGCTGCATTAGGTACGCCCACTTTTGTTAACCCGGTACGTAACCCGCATTGGCCGGTGATAAATGATGCCCTTCCTGCTGTACAACTTTGTTCAGCATAATAATCGGTAAAAAGCATGCCGGCTTTTGCCACACGGTCGATATTCGGGGTTTTGTAGCCCATCAAACCCATGGAGTAGGCACTAACATTGGTTTGCCCGATATCATCACCCCAGATGATAACAATATTTGGTTTGCTGTTGGCAACAGGAGCACTTTTTTTTGCCCCCTGTGAAAAGCCCAAAGTTGAAATCAGCAACACTGCTCCCAGGAGTAGGGCTTTTGAAAAAATTCGCATAATGATTGTTTTAAGATGATGAGTTAAATACTGTAACTGGAAGATAATGTAATTTTATTTAATATTTCAGCTATAAAACTATTTTGCGTATCGATTGACCATTCCGCCGCTGGGTGGTCTCCCGACCTGCAGCGAAAAAGAACTTAGGTGTGATTATCAACACTACGCTTTTTGGAGAGACATTTATGATTAACGCAAAGTCCGCTAAGAGTGACATTGCTTATTATTTAGTTTTTTTCATCGCAAAGAACGCTAAGAGAGACTACGCCGCTGCATGGTCTCCCGACCTGCAGCAGAAAACTATTTTTTAAGAAAAAACCCTTGATTTTACTGACTTTAGTATGGGGTGGCGCCACCCCTGCCACCCCTAACATATTTGATAATTGTTTTCTTTTGCATCCTTAACAATCTGCGGGTAAAGGAGGTGTAGTCGTATCCTTTACCCTACAAAAAACTATGGCCGAATTGCGGGGTTGTATTGACTGGGTGATACTGCTCGCTCAATTGAGTAAAATCAGTTACAATATTACCTGGTAGCACAACACTTGCAGAACCGCCGGGTATTATTGACATCTAATCAAAAAACATGACCTATCAACAAAGATTCCTGGTACCAACAGCACCCTTCTTTAAGAAGATGAGGAATGCCTGCTTCGATATGCTGGCGATGGCCGGTGCCATTCCAGGAGCTCTCTTGGCACTGCCGGCGATCCTCAGCAAGATCGCTTTTTATGCAAAAGAAACCCAGATCATCTCTTCCACCCTGAGCCTGGCTACATTAGCAGCAGCAGTTCAGCCACCCAAAAAGAAAAAGGAAACAGGAAAACCGCTTTCAGTATTCTTACTCCATTTCCGGAAACCTCCGTGGTACATTGGCGCTTATAATATTGTAATTCAACAAGTTAGAAACATCGTATACTTCCCTCCCAGTAGCGATAGTTTCATTGGTAAACTTTGGCGTATACCCATTCTATCAATGGCTCATAGAACAGCTTCGGCGGAAGCGGAAAAACTGTGCAACTTCCGGAGGTATCAATTTTCAGTTGGAGAAATATTTTTGATACCCTGGTGGTATCAATTTCCAATCCATGATTTTTTTTTGATACCCGGTAGGTATCAATTTCCAATTCAGGAATTTTTTTTGATACCTCAGCTCCGCCGCCGCATCGGTTTGTGTCTGATGAACCGGAACGGTGATTATTTATAGTACATGAGAGCCCTTTAGTGGATGAAATAGTTGAAAATGAAGATGATTAACTTAGAAAAGGCTAACCAAAACAGGCATTAAAATAAGGGGAGCTATAAATGGCAAATGGGGATAGGGCATTGTTTGTGTTATAAGATATTCGCTTGGCTGTGAAAGATATCCTAACGCCATCACTTTAACGTCGAAATTTCCAATTAGCAAAATTATTTACGTTGAACCCAATGGTATTATCATTAATGATTTCAACATAAATTTCATCGGCAATAATACCTTGTTGCCAAATTTATTTGGTACAGAAAACGGATTTCATCTCACCTTGCCTACTGGCGTTTATAAACTTGACCCATCCAGCAGCTCCCTACAGGCAAATACATCCATCAGCAGCAATTTCTCAAATGGATTTTATAACAGCTTGTCAAATAAAATCTTCCTTACTTTAAATGACACCGACTCCATTTATGTTTTTTCCAGCCGGTTAACAAATTTCACGGATGCCTTTTATCATGCAGTCAATAAGCAAACACTGGTTGCTACAAAAAAGTTGCTTACATCATCCTTCCCCCAGGATTATCTCCTTAATGCTGTTAAATCTGTAAAAACTGCAAATTTTGCCTATGTTTCGGGGCTTACAGGACAAGGAGGTTTTCCTACGATCATCAAACTAAATTATAAAACGAACACCGTAATCTGGACCTATTCACTGAACAAAATAGGTGAAGCATTTAAAATAGTGGAAGATGACGCTGGATTTGTGTACGCATTAATTAGAATTACCGATAGTACGAAAATTATTAAAATCAATGACCTAAATGGGACCCTTATTTGGCAATACAATAAACATGAGCCAAATAACAATGCACGTTCCATCGACCTTGATATTAATAATGCAACC
>Ga0164292_10002974_pt1 | contig 13808 bp, 15 predicted proteins | sample GEODES117metaG_FD_111486 | JGI IMG/M metagenome (GOLD analysis project Ga0164292, IMG submission 111486) | Eutrophic lake water microbial communities from Lake Mendota, Wisconsin, USA - GEODES117 metaG | ecosystem: Environmental > Aquatic > Freshwater > Lake | place: USA: Lake Mendota... | reverse complement strand
TTTGCACCTTTTGGGGCACCCAATGCAAATGCGGACCAAACTCCAAGTTCTGGTTACGACTATAACACACAAAAAGACCTTTACGATAGATTCTACGAAGGTAACGAACCCGCTTTAGACCCTCCAGGTCTTTACGACTACTCTAAAGGTTCTTTCTCGGCAATTTCAGCCGATACTCAAACTGTTGTTTGGTTTGGAAGTGAGCTTATACAATCTGGATACGCTGTTGCAAACTATAGAAAAGTTCTTATTGTAATGTCAGGATTTGCGTCAGCAGGTGCTGGTCAACTTATCGGACCTAATGGTCAACCAATGGATACTGAAGAATTTTTATCTGACCTTCAAATTCGTGGTGTTCTTGGCAACGTATACACTTCTGCTAATACTCAAAATAACTACCTATTCAGAGTTGTAACACAAAGATACGGAAAGGGTATTGTACAATACGGACAAAATGAAACTTTAGTTTTCCCAAATAGTAAAACTGATGGTGGTACATATTATGATACTTGTGACGCTGAGGGTAAAATTTATCTTGAAGTTGACTTACAAGTTCCTGTATGTATTTCTTGTGGAGATTCTTCACTCGATGGATACACTGGTTCAACGTTCTCATCTACAACAGCATCAGTAAGCTCAGCTTTCCAAGCTACTTACAGAATCTACAAGAATCTTGAATTCGAAGATAAAATCGGTGAAGTTTCTTTCGACCTTCAGTCTGTGACTGTTTCGGTTACTGAAAGAAAACTTAGAGCTCAATGGTCTCCAGAAATGGCGCAAGACGTTGCAGCATTCCACAACATTGACGCTGAAGCTGAATTGACAGCTTTGTTGTCTGAGCAAGTGGCTGCTGAAATCGACCGTGAAATCTTGAGAGACTTGAGAAAAGCTGCATCATGGAACCTTCGTTGGGACTACAACGGATGGAAGAGATTCAATTCTGGTACAACTCCTTACACTCAGAAGGACTGGAACCAAACTCTTATCACTGCAATCAACCAAATCTCAGCACAAATCCACAAATCAACTTTGAGAGGTGGAGCTAACTGGATTGTTGTATCTTCTGAGGTATCTGCTATCTTCGACGACTTGGAGTACTTCCACGTATCAAACGCAGCTCCTGAGCAAGACCAATATAACATGGGTATTGAGAGAGTTGGAACATTAGCTGGTAGATACCAGGTTTACCGTGACCCTTACTTCCCTGCAAACCAGGTGTTGTTAGGACACAAAGGTACTTCATTATTGGATACTGGATACATCTACGCTCCATATGTACCTTTACAACTCACTCCAACAATGTACAACCCATTCAACTTTACACCTATCAAGGGTATCATGACTAGATACGCTAAGAAGGTTGTAAACAACCGTTTCTACGGTCGTATCACAGTTGATGGTGTTAGAACATTCGACTTGAGAGAATTGAGATAATATCTCAAACTATAAAAAGGAAGGGGGCTTACGCCCCCTTTTTTTATTTTCTATACTTTGGATTACAGAACTTGGAATCATTTCCAAAATACAAACATCTTAAAATGCCAACTTCAGTTCTAATATGTTCGTATTCGTCGCCATAATATGGTTTATGTCCTTTTCTAACAACTTCGGTCAGAAAATGTTCTCCTTCAACAATTCTTTTACTTATTTCGTTTAGATTCATCCTTCGGGGTAGATTTCGAAATATTATTTTTAATACGTAGTGACTTTGAAAGAATTTCAGCTTCACTCAAATTGAAAATTCCAGAATTATACGCTTTTTCCAAAGCAATCTGAATTACAAAGGTTGCTTGGTCTGAATTCAACTCGTTTAAAAAATTTTCAAAATCATGTGATGATTGAATGTTTATTCGGTCAAATAATTGAATTGGTGCAAAATCTTGCATATGAAATATGATATTTATAAAAGTATAAGCTTTATGAATAAAAAAATCAACGAGAGCACTACTTCTTCTAGTGATGGTCAATTTAAAGGTAAATTAAATATTACCCCACAAAATTGGTCAAACAATCAGTTACAACCATATATTGACAAAGTTTCTGATTATGTAAATAATGATACCTCTTACGACTCATATGACGGTAATATTAAAAAATCAAAAAAGGAAATACAAAAAGATGAAGTTATAACTAAATCAAAAGTAAATAAAGTTAAAAAAATGAGAAAAAAAATATTCAAAGACGATATTCTAAAAGAAGATTTAGCGGTTTGGTTTGGTACTAAAAAAAAACCAAAGGGGAGTAAACAACCAAAAGGGCCTTGGGTTAACATATGTAGAAAAAAGGAAGGTGGCGGTCACCCACCATGTGGTAGACCTGAAGGTGACTCAAAAGGTTATCCTAAATGTAGAGCTGCTGGAGTGGCATCAAAAATGACTGATGCTCAAAAAAAAGCAGCTTGTGCCCAGAAGAGAAGGGAAGAAAAGAAGAATCCCAAGGCAGGTAAGGGTAATAAACCTACCATGGTATCTTATAAAAATAAAAAAAATGAAAGCTTGCGTAATTTAATCACAAAAGTCCTTAGAGAGTCTTCTTCAAAGAATCAATAACTTGAGTTGCATCCTCTTTAGGAATATCCTCTAATGTTGTATCTGGTTTGGGAACAAAAGATTCTCTCGTAGGGGTAGGATTTTCCTTAATTACAATTTCAACTTTGGGCTTTATAGGTAATTTATCGGGTTTAACTTCACCGACAGGAAAATCCTTAAAAATTTTTGTATCGATTTTTTTGTTGTAAGGTGCTGGTTCGGGGTTATCTTTAGAAAAAATTGAAAGTAAATTGGACATGTTTGCACCAAACAAACCTATAATTAAAATTACCGTAAATAGAATTGCAAGTCCACTGTAGTATAGTGTATAAAATGGGTGTTTCATTAGTTTTCCTTAATAATTTTTTGAAGTGAAGATTTAATATTTGAGGTTATTTGTTGTTCGAACTCTTCTCTACGCTTTTCAACTTCATTGTCAAATAGTGAAATTATTTGGTTCCAAGATTTATCGTTCATGTGAACATCATAGGCATATACGTGATTGATAATTTTCACACGATGAGAATCTAAAATTATAAAAATTTCATTTTTCTCACTTCTAATGTAACGTTTACCGCTGATGGGCGTTAACAACATTATAGAATCCGGTTGATTGATGAATTTCTTGCACACTGCAATACAATCACGCTCATATACAGATTTTTCTTGTTCGGTATTCAGATACCGAAATAGGGTTAGCGTCTGTTTTTGGATAAACCGACGGAATTTATGTTCTAGATTTTTCATTACCTTAATCGTTAATGACAAAGGTAAAACAAATTTTTCAAATTAACAATATGCTCCAGAACATCTTTTTTTACCATCAAGACCTTTTATCTTCCCTTTACAAACCTGTACTCCGTGTCCATTACTATATGCACTGGGAAATACGTCGTACCTCGCCTTAGCGGCAGCTTTACCCCTAGCACATAGTTTTGTACCAGCTTTTTTTCTACCTTCCATCACAGCAATATCATCCATCATCATGTCTTCATCGTCTTCCCCGTTAATCTCATTCATCATAAAATCAAAAACTTGGTCAAGATTTTCTTTGGCAACGGTAATGTGGTCATCAGCCCAATCATGTCCGTTTTCCAAAATCGCATGAATTTTATCGTGGTCAAGTTCTAAAAGCCTTTCTGCCTGCCTTTTCATTTGTTCTAAGTTACTAAAAAACATGTAACGGTTATGTTCATGTTCAGCTTCTTTTAAAGCTCTTAAAACGAGGTTTTTGAGTTCTGACTCGGAAAGTTTAATTACTTTTTTCATTTTTTGTTAACGATTTGAAATCTTAATGTATCCTTATAAATATCTTTCTCGCCACTTGTGTTCACTTTGATGTCCACGTAATACTCATTTGGAATTTTGTCCCTCATATCGAACATAAAATAGTATTCGTTTGGGGTACGGTTAACCGCTGTCCAATCTTGCACTTGAACCTCTGTGGTTCCTTCCGTGACGTATACTCTATAAAACACATCAATGTTTTCAAGAAGCTGTTGTGAGGTCCATTCTTTTTTTACAACAACCCCCACTTTACGAACTTCCGTGTTAAGAATTTTTTCGTTTTGAAGAATGCCATAAAAGCTAAATCCATATTTACTAGGTTCTTTAGAAAGGCTTCCAATTTGTATTCCCGCCGAATAGTTCTGCAGAACGAATTGGTTTGTTGCGTTAGGAATTGACTGACCATTTATTGTAAGTCCTGTCCATACATCGTAAAATAAACAAGGTGCTGGTTGAGTGGTAAAAATATTTGGGACAGTCACCTCATATACCCCCCTTGTAACTTGGCACGTTGTTAGCCCTGACCCACCGGATACAACATCCCCATTTTGGTCTTCGATATTAACACCAGGAAGGTTATCAAGGTTCACAAAATCTCCGTTTTGATAAACGTAAAGATAGAGTTTGTTTGTTTGGTTTTTAAGGAATAAGTTTCTATCGTCTTGGATTAGGTCATCATAATCTGTCAGAAGATAGGGTTGATAAAATGTTTGGGTATATTTGCCAAAAAAACCAACTGAATATGATTCTGTAAGTCCTGTTATGTTTTCAAGGTCAGGTTTGTAAGCTATACCGTATCCTGTTACACCGGTAATGGTTCCATTAAGTAATCCATTGATTTCATTTGTCATATCAAATTGGATGTCTTCGTTTCCTAATTCGAAATGTTGCTCGTCAATAATGGTAAGGGCTGAGTAGTTAAGTCCTGTTAGACCCGTGAGAGAGTTTCTGTTGTCGTATATTCCAGGTTGGGACCAGTTAGCCACCGTGGTTGTTTGATACCAGTTCGATGGGCGTAAAGAAAAATTCTTGTTATTATATTGTTCAATGGCTGTTTGGGAGCCTGATATTCCATTTTGAGTTGTCCCAAAGTCGTTATAATCATAGCCAACACCTTCATCCCAAAATTGCGGCACTCCGGTTGCCCCGGAGAATTTTGGTATTCTAAAGAGTATAAGGTCAAAAGAGGTTGCTCTTTTTCTTCCGCTACTCATGTTTGTGTTAATAAGGTCGTCACTGAATGATGATGTATTGGTCATCAAAAGTGTGTGTGTAATAGCTGTAGTACATCCTGTTGAGATGTATTTTTCCATCATCATTTCTCTAACACCATCTAGGTCTAGGTCAAAGATAAAACGGGTAAAACCAAAATTAGGGACAACCAAGTCCGAGCTACCAAAGTTAAGCTCAACCACTGGGTTTCTGGCAGTGTTTGTGTATAGATTTGAAAGAAGAGTATTGTTTCTACTAAAATACGACCTGTAAATTGACATTATACTTTTTCTTAATAAATATCAATTCAAACGAATATATTGATTAAGGACCTTTGTATAAGCTTCATTTAGCTGCTGAATAAGATTATTCACGCTAGAACCATCCTCCGTGATTGGAATGGGGGCTTCTCCAGGGAAACCATGGGTGTGTGATACCAAGAACCTTACTATAACATTCAGGAGTTCTAATAGCTCTTCTCCTCTGACAGCACTAGAGGTATTGGGCTCGATTTGTAACGCAAATGTTTGTTCATCGATTCCATAGAGTGAATTGCTGAAATTAATCTTATTTTTTCCTGGTATCTGGGAAAGTTGGGATAACAAATAAACATGCTGAGCTCCAAATGTTCCGTAAGTTTCGGAAAGAGCGTTAGTTTCAATTTTGCGGAAACTCTTGGGTGTAAATTTAATTGGGTCTCCGACTAGGTTTTGTTGATATATTAAACCATATCCACCAATTTTATCGGGGGGGTTCAATTTTATCTTACTGAAAACTGTTGTGAGAGTTTGGCGGGTTTGAGTAACAGGTGTTGTCTGAAGGGTTTGGTAAAAGTTGTTACTTGGTCTAAAATAAATTGGGAACCTCTCATCCAATGTGTTAAAAAGCACAGTTCCTGTTTTGGTTTTCAAAACTGAATTACACTCCTGAATAAAATTGTTGATGTAATTTATAGTGTCCTGTAAACTTAGAAAACTAAAACTCTGTGAAGCACGTATGAATTTGTATTGCTCAACGTTGGAATCTACTTTTAAATTCTGAGAGGTTGTTGCAACATTTGGTAATAGCTTGAACAATCTAACGGTTCCATTAAAGAGATTGAAGGTATTTTCTGGGTTACTTATTTCATATTCTACAAGGTAATTTACCTGCAGATTTTGAACTTTAACATCGGCTTGTCTAACGGTGTCTCCAATTGAAGTTTTTGTTTGAAACTTGCTAAGTTGTATAAAAGCTCGATTTTTGTTTCCTTTGGGGTCTCGGTTGGATACAAGTTCTCCATTGTATTTTCCAGCTCTGATAAGAGTTGTGTCTTCTTTAAGCACAATATCCGTACTTCCTCTACCCATTAAAGCAACATCTCCAGGGTCTGGGAAAACACCATCAGGGTCAGGGTTTTTATAAGTTCCATTTGGATTGCGTAAATTGTTTGCACCAATAATTTGGACTCCAGAAATGTCAGTGTATTTTTGAGATTCATTATAATTTTCCTGTACAATATTTTGAATCCTATTAAAAGGTCCTTGAATGTAGTATTGGTTAAGAAATTGTGTGTTGTTGGGTTCATGGTAATAAACCTGAACTAACTCATCAATTTTTGGAACCGCCCAAACATATAAAGGCAATAAAGAGTTAAAAACAAAGGGGTCTTTTTCAGTCCAATAATCTTTTGGACCAAACCCTTCATAACTTTTCTTAATCGCGGCAATGTCGTCAGTTAGAATCTCAATTCTTACCCTACCAAGATTTAAGGGGTCTTGGTTATTAACTACAACACCATAAAACCAAATTCTACCCTGCATTTCTGTTTTGGTATTCTTTCAAAATTGTATTATACAACTCTTCAATTTTATCGAGATAAACGCTTAAACCCAATATGTTTTGTTTTGTTGTTTCAAACTCGTCACCGAGTTGGTCCATAACTTGTTCCAATCTTGAGTTGGGAGCGTTTTTGGCATCTTTAGCCACTTCTATGAATACTTTGAATTCTTCTTGTGTCATGATTATTTTCCTTTAGCAAATACTTTTATTAATCCCCCCGTTAGTGGTGGAACAAATGCTGTTCCTTCCACCTTCCCATTTTGAACAAATTCATCATAACCTCCTTTTTGCAAAGCAGTGGTAAACGCAACCATTCTATTTGGACTTCCATCAGGAAGTGAACCAGTTTTTAATCCATAAGCTTGCATGTACTCGATGATGTTCAACACCCCTCTTTCAGGACTTACTCCGGGTAAAAATTCTGTCAAAACTAATAAAGCATTTGATAGGGGCGAAGGTGGAGTTCTTGGTTCACCTCTAATTAATTCCAGAATTCTTTGAATCTGTTTAATTAGACTTTTACATTCTCGGTAGTTTAAGAAACCCTGGACAAGTGGTTCAGCATAATTCAAAATTGTATTGATTGCTTTTAGCTTTGCACTTTTACTAGTTCTTGCAATGTCTCTTAAAATTTCTCGAAGTAATCTTAATAGATTTTTTTTGAGCATATTGAATAGTAATTCCAAGAATCTGTTCGTTATCCTACCAACAACTCTAAACACGAATTTTTTATACTTTTTTATAAAATCGACCCCGTCGGATACAAAAGTAGTACCTAGTGCATTTATGGTATTTGCGGAATTGATAAGGGTGTTTGCCGAGGAAATAATAGTGTTAGCGGAAACAATCAAATTATTTGCAAAACCAACCACTTCGTTTTGTAAGTATTCTTTAAAAATAAGAATTGGTAAAATAACTTTCGGGGTCAATATTGAAGTTAGTAAAGCTAGCTCAATTTTTTTTATAAGGTCCGCGTTAAATGGATTACTGGTATCAAATCCTATCCCACCAAAACCTTGTTGTGACCATGCTTGGGGTATGGAATCTAATAATCGTTCTATTTCGGCAACTTGGTCTTCCACTGGCAAAGAATCTATTCTGTCACTTAGTTGGTCCGCTTGTTGAAGAAGGATGTCGTTATTGACGGGCAAATCTACGTTATCACAATCAATATATTGGACTATGCCTCGTTTTTGATTATTTGATATTTGGTTAATATCATTTAGTTCAATATCTGAAAAAGTAAAAAAACTATCGTCAATATTATCTAATTCTGATAATTTAGCAACTCCAGAAACATCAATTTCCGAAGAACCTGGTTCACAAATGCCAATTATCCGATTTAAAATTGTTACAAACTTATTTTGTGATTCAATTTGACGAATTGATATACTTTGTGATGCTACCCCCACCGTTAAGTTTAATAGGCTACCTAAAAAAGTTTTTGGTTCAAAAATATTAATTGATTGATAATAATCGGCAAGAGCGTTACCAATTGTATTTGCAGAATATTCTGTGGTGGCTTGAGCTGGATTTGTAGTAGTTGGTGTACCTTCCCTGTCTATTAAAAAAACTCTGAAAAAATCACCAGACTCAAGTAAACCGTTCTGCGTTGTATATTCAATATCAAAAATTGGTTGTTTACTTCTACCTTGATAATAGGATGGCGAAAATTCATCTCGAAAAGTTTCTCCTTCTTGTAGAATACGCTGATTTAATTCATAGTTCATCGGGAAACCTGAAGTACCTGCGTAGTTTTTGTACGCAGCTAAAGTAGTAATTCCCGTTGTTTCGTAATATAATTTACCAATCGATGTTTGTGCGCTTATTGTTAAAGATTTGTTCCAATCAATATCTCCAACTTTTACATATATCCCATCTTGAGAAGGTAATAAAGATAATGATGGAATGTTTTGAATTTGATTCTGCGAAACCCCTTTGTAAGTTTGTTCTTGAGAACAAGCTAAAACTCTAAAGGCTTCCTCTGATACAATTTTGTTTATTTCTCCCTTCATCTTGAATACAAGTTCCAATAGATTTTTTCTAATCAATTGGTTTGTATTGGTAAACCCGGTGCCTAAGTTTGTCTGATTAATAAGACCAACCAATTTGTCGAAGCTGGTTGGCTGATTTCTTTTATCTCTACTTTGATTTGCTTCGACCGATGATTTTTGCCCGGCCAGTGCTTGAATAGATTGTGCTAGGCTTTCTCCTCTTCTTTTATCACTTTCTTGAGTTAACTGCCTAGACTCGTTATAAGCCTGCAATGCTGAAATCCTATTGGAGATTGCTTCGTATCCTCCTGCAATATCTAATGATTGATTACTGAATATTGGCATAGGACTTACATTCTGTATTTAGAATTGTCCTCAATTTCAGAATCTTTTTCAAATAATTTTTCCATCAAATCATCATCCATATCAGATAGAGTAAAGCTCTCTTGGTTGTTTGTTGTTTTTTCCCAGATGGAACTTTGTAGTCTAGACAAACTCAATTTTTTCTCGACACAATCGTTAATAATTTTTTGTTGTTTTTCCAAAACAGGACCGATGTCTTTCATATCATCTGCCTCCTTCATCATCGATATCATTTTGTTTTGAATTCTCAAGGCAGTATTTCTTTGCTCTACAAGTTCATTGTAGATTTCTTGCATTAAGGATAAAATTGATTCCTTACTGAAATTGATTACTTTTTTTTGTGGACGTGGCATATTAATAAATACCTATATTTTTAATATCAGCGAAATTGTAAAAAAAGTTAAATTTTCATCCTAAGTTGGACAATTGAATATAACTTTTTAAACTTTTTCATTGAGTTTCTTATTTCTTTTGTGGAAAGGTTGGTCATTTCTCTCAGCGATAATAGAATAATGTTTTTATTAAACTTATTGTTATCCGCCCCGCTAAAAATTGTTTCGTAATTTTCAAATAAATCCACTAAGGCATAACCAAGTTTTGTTTCATTTTCTGAAAGAGATTCATTATTGATGTAATCTTTAAGCTCCTGCAAATATTTTTTTATAACCAGTTCCATATCCAATATGTCGGGGTCAATAGTATAAATCATATCTGGTCTTTGTTCCAATGATTGGGAAATATCTTCATATGAAACTTTTCTATTCATATCTTTCTGGTCTTTTATGATTTGACCCATAAGATAATTTTTACATATTGTGCCAAAATATGAATACGCCTTTTTATTTTTCGCAGGTTTGAATTTATCAACCTTTGTAATTAAAAAAGAGTGTGTGTCAACACTTATTTCCCTAAAATCCATATCCTTTCGATAAAGCTTGTACCTTCGGATTATAGATGAAATCATCTTTTCCAAAGGCCCTCGCAAAAACTCGTTGTAGATTTGGTTTTTTTCCTCGTATGTTTCCGCAAGAAGGAAAGCCCTTACAGCTTCCTCCTCACGGACATCAAAATAATTTGTGGTTGTAGCTTTACGACCCCTTTTTTTTGATGAAACATCCTCGGTTATTGCCGTCAATGTTTCTAACATTAATCATTTTGTGATTGATATTTTATGGTTCTATCATCTTTGAAAAAATATTCTTTTTTGGCTGTCTGAACCCAGAACTTTACCTCATCATCAATCATTTTTTCACCACTAAACTTGTAATTCCAAAAAATAGAGCCTTCGCGCATGTTTGTGTGCTTATAACCAAGTTTGGGAATTGCCATAATTGATGTTGAATTGTAGGTTAGACGCAAAAGGAATTCATATACAAAAGTGAGTTTTATAGATGCTTTAAATCCACCAAAATCTTCAATTACATCTTTACGAATAACCATACCTGAGGTTTGGAAGTTTTGATAATCTTGTAGAATATCATTTGTGAGATATCCAACTTCTTGAGCGAAATTTGCAGCAAACACTGCTTCGTTTGTAAATCCAGCAAAAGCGCCTTTTTCATCCGTATCAACAACTACTGGTAAGAATGCTTGTACCATTGGGTAGTATCCCATGTATTTTTGAACATTATCAAACCAGATGTTTGCATACTCATCATCAAATTCTAGAAAAGATACCCATTTTGATGCTGCGTTTTCTACACCAAAATTAATTTGAGCTGCAAATGAAGGGTCTTTTTCGAATACAATTTTTCTGTAATTCAAATCACCATAGTCGTAAGAATCAACATGTGCATTCAGTTTTTCTTCTGGTGTTGTAACGATTAAAAGTTCTTTTATTTTAACTTTTTGATTTTTTACTGAGGTTACAGCTTTATCGAAATAATCCTCAAAATCTCTTGCAACAGCAGACTTGATAGGTAGAATTATTGTAACGTCTAAAATATTTTCCATAATAATTAAGCTAGTTTTGAAATTTGTTCTTCCATTGCTTGTGCTCTCAAATCAAGATATTGTGAGAACAATTCAACGGCTTTATTGTCGAAATCTTCTTTAGTTGGTAGTTTGCTTATAGTCTCTTCCATACTTGTGTAAATTTCCGGCGAAATATTATCTTCAAGCCAGTTCTGTGTCCAATCAGCAATAATGTCTGGGAGTAAAAGTTCATCTTTAATCCAGATTCCATTGGTTTCATTCATCCACTCTGGTATAAGATTAGGGGTCGTGCCGATAACTGGAACACCAACTTTCATAGACTCCAACGGGAAAGTTCCATAAGCACTTTCTTTATCCATCCAGACTGAAACAAAGCACTCTGAAATTGCATTTGCAAACTCATCTTGAGACAATCCTCTTAAATCTCTAAAGGTAAACCAACGATACTGAGGGAATCTTAAGTAGAAAGTTTTAATCAAATTGATAGTATCAGATTGTTCTCTAGTGTGCACACCGATTATTGGCATTGCTGGCAACTCACGTTTTACGAATGCTTCAGATATTGCAGGCTCTAGAATGTCATAGCTTTGACCACGCATTACTTTAGCAATTTGATTTTTTTGAAATTCAGAAGTTGTGATTGTTTTCAAAAAACCAAACTGATTCCAAGTTTGACCAGGTTGTAGAGTTTCCAACATGTACGCGTATGACTGGGTCAGAACAATTTTCCCACAGGGAAGATTTTTTACCTGGTCCATCATAAAGCCAAAAATTTCTGGGACAACCAAAAAATCTTCTGGTGCGATTTCAAGGTTTTGGCCATCGATGGTTTGGTGCGGTAATTCTGTCATGAAAATTTCTCCCAACCAAGATGCTACACCTGTGTAATCGGGTTTTTCATGGAGAATAATTGCATTAAATCCTTTATTTTTCAAAGCTAAAGCTAGGTCGTAGATATATTTAATTGACGCTTTTGCATTGCCCTTTGTGTCGTGCACAAAGAAATAAACCTTAGACTTTCTGTCTTTAAGGTTTTGGATGGAAAGTTTTACTTTTTCTATTTGTGTTTGTTCCATGTTAATAACTTGTTATAATTTTTTTATTCAATAAAGAATTAAAGGCTAATCTAAACGGAACTGAAAGGTCAGCCCTTTGTATACCCAGTTTTTCATCTGAGTCAGAATGTTCACTCATAATAACATCTAACATCAATTTCACCATTTCATATTTTACCACATTAATTTTGTGTTCATTAGTGTCACCACTAAGTTCTTCATTAATGACGTTGCTCAAATCGATAAATTCTTCGATTCTGTCCAAGTCAATATAGTAATTCTCATCCCAGATTGTTATCATTAGTAATAAAGGTTTTAAGGTCTTTTAGTGTGTTAATAATTGGTATATTTGTAATTTCCGTATTATAGTTTGTATTATACTTTATAATTTTTTTATCATTTGGATGGTTTAATAATAAATCAGGATTGGCAGTAAGTAAAAGGTCTATTTCATTCCAAACAGAATTTAATGTAATTTGATTGTAAAAAATAATTTTTTCTATTTGACAGCCAAACTTGGAAAGAAAAAATAACGTTGCTGGTTTGGACCTGCCAATTTCATCCGAAATTAATATTATATCATGATTGTCTCTATGGTCAACATAGAATTCGTTTAAGTCTATAAAACTATTGTATTCTGTTGAAGACGCATGGCCAAAAATTTCCATACAATGTTCGGTATAAAGAAAATCGTATAGTTCATCATCATCCTTAAACTTAAGATGATTTTGGATTTTAAGGGACGTAATATCTGAGATTTTTTCATACTCAAAATCTCGCTTTTCGTTGAGAATGTTTTCAATATAGAACTTTTCATATACCTGCTCGATTTTTTTTGTTGTGTCTCTTAATACACCATTTATCTCTATAGCAATTTTCATTCTTCGTATTTTTCTAGAATTTTAGTAATCAACGGGTTGCGAACAACATCTTTTTGTGAAAACTCATGACACAAAATTTGTTTTACGTTTTGAAATCTTTTGATAGCGTCGTAAAGGCCTGACTGTGTTTTATCTTTGTACCTGTCCGTTTGCTCAAGGTCTCCGGAGATAAAAAACTTAGAATTGAATCCAATTCTTGTTAAAAGAAGTTTCATTTGATTTGGAGTTGAGTTTTGAGCTTCTTCAAAAACTAAAATGGAGTTGTCAATGTTCATGCCTCGCATGTATGCAAGAGCAAAAACCTCAATAACTTCCATTTCCTTAAGTTTTTCTCTAGCTTCTTTTCCAATTATTTTATTCAAAAGATAATAAGTTGGGAAAATATATGGGTCCAATTTTTCTTCAACATTACCTGGAAGTGAGCCAAGCTTTTCCTCGGCTTCAACTGCCGGTCTTACAATAATAATTTTTTCATATGGAGTAGAAGGGTCAACTAACAAATCAATTGCTGCCTTCATAGCAATGTAGCTTTTACCGACACCAGCTGGTCCTGAACATATTGTAATTTGAGCTTCATGGAGTTTTTCATAATACTCTTTTTGACTTTCCGATAAAAACTTTTCTTTTGTTTTTTTCCTTAAAATTGATTGAATTATTTCTTTTTTAGTTTTTGGGGTTTCTTGTACCATATATGATGGTGTTGGAGATGGTTTTTTTCTCATTCTTTTTTTT
>Ga0164292_10002970_pt1 | contig 13812 bp, 11 predicted proteins | sample GEODES117metaG_FD_111486 | JGI IMG/M metagenome (GOLD analysis project Ga0164292, IMG submission 111486) | Eutrophic lake water microbial communities from Lake Mendota, Wisconsin, USA - GEODES117 metaG | ecosystem: Environmental > Aquatic > Freshwater > Lake | place: USA: Lake Mendota... | reverse complement strand
TAGTAGTGGCGCGCTGCGGCCTCGGCGCCGAACACGCCCTCACCCCATTCCACGCTATTGAGATAGATCTCGAGGATGCGCTCCTTGGACAGCAGTTGTTCAAGGGCGAAGGTCAGCACGATTTCCTGGCCTTTGCGCACCAGGGTTCGTTCGCCCGAGAGAAACAGGTTCTTGGCCAGTTGCTGGGTGATGGTCGATCCGCCCATGATGCGGGGCTTGGCGTTGCGACCGGCCTGCGCCCGCCGCGCCGCTTGCTGCTCGGCCCGCGCATTGCGCTGCCAGGCTTTTTCGATCGCGTCCCAGTCGACGCCGTCGTGGCTGGCGAAGCCGTCGTCTTCCGAGGCGATCACCGCGCGCTTGAGGTTGTCGGAAATGCGCGCGTAGGGCACCCATTCCTGGCGCCAGCGCAGGCCGTTTTTCCCCTCCTGGGCAATGCGCCAGGCTTCGGAGCGCTGGAAGGAGGTGGACTCGGGCGCGATCAGCGCCATCGTGGCGATGCGCAGCACGAAAAACAGCTGCAAGCCCAGCAGCCCCACCACCACAAGCAGCAGCCAGCGCACCAGTGCTTTCATGCCTTCATGCCTTCCGACTCATGCCAAGCGGGTCCATGTCTATATGAGGATCCAGGGTCGCCTGGGGCTGGCACAGGCCCAGCGCCCTAGCGGCCGCTCATGCGGGTTTCCAGGGTCTCCTCCCGGGTGAAGCGAAAGCGCGAGACCACCACGATCTGGTCAGCCTGGCGGCGCATGCCCTCACTGAAGCGGGAAAAGGGTCCGGCGAGTCGGGCAATGGCCATCGCCCGCCGGTCGAGGTTGAGGTTACCCGAACTCTCGACCACCTCCGCGCCCAGCACCCGCCCGTCGTGGTTGACCGTGAGCAGCAGGGTCAGTTCGCCATAGAGTTTTTGCCCGGCGAGGGTCGGAAAGTTTTGCGTGCCGCGGTCCTCGATCCGCCGGCGCAGGGCGTCGTAATAGGTGGCGTAGATGGCCTCGCGGGTCGCCGGACTCACGAAGCGTTTGCGGGGACGGGCGTTCTCTTCCTGGATACGCCGCTCAATTTCGGCCAAGAGTTGCGTGAGCTGGCGGCGGCGCTGCTCGCGCTCGCGCGCCTGGGGGCTGTCGGCCTCAACACGCGGGTCGGTTGGGGGCAGGGTGGCCAGGGCTTGTTGCACCTGGGCCAGCAGGGCGGTCTGCTGTGCCTGCATTGCCGCGACGCGCTTTTGGGTTTCTTCCAGCGCATCGCCGTCCTGGGCTGTGGGCGAGGGCGGCAGTGGCGAGGTGGCCCGCCCGCGCTCAGCCTCGCCGCCGCCAGCGAGCGAGGCGTTGGCCAGGGCCTGCGGCTTGTCGACCCGCTCCTTGCTGCGGGCATTGACCAGCACCACCTCCAGGGGCGTGTCCTGGAAGATGCGGTCAAAGCGCTCCGGGTCGACGATGCGCAGGGTGAGAAGGGCCACATGCACCGCCACCGAAATGAGCAGGGCAATCTGCAGCGTGGTGAGGCGCAGCCGCCGCGGTGCCTGCGGCCCGGTGCCGCGGCTCTCCCCGAATTCACCGAATTCGCCAGGCTCGCCGGGCTCGCCCCGTTTGCGGCGATACAGCGCGCGGGTGACGAGCTCTCGCAGGCCCATAGCCCTCGCCCGGTTTCAGCCTGCTGCCGGCGCGCTGCTGGGGGTCTCGCCAGCGTCGGCTTCGGACAGGTCCACCGCAATCGCCAAGGGGCCGGCCACTGGCTCGTCATCGTCGGCACCGTCATCCTCGGCACCTGTGGGCAGGGCTTCGGCATCGAGCCGCTCGCTCACCGTGCCGCCCAGGTCCAGGGCAATCTCGTCGACCGCGCCCAGACGCACCCGCACCCGCGCGCCGCGTGGCAGGCCGTTCGTGCCCATCACCGGAAGCACCAGGGGCAGGGTGTCGGCGCGGACAAGCCCCTCTTTGAACACGGTCGCCTCGAGCTCCTGGATGCCCCGCTGCGCCAGGTAGCGAAGTGTCCAGAAGCGCTCCATCCCCGCCTGGTAGGCGTTGTAGGTCGAGTACGCGGCGTCGAAGCTGGAGATGATGGAGAACAGTTCTGCATCCTTGGGCTTGAAGGGCGCCGCTAGGGCGGCGGTGCGCCCGTGGCGCGCGGCGGCGATGATCTGCCACTGGTTCACTAGGTCGGTGTAGCGGCGCAGGGGCGAAGTGCTCCAGGCATAGCACTTGACCCCGATACCGGCATGGGGCGCCGGCTTGGTCCCCATGCGCACCTTCACGCCCGGCGCCAAACTGGCCTGGCTGCGGTAGATGGCGGGCACGCCCAGTTCTGCTAGCCACTGGCCCCACTGGCTGTTGGCAAGAATCATGGCCTCAGCCACGATCAGGTCGAGCGGCGCGCCGCGCCGGCGCACGCTGATCTCGACCTGCTCCTGGCCCGAGGGTTCATCACCCGCCGCGTCGACCAAGCGGAAGTTGTAGTCGGGCCGGTTGAAGGTTTCGGGCTTGCCCCGCACCACCTCGCGCAGACCCTTGAGATGGCGCGCCAGCCGCCACAAGAAGGACAACTCGGGCCGCAGCGAGGCCGCAGGCTCGGGCACCGGATCGCCCTCGTACTCGGGGTTGCTCGGGTCTTCCAGCCAGGGCTCGGTGATGGTGGCGTCGAGTTTGTCGTGACGCAGGTTGTGGGCAATGGCCACCCGCTCCAGCCGGGTGTCGGCACCCTGGATCTCCAGGGTGGCCTCGTCAAAGCGCACGTAGAGCGAGACGGCCGGGCAGTCGCGCCCCTCTTGCAGGGTGTAGGCCTGTACCACCGCGTCGGGCAGCATGGTGATCTTGTGCCCCGGCATGTAGACGGTGGACAGGCGCTGGCGCGCCACCTGATCCACCGCGGAGGCAGGTGCCAGCGCCAGGCCAGGCGCGGCGATATGCACGCCCAGGGTGACGGTGCCCGAACCCAGGCCCTGCACCGACAGCGCGTCGTCGATCTCGGTGGTGGCCGAGTCGTCGATGGACCAGGCTGGCACCGGTGCCAGCGGCAGTTCGTCGGTGATCGGGGGCGCCTCCAGGGGGGGGAATCCGGTGCCCTTGGGGAAATGCTCGAACAGGAAACGCTTCCAGTGGAACTGGTAGGCCGATTCGATGGCGCCTGCTTGCCGAAGCAGGTTCAGCGGTGCCAGCTGGGTGCTGCGCGCGGCCTCGACCACCGCCTTGTATTCGGGCGAGTTCTTGTCCGGCTTGAACAGGATGCGAAAGAGCTGCTCGCGGATCGCGTCGGGGCATTGGCCGGCGGCCAGCTCGCCGGCCCAGCCATCGATCTGGGCCTGGACCTGCTTTTTCTTTTCGATGGCGGCCAGAGCCTGCTGCACGATCTCGGCCGGCGCCTTGCGAAAGCGCCCTTTGCCGGCGCGCCGAAAGTAGTGCGGCGCCTCGAACAGGCGCAGGAGGGCGGCCGCTTGTTGCTCGAGGCTGGCCTGGGCGCTGAAGTACTCGCGCGCCAGGTCGGCGAAACCGAACTCTTCTTCGGGCGCGAATTCCCAGGCCAGCGCAAGCTCGATCTCGGCGGCCACGCGCTGGGCGCCCGCAAGCAGGTCGGCGGGGCTGGGCTTGTCGAAGCGCAAGAGGATGTGGGCGGACTTGACCTTGACCCGCTTGCCGGTCTCAAGCTCCACCTGGGCCGAGGCCTCGGCCTCGGACAGCACGCGGCCGGTGTGAAATTTGCCGGCGTCTTCATACAGAACGAACATGCCCGGATTGTCCCACGCAGGCTGGACAGGACGGGGCTACTCCTGACGCCAGCGGCGATAATTCGGGGCCATGCCCGCCGTCATCGAAAAACCCTCCCTATTGCAACGGGCCGCACCTCTGGTGCGCGGGTTCGATGGCCCCTTGGCCTTCGCCGTCTTCATGCTCGCTTGTGCCGGCCTGCTGACCATGTATTCCTCCGGCTTCGACCACGGCACGCGCTTCGTGGACCATGGCCGCAACATGCTGATTGCCGGCTTTGTCATGTTCGTCATCGCCCAGGTGCCACCCCAGCGCCTGATGACGCTGGCGGTGCCGCTCTACACCTTGGGCGTGGCCTTGCTGGTGGCGGTGGCCTTGTTTGGCATCACCAAGAAGGGGGCCAAGCGTTGGGTCAGCGTTGGCATCGTCATTCAGCCCAGCGAGATCCTCAAGATCGCGGTGCCGCTGATGCTGGCCTGGTGGTTCCAAAAACGCGAAGGCCAGATGCGGCCGCTGGACTTCCTGGTCGCGGGCCTCCTTTTGGCCATTCCGGTGGGGCTGATCGTCAAGCAGCCTGACCTGGGCACCGCCCTCCTGGTGCTGGCGGCTGGCCTTTCGGTGATCTTTTTTGCCGGCCTGTCCTGGCGCCTCATCATCCCGCCGGTGCTCCTGGGGCTGCTCGGCATCATCTTGCTGGTGGTTTTCGAGGCGCAGCTGTGCGCGCCTGGGATGGACTGGCCGCTGCTGCATGACTACCAGCAGCAGCGGGTGTGCACCTTGCTCGACCCCGGCAAGGACCCGCTGGGCAAGGGCTTCCATATCCTCCAGGGCATGATCGCCATCGGCTCCGGCGGTATCTTCGGCAAGGGTTTCATGCAGGGGACGCAGACCCATCTGGAGTTCATCCCCGAGCGCACCACCGACTTCATCTTCGCCGCCTTCTCTGAGGAGTTCGGGCTGCTGGGCAACCTGTTCCTCATCGCGGGTTTTGTCGCTCTGGTGCTGCGCGGCCTGACCATTGCCTCCGAGGCCTCGACCGTCTTCTCCCGCTTGCTGGCGGGCGCAGTGACCATGATTTTTTTCACCTATGCCTTCGTGAACATGGGCATGGTGAGCGGCATATTGCCGGTGGTGGGGGTGCCGCTGCCCTTCATCAGCTATGGCGGTACCGCCATGGTGACCTTGGGCCTGGGCCTGGGGATTCTGATGTCCATCGCCCGCAGCAAGCGGCTGGTGCAGACATAATCGTCTGATGATTTCCCGCGAACCGACCCTCGAACGCCTGGACACCGCCCGGCGCCTGCTGCTCGAGCCTTTTGGCCTGACCGAGTCCGACCTGACACGCGCCCTGGGCGAAATCACCTCGCACCGGGTTGACGACGCCGACCTCTATTTCCAGTACACCCGCAACGAGGGCTGGAGCCTGGAGGAGGGCATCGTCAAGACCGGCAGCTTCAGCATCGACCAAGGGGTGGGCGTGCGTGCAGTGAGCGGCGAAAAAACTGCCTTCGCCTACTCCGACGACATCTCGCTGGCCTCCCTCCTCGACGCCGCCCGCACGGTCAGGGCCATCGGCGCAGCCGGCGGCAAGGCCCGGGTCAAGACCCCGGCGCGCAAGGTGGCCGCCAGTCGCTCGCTCTATGCGGGCCTCGACCCGATCGCCACCCTGGACAGCACCGCCAAGGTCGAGCTTCTGGGCAAGGTTGAAAAGCTCGCCCGCGCCCGTGACCCGCGCATCGTGCAGGTCATGGCGGGTCTCGCTGCCGAATGGGACGTGATCATGGTGGCCCGCGCGGACGGCACCCTCGCCGCCGATGTGCGCCCGCTGGTGCGGCTGTCGGTGAGCGTCATCGCCGAGCAGGCGGGCCGGCGTGAGTCGGGCGCTGCGGGCGGCGGCGGCCGCTTCGGCCTGGCCTATTTTGACGACGCCCGGATCACCACCTATGTGGATGAGGCGGTCAAGGCTGCCCTCACCAACCTCGAGTCACGTCCGGCCCCGGCTGGCGAAATGACCGTGGTGCTTGGCCCCGGCTGGCCCGGCGTCTTGCTGCACGAAGCCATCGGGCACGGCCTCGAAGGCGACTTCAATCGCAAGGGCTCGAGCGCGTTCTCCGGCCGTATCGGTCAGCGTGTGGCCGCCAAGGGCGTCACCGTGCTCGACGACGGCACCATTGCCGACCGTCGCGGCTCGCTCAACGTCGACGACGAGGGCCATGCCAGCCAGCGCAACGTTCTCATTGAGGACGGCATCCTGCGCGGCTACATCCAGGATTCGCTCAATGCCCGCCTGATGGGTGTCAAGGCCACCGGCAACGGTCGGCGCGAGAGCTATGCGCACATTCCCATGCCGCGCATGACCAACACCTACATGCTCAGTGGCGACAAGGCGCCCGAGGAGATCGTGGCCAGCATCAAGAAGGGGCTGTACGCCACCAACTTCGGCGGCGGCCAGGTCGACATCACCTCGGGCAAGTTCGTCTTTTCCGCCAGCGAGGCCTACTGGGTCGAAAACGGCAAGATCCTCTACCCGGTCAAGGGCGCCACCCTGGTCGGCAACGGCCCGGACGCGCTCACTCGCGTGTCCATGATCGGCAACGACATGGCGCTCGACTCCGGTGTGGGTACCTGCGGCAAAGAAGGTCAGAGCGTGCCGGTGGGCGTGGGCCAGCCCACTCTGCGCATCGACGGACTGACCGTCGGCGGTACCGCCTAACGCGGGCGCATCGCTACGCCTGAGCAAAAGCCGTGTTGTTCAGTTCTCTCGGAAGGTCGCGCTTTCACACAGGCGGTTGCGCAGGCGACACCCCTGCTGGTCTGACCGTCCGTTTTGTGTGCTAAATTGCCTCCCATGCCTTGCCACAGCGTTTTCTTTTTTGGCTACTTTTGGTACTTCTCCAGCCCCACCGGCGGCCGAGAGACCTGAGCGCACCAAAAAAACGCACTCAAGAATCCCGAAAAACCGCCGGTCCCCACCGGCGGTTTTTTTTCGCCCCTTGCAATCCCTCTCGAATCACAACTTGAACAGGAGCCCCCCGATGTCCGCCAAGCCCACCACCGATACCTCCTGGTATGCGAACCCCGTCGACAAGACCAGCCAGACCGACGACCAGCGCATCAAGGACATCACCGTGCTCCCACCGCCCGAACACCTCATCCGCTTCTTCCCGATCGCCGGCACGGCGGTGGAGCGGCTCATTACAGACACCCGCCGTCGTATTCACAACATCATGAGCGGCAAGGACGACCGCCTTCTGGTGATCATCGGCCCCTGCTCCATCCACGACCCGGCCGCCGCCCTCGACTACGCCCGCCGGCTCAAGCCTTTGCGTGAGCAGTACGCCGACACGCTCGAGATCGTGATGCGGGTCTACTTCGAAAAGCCCCGCACCACGGTCGGCTGGAAGGGCTTGATCAATGACCCCTACCTCGACGAGAGCTACCGCATTGACGAGGGCCTGCGCATCGCCCGCCAGCTCCTCATTGAAATCAACCGCCAGGGACTGCCCGCTGGCAGCGAGTTCCTCGACACCATTTCGCCCCAGTACATCGGTGACCTGATCTCCTGGGGCGCCATTGGCGCACGCACCACCGAGAGCCAAGTCCACCGTGAACTGGCCTCGGGCATCTCGGCGCCGATCGGCTTCAAGAACGGCACCGACGGCAACATCCGCATCGCCACCGACGCCATCCAGGCGGCAGCCCGTGGCCACCACTTCCTCTCCGTCCACAAGAATGGCCAGGTCGCCATCGTGCAGACCCAGGGCAACAAGGACTGCCACGTCATCCTGCGTGGCGGCAAGGCGCCCAACTACGACGCGAGCAGCGTCGCGGCTGCCTGCAAGGACCTGGCCGCTGCGGGCCTGCCCCCCAGCCTGATGGTGGACTGCAGCCACGCGAACAGCAGCAAGCAGCATGACAAGCAGCTCGATGTGGCGGTCGATATCGCCCAGCAGCTCGCCTCGGGCTCACGCAGCATCTTCGGCGTGATGGTCGAGAGCCATCTGGAGGCCGGCGCCCAGAAGTTCACCCCTGGCAAGGACGAGGTGAACAAGCTGGTCTACGGCAAGAGCATCACCGACGCCTGCCTGGGTTGGGAGCCCTCGCAGCAGGTGCTGGCGCTCCTGTCGGAGGCGGTCCGCAAGCGGCGCGCCTGAAGACGCGGCCCTTGGTGGGTCGGGGGTGACCGCCCAGTCCTGCGTGCGTTCAGCGCGCGCTCGTCAATGACGCGCGGCGCTCAGTGCGCCAAGGCCGCGAGCAGCTTGGCGTGAATGCCACCAAATCCGCCGTTGCTCATGCAAAGAATCTGGTCGCCTGGCCGGGCGGCGGCCACGACCTGGCGGACCAAGGTGTCGATGTCGGCCGCGACCTCGGCACGGGTGCCCATGGATGCCAGCGCCTCCCGGGCGTCCCAGTCCAGCCCGCCGGCGTGGCAAAACGCCAGATCGGCCTGCTCCAGGCTCCAGGGCAGCTGCGACTTCATCGTGCCCAGCTTCATGGTGTTAGAACGGGGTTCAAACACTGCCAGGATGCGCTGACCCGGCGGCAGTTGCCGACGCAGGCCGTCGACCGTGGTGCGGATGGCGGTGGGGTGGTGGGCGAAGTCGTCAAAGATCGTGATCTGCTTGACCGTGCCCCGGTTTTCCATGCGGCGCCGGACGTTCTGGAAGTCGGCAAGCGCTGCCGCGGCGACCTCGGGCGCCACACCCACATGCTCGGCCGCAGCAATGGTTGCCAATGCGTTGAGCTGGTTGTGCACCCCGGAGAGCGTCCATTCCACCCGCCCGACCGGGCGGCCCTGCCGCAAAACTTCGAAGGCATGGGGCTCGCCCTCGGCACTGAAGTCGCTCACCGCCGCGCCGAAGCTGCGCACCTCGCTCCAGCAGCCCTGGTGCAGCACCCGGGTCAGGCTTTCCTCGAGGCCGTTGACCACCAGCCGACCCGAGGCCGGCACGGTGCGAACCAGGTGGTGGAACTGCCGCTCGATCGCCGCCAGATTGTCAAAAATGTCGGCGTGGTCGAACTCCAGGTTGTTCAGGATGGCGGTGCGCGGCCGGTAGTGGACGAACTTGCTGCGCTTGTCGAAGAAGGCGGTGTCGTACTCGTCGGCTTCGATCACGAAGAGCGGACGCCTGTCCGTCGGGGCCGCGCCGGGGTTCGGCGTCGGGCCGCCCCGAGGTGAACCAGCCCTCTCGGGAGGTCGCGAACCACGCAAAGCCGGGAGCGTGGGGGCGCCGAGCCTGGCCGACACGCCGAAGTTCATGGGCACCCCGCCCACCAGAAAGCCCGGCGCCAAGCCGGCGCGCTCCAGCACCCAGGCCAGCATGGACGTGGTGGTGGTCTTGCCGTGGGTCCCCGCCACCGCCAGCACATGGCGCCCTTGCAGCACGTTTTCCAGCAGCCACTGCGGCCCGCTCACATAGCGCTGCCCAGACTCGAGGATGGCCTCCATGAGCGGGAATTTGGGGCTGCCGTCCGGGAGTCGGGCGCGGGAAACCACATTGCCGATCACCCAGACATCGGGCTGAAGGGCCATTTGGTCGTCGCCGAAGCCTTCGATCAGGTCGATGCCCAGCGCCCGCAACTGGTCGCTCATGGGGGGGTAGACACCGGCGTCGCAGCCGGTGACCCGGTGGCCCGCCTCGCGGGCCAGCGCGGCCAAGCCGCCCATGAAGGTGCCGCAGATGCCCAGGATATGAATGTGCATGGCCCGGGATTATCGGCGCGGGCGCTGCCCGGGCTGGGGCGCTTGGTCCCAAAAGGTGGCCGGTGCATGACCCTGCGAGGCGGACGGGCGCCCGGGGCGTGGACAATGCCGAGTATGGAAAGTGTCGCCCAGGAAATTGCCGCCGCCGCGGCCCGCCTCGTCGTCGAGGAGGGACTGGAGTGGGGGCCGGCCAAGCGCCGCGCCCTCAAGGTGCTCGGCCTGGGCCCGCGCACCGCCTTGCCGGCCAATGACCTGGTCGAGGACGCCGTCCGCGAGTACATCGACATCTTCTGCGCCGACACCCAGCCCGCCGAACTGGCCGCCCTGCGCCGCCTGGCCGCGGTCTGGATGGAACGCCTGGCCGAATTCCGCCCCCATCTGGCCGGTGCGGTCTGGCACGGCACCGCCACCCGGCTGTCCGACGTTTACCTTCAACTGTTTTGTGACGACCCGAAGTCGGCCGAGATCACCCTGATCGACAAGGGTGTGGCCTTCGAGGCGCGCAGCGTCAATGGCTTCTTGGGCGAACCGGTCGATGCCCTGAGCGTCTCGGCCCGGTGTGCCGAGTTGGGGGAGTCCATCGGGGTTCACTTGCTGATACACGATCTGGGCGACCTGCGCGGCGCCTTACGACCCGACGCTCGTGGCCGGCCGCCCCGGGGTGACCTGGCTGCCTTGCGCGCGCTGATGACGATGGATCTGGAGGCTGGCCATGTCCAGCGTTGATGACCGCGCCGGGCAGAGCCTGTCCACGTCAAAGCGGCGCTGGTTGCTCGGTGGCGCGGCCTTGGCCGCTACTGCCGCCGGCGCCGGCCTGGCGGTGTGGCGGTTGCAACCTGGCAAGCCTGTGCCGGCGGCGGTTCAGGCCTTATGGCGTCTGAGCCTGCCTACCCCCCAAGGGACACCCTTGGCCCTGGCAGAGCTCCGGGGCCGGCCGATCTTGCTGAACTTTTGGGCCACCTGGTGCCCGCCATGTGTGGAGGAAATCCCGCTTCTCGACGCTTTCTATCGTCAAAATTCGCCAAATGCATGCCAAGTGCTTGGCGTGGCCATTGATCAGGCTGCCTCGGTGCAGCGCTTTCTGGCTCGTAGCCCGGTCAGCTTCCCTATCGTGCTGGGCGGTCTGGAGGGTAGCGAGCTCGCCCGCAGCTTTGGGAATGAGTCGGGTGGTCTGCCGTTTTCCGTCATTTTGGGAGCAGATGGCGGCATTATCGACAGAAAAATGGGGCAATTGACCCCGGAGCTGCTCGCCCGCTGGCAGCAAGCCGCACGCACCTGAGCCCTGATGCCGGGCTTTTGACCGTCCCGACCCATCGCCTGTTCGGATGCGGGCGGCGCTGAATGAGGACCTACTGCCTCACCCGCCATCATTTCCTGTCAAATCGGTCCAGATAGCCCTTTTTGGGCTACATTCGCCCTTCGATTGCGATTGCTTACGAATGACGGAACCCGGGAGCGCCCATGGACCTGCGAAAACTCAAGACTTTGATCGACCTGGTGTCGGAATCCAACGTCTCTGAACTGGAAATCACCGAGGCCGAGGGCAAGGTCCGCATTGTCAAGGGGCAACCGGCCGTCGTCCAGGTGGCGGCTCCCGTGGCCGCCCCTGTAGCAGTGGCTGCTCCGGCCCCCGCGCTGGCCGTGCCCGCTGCCGCTCCGGCTGCCGCCCCCGAGGTGGCCGCCGGCCACGCGGTCAAGTCGCCCATGGTGGGCACCTTCTACCGGGCCTCCAGCCCAGGCGCCAAATCCTTTGTCGAGGTTGGCAGCCAGGTCAAGGAGGGGGACACCATCTGCATCATCGAGGCGATGAAGATCCTCAACGAGATCGAGGCCGACAAGTCCGGCACCGTCACCCAGATCCTGTGCGAGAACGGCCAAGCCGTCGAGTACGGTCAGCCCCTCCTGATGATCGAGTGATGTTCAAGAAAATCCTGGTCGCCAACCGCGGCGAGATCGCCCTGCGCATTCAGCGGGCTTGCCGCGAGATGGGCGTGACCGCGGTCATGGTCTATTCCGAGGCCGACCGCGACGCCAAATACGTCAAGCTCGCCGATGAGGCCGTCTGCATCGGCCCGGCCCCTTCGCCACTGAGTTACCTCAATGTGCCGGCCATCATCTCGGCCGCCGAGGTGACCGATGCCGAGGCCATCCACCCCGGCTACGGCTTCTTGTCCGAAAACGCCGACTTTGCCGAACGGGTCGAGAAAAGCGGCTTCCAGTTCATCGGACCCTCGCCCGAATCCATCCGGATCATGGGCGACAAGGTCTCGGCCAAGCAGGCCATGATCAAGGCGGGCGTGCCTTGCGTGCCCGGCTCCGAGGGCGAGCTCCCCGAGGATCCGGTGCAAATCCGGCGTATCGCCAAGGCCGTCGGCTACCCGGTCATCATCAAGGCCGCCGGCGGCGGCGGTGGCCGCGGCATGCGGGTGGTGCACACCGAGGCCGCTCTGATCAATGCGGTGCAGATGACGCGTGCCGAAGCCGGCGCCGCCTTTGGCAATCCTTCTGTCTATATGGAGAAGTTTCTCCAGAACCCCCGCCACGTCGAGATCCAGATCCTGGCCGACAAGTACCGCAATGCGGTCTACCTGGGGGAGCGCGACTGCTCGATGCAGCGACGCCACCAGAAAGTCATCGAAGAGGCGCCGGCGCCGGGCATCCCCCGCAAACTGATCGACAAGATCGGCGACCGCTGTGTGGCCGCCTGCAAGAAGATCGGCTACCGGGGCGCGGGCACCTTTGAGTTCTTGTACGAGAACGGTGAGTTCTACTTCATCGAGATGAACACGCGGGTGCAGGTCGAGCACCCGGTCACCGAAATGGTCACCGGGGTGGACATCGTCAAGACCCAGATCCGCGTCGCTGCCGGTGAAAAGCTCCCCTTTTCCCAGCGCGACATCCAGATCCGCGGCCACGCCATCGAATGCCGGGTCAACGCCGAGGACCCCTTCAAGTTCACCCCCTCCCCGGGCCGCGTCACGCTGTGGCATGCGCCGGGCGGGCCGGGCGTGCGGGTCGACAGCCACGTGTACAACAACTACTTCGTGCCGCCGAACTACGACAGCATGGTCGGCAAGATCATCACCCACGGGGACACCCGCGAGCAGGCGATGGCGCGCATGCGTACCGCCTTGCTCGAGACGGTGGTCGAGGGTATCCAGACCAACATTCCGCTGCACCGCGAGCTGATGGTCGATGCCAAGTTCATGGCCGGCGGCACCAACATTCACTACCTTGAGGAGTGGATGGCGCAGCACAAGCGCTGAACGCCATTGCCGAAAGCTGCCGCCTTGTACGAACTGCGCTTGCTGTGCCCGGAGGACCGGGTTGACATCCTCGCCGAGGCGCTCGACGCGCTGGACGCGCTCAGCGTGTCGGTGGAGGACGCGGACGCCCACACCGAGGCTGAGCAAGCCTTGTTTGGGGAGCCCGGCATGCCGCCGCCCAAAGAGGGCTGGCAGCGCTCCCGGGTGATTGCGCTGTTTCCGGACGAGGCCGTCGCCCGCGAGGCCGCTGCGTTGCTGCCACTGCAGGATTTTTTTGCTGGCTGCACCGTGCTCGAGGTAGCCGCCTTGCCCGAACAGGACTGGGTTCGCCTCACCCAGTCGCAATTCGACCCGGTGGAGATCACCCCCGAGTTCTGGATCGTGCCCACCTGGCACGAGCCGCCCGCGCAGGCGCGCCAGGTGATCCGGCTCGACCCGGGCCTGGCCTTCGGCACCGGCACCCACCCCACCACCCGCATGTGCTTGCGCTGGACCGCCACCCACCCGGTCGCCGGTCAGCGCGTGCTCGACTACGGCTGCGGCTCCGGCATCCTGGCCATTGGCGCGGCGCGCTTCGGCGCGGGCGAGATCGACGCGGTCGACATCGACCCTGCGGCAGTTCGGGCCACACAGGACAACGCCCAGGCCAATGTCGTAGCCCTGCGTGCCGGCCTGCCGGATGCGGCCCGCGGCGAGTACGACACGGTGCTGGCCAACATCCTGGCCACGCCGCTCAAGGTGCTGGCGCCCCTGCTCTGCGCGCATGTGAAGCCCGGCGGCCACCTGGTGCTGGCCGGCATCCTGGAGCGCCAGGCTGAAGAACTCCAGGCGGCGTACGCGCCCTATCTGGCCCTGGCGGTGTCTGACCGCATGGACGGCTGGATCCTGATGACCGGTCGCCGGCCCTGAACCGGTGATGGGGCCTCGACCCGGAGCCGGGGTCTGCCAGCGTCCGCTCACTAAAATCAAGGCGCCATGAGCCTGACCACCCGATGCCCCGCCTGCGCGACCGTGTTCCGGGTGGTGCCTGACCAGCTCAAAGTATCGGGAGGCTGGGTTCGTTGCGGTCGTTGCAGCGAACTGTTTGACGCCCGGGCGACGCTTTCCCCCCAGGTTCCGGTGGTCAGCGAGGTGGTCGAGCCCGCTG
>Ga0164292_10002966_pt1 | contig 13823 bp, 9 predicted proteins | sample GEODES117metaG_FD_111486 | JGI IMG/M metagenome (GOLD analysis project Ga0164292, IMG submission 111486) | Eutrophic lake water microbial communities from Lake Mendota, Wisconsin, USA - GEODES117 metaG | ecosystem: Environmental > Aquatic > Freshwater > Lake | place: USA: Lake Mendota, Wisconsin... | reverse complement strand
TAAGCTAAAGTAAGTTTAGGGCAGTCCAGGGCTTTGGTTTAGCATCAATGGGCAAGATTCTGTTACAGGATCATGGGGATGAAGTTTCTTTTAGAAGTATTAAAATAAAGGAGTTGAAGTAGAGGATTCAGATCAAGGTCATTATTTAACCTGAGTTAGGTATAAAATTTTTCTGGACTAATTAGATTGACAAATTTTCTTTATTTAGGAAAGCAAGTTCTGTGATTCTTCGGTCACACAAGACCCGTGTTCTGCTGTAGTTTTTTGCAGTAGTTTTGTCTAAATTATTAAACTCCGTATTGCAAAAAAGCTACAGCTGCCACTCGGGGTTTATTTAAAATGGCAGTTAGTCCTTTTGCCGGGCTGTAGGTCCCAATGAAAAACAGAACCAGGTAAAATAAACCTTGCCGTAGGAGATATCTTCCGGCTATCCGTAATTTGAACCAGAACGCGATTTCTTGCCGGAAATACTCCGTAGGAAAGGACTGAAACAGCCTATAACACACAGGTATTGGTTTTCAAAATCAAAAATAAAGGCTCCAGAGCCTTGTCTGACAATTATGATCGTGTTTTTTACCTTTCCTTGTATCGAATTCAGGCTAAGTTAAGGAATTGCAATACAAAAGAACCTCCTGACCCTAAATAATGAAATAGGGATTTAGAAACTATTGAGGCATAAAAAAGCCCCGGATTAAATCCGGGGCTTGTGTGCCCAGAGGGATTCGAACCCCCATCAGCAGAACCGGAATCTGCAATTCTATCCATTGAACTATGGGCACTTTAAATTGTTGTGGTAAATATACTTATTCCACTATTAGCGGCAAGGTTTAAACATTAAATCTAAAATGCATGATATCCCCATCCTGCACAATATAAGTTTTGCCTTCAACACCCAGCTTTCCGGCTTCCTTACAAGCTGCTTCAGAACCTAAGTTTACAAAATCCTCATATTTAATTACTTCTGCCCGGATGAAACCCTTTTCGAAATCAGAGTGAATAACACCGGCAGCCTGGGGTGCTGTAAAACCTTGTGTAATGGTCCATGCTCTCACTTCCTGTACACCTGCTGTGAAATAGGTCGCAAGCTTTAATAATTTATAAGCTGCTCTAATTAATTGGGTTACGCCAGATTCGCTCAGCCCCAGATCTTCAAGGAACATTTGCCGTTCTTCAAAACTATCAAGTGAAGCTATTTCGGCCTCAATTTGAGCTGAAATAACCAAAACCTCTGCATTTTCTTCCTTTACTGCTTCACGAACCTTATCTACATATTGATTGCCACTTACAACCGATTTTTCATCCACATTACAAACATACATAACCGGCTTCTCTGTCAATAAAAACAAGTCGGCGATAAATTCTTTGTCTTCTTCGCTGATAGGAGCGGTGCGCACAGATTTGCCAGATTCAAGATGTGCCTTGACGATATTGCAAACCTCATAGGTCCTTTTTGCATCTTTATCATTCCCTGTTTTAGCCATTTTCTCAACCTTTTGAATACGTTTTGAAACGGCATCAAGGTCTTTTAACTGCAATTCAGTGTCAATAATCTCTTTGTCCCTGATCGGATCAACTGAACCATCCACATGGATAACATTATCATCATCAAAGCAACGTAAAACATGGATTATTGCATTGGTAGCACGTATATTTCCAAGAAACTGGTTCCCCAATCCTTCGCCTTTGCTGGCTCCTTTTACCAGACCGGCAATGTCCACGATTTCTATTGTATTCGGCTGAACCTTAAGTGGCTTAACAAGTTCTGCAAGTTTGGTCAAACGAGGATCAGGCACTGTAATGACCCCGATATTTGGTTCGATAGTGCAAAATGGAAAATTCGCCGCCTGCGCCTTTGCATTCGATAAACAATTAAAAAGTGTAGATTTTCCAACATTTGGTAATCCGACTATACCGCATTGTAATGCCATTTTGAGTAATAAGTTGTAAGTTATAGGTTATAAGTTTTAAGCTTTTAGCTTTTAGCTTTTAGCTTAATTGGCGCAAAGATAGAATTTTTGTTCTGAGTTTTTCTGTCACTTGATGAACAGGATGTTTAAGTATTACTGTACATCAAATAGAATTCCCGGTACGGTTAAAAAATGCAGGTATTGGGTTTTGTTCCCCTGAATTTTGTTTTTAAAATGAATACATTCCCGCTTTCCGGATATTTTTTTAGTTCATCTTCATTCAAATCTCCCCTTGCGGTGGTGATGATGAGGTGGTCAAGATTTTCACCTGCAAAAGCACAAGAAGTTACATGCGGAACGGGTATTTCAATTTTTTCAAGAAGATCACCGTTTGCCGGGTTCCAGCGGTACACACCAAAACCTCCCCAATGTGCTACCCATAGCATCCCTTCATGGTCGATGCACATCCCATCAGGTGTGCCCATTTCTTCAGGAATATGAACTGCATTCTTATCAAACAGAATAGCCCCGCTGTTTGCATCAAAAATATAGGATTTTATGGTTTGAGTCGGACTATCAATAAAGTACATTCGCTGGTTATCTGCCGTCCAAGCCATACCGTTAGAAATTGTAAGATTCCCTAACTTTTTTTCGATACTTAGATTTTTATCAATGCAATATAAGGATGCAGCACCCAGTTTAAAATCCATGTCCATGGTGCCAATCCATAATCTACCACTGCTATCACATTTAGCATCATTACAGCGGTTGTTTTTAATCTCTGATTCAATATCCAATAGCAATTCCAGCTTCTCGGTAGTCAAATCAAACCGGGCAATTCCAGCGTTTAAACTCAGAATCAAACCATTTTCTTTGGAAGGACAAACTGAAGTAAGTCTGCCATCAAATTTCCAGGTTTTGGTTTCCTTACTAACCCAATGGTATTCAAATAACATACCCCGCTCTATGTCCACCCAAAAGCATGAATTTCGTTCGGCATGCCAAAGCGGTCCTTCGCCTAGCAGGGATTGAGCAGGGTAAAGGGTTTTTGCTTTCATTGTTTTGTTAGGAGTCACTGCTGTCCGGCTAATATAAAATTGTTTATAAAATAGCCATTTATTGGCTATATAATTTTTTTACGTATTTGATAAAAAGTAATACTCTCTTTCAGCACAATTTCAATATTTATATTTTCACTGACTTTAATCATGCAGTGGTTATACCTATAATTGGAGGATTGTTCATAAGCTTTGGCCAAAGCACAAAATCTCCGTTAACGTTTTTTTCCTCCGCCCGGGGCGGATGGTGCGGTAGGCACAGACCAAGCCTAAGCAATAACTTCAATAGCATCAGGTGCAGCGGCGGCATTTTGTTACTTTTCTGCTGCAGGAAAAGTAAAGAGAAAAATTAAGAGCCGAGAATAAAATTGTTAAACTACAATTTCAATATTCTCCTATAATTACTGATTAAGATTCCTGAAAATCAATAGGGAGATGGACTAATACAAGACCATCCTCCATCAATTACCAGACATTGCCCGGTGATCTGTTTCGCTTTCTCTGAAACCAAAAATAGAGCAGCATTCGCAACATCCATGGTTGTACCTGGTCTGCCCATTGGTGTTAATTTTGACCAGACAGTCTCATAATCAGGGTCATTAGTTGTTCTTTCTGTTATAGTGGCTCCCGGAGCAATCGTATTAACATTGATCTTGTAAGCAGAAAGTTCGATTACAAGATTCCTTGCAAGCATATCCAGGGCAGCTTTAGTCATTGCATAAGCAGCCAGGTCTTTATGCGCCTGACGGCCGGTAATGGATGAAGTAAACAGGATTGAACCTCCATCTGCCTGTTGCTTCATCTGCTTCGCAGCAGCCTGCGTCAGAAAAAATGTACCCGCCATATTTACATTGAGTACTCTGTTAAAGGCCTCCGGACTATAAGTTAAAAAGTCGCCAAATAAAGTGATACCGGCATTGGCAATCACAATATCAAGTTTGCCAAATTGCTTCACTGCCAAATCAACCATGCTTTGGATAAAATTCAGATCACTTGAATCTCCTGAAAGAGAAATGCAATTACCACCTTCCTCCCTGATTTGCCTTGCTGCACTCTCCGAAAGATCTGAATCAAGGTCGTTTAAAATAACCGCAGCACCTTCCTTAGCCAATTGTCTGCAGATTTCGAAACCAATACCCTGACCCGCTCCCGTAACAATTGCTACCATATTATCAAAAGACCTTTTATCCATATACTAATTATATTAATGAGAGTCCCTTTTAACTTCGCTTCCGGAGCCACCTTTTAGGAAGTCAAGGTCAGCACCCAAATGGGCCTGTTCAACACTGCTGATATATAGACTTGTATATCCTCTGTCAGTATGAGCAGGGGAGGGCTTCCAGTTATCTTTTCTACGCTGGAGCTCTTCTGCACTGAGGTCAACATTCAAAGTACGGGCATTCAGATCCAATGTGATCAGGTCCCCCGTTTCAAGAACACTGAAATTTCCTCCCAGGGTCGCTTCAGGTGAAACATGCAGGACAACTGTGCCGAAACCTGTCCCACTCATTCGACCATCTGAAATCCTGACGATATCTTTAACCCCTTTTTCAAGTAGTTTTAGTGGCAAAGACATATTACCAACTTCAGCCATTCCCGGATAACCTTTTGGACCAACATTCTTTAAAACAAGGATACTATTTTCATCAACTGGCAAATCAGGGTCATCAATTCTTAACTTATAATCTTCTATATTTTCAAAAACTATTGCTTTACCACTATGCTGGAAAAGATGCGGACTTGCAGCAGTTGGCTTGATGACAGCACCATCTTCACAAATATTGCCATAAAGCACCGCCAGTGCAGTAGTGTTATTAAATGGTTTATCAATGGATGCAATCACATCCCTGTTATAACATTTTGCGTTCTGGTAATTCTCCTGAATAGTTTTTCCGTTGGCAGTTTTACAAGCCGTATGGAGAAAAGAATCTAGTTCCTTGAGTAAAGCAGGTACACCTCCGGCATAATAAAAGTCTTCCATAAAATACTTTCCCGAAGGTTGTAAGTTTAAAAGAAGTGGAACGGAGGATGAAAGCTTGTCAAAATCCTTAAGATTCAAAGGTATACCAATCCTGCCGGCAATGGCTATTAAGTGAATCACAAAATTGGTAGATCCACCAATGGCAGCATTTACCTTGATGGCATTCTCAAATGCTTCTCTGGTAAGGATATCTGATAACTTTTGATCTTCTTTAACCATCTCCACTATTCTCCTGCCTGATAATTGGGCCAGTACTTTACGTCTGGAATCAGCAGCAGGTATTGCGGCATTCTGTGGCAGAGTTAGTCCCAGTGATTCAACCATCGTTGCCATAGTTGAAGCAGTGCCCATAACCGCACAATGCCCCTGACTGCGACATAAACCTGACTCAGCAATATTAAGTTCTTCTTCCGACATCAGGCCTGATTTTACGTCATCCGAGAATCTCCAAACATCGCTTGTGCCTATATCACGACCATTGTATTTACCTGTAAGCATTGGTCCGCCTGAGACCACAATGGTAGGTATATTTACACTACATGCTCCCATTACTAAGGAAGGAGTAGTTTTATCGCAACCACACAAAAGAACAACACCATCCATTGGGTTTGCACGGATCGACTCTTCAACATCCATACTGGCGAGATTACGGTAAAGCATTGCTGTTGGTTTGATCAATGTTTCACCCAATGACATCACCGGAAACTCTACTGGAAAACCTCCGGCTTCATAGATTCCTTTTTTTACAGATTCTGCTAGTTCTCTGAAATGTGCATTGCAGGGGGTGAGTTCAGACCAGGTATTGCATATTCCTATAACAGGTTTGCCTTGAAACTCATAGTCAGGTATACCCTGATTTTTCATCCAGGCCCTGTAAATAATTCCATCTTTACCTTTTTTGCCAAACCACTGCTGGCTACGTAATTTTTTTTCCATTTTAAATCTTTTTACCAGTAATTAGCTCAATCAAACATTAATCCCGCAACCACAACAACGAATATACATCACCATGATTAAAAAAATCAAACTAAAACGGTAATCTGAATAACATATTAAAGAAAATCAACAAAAAACTAAATTATACCACCCAGATCTATTGATAATCGCTGAAGAAATTAGCTGGTTTTCTATGGCCACATTTGATTAATTAATCTAACTGTCCGGTCTACCAGAATTTGACCTCCTTCAGAACCTACGATATTACTTTGACAGACTGCACTATATCCGCCGCCTCTGATTGCTTTTTCTGTAGCCAGATAAGTTCCTGGTCCGGCAAGCTGGACAATAAAGGTTTGTAATGCCTTGCTGCGTGCCTGAATTCGTATACCATAATCAGTAAACAATTCGAATTGATTGGTACATATTACTGCATCTCCTATGCGCAGGACATGTATTTAAGTGTAAATCTCGAATCACAAAGGACAGGAACCTGAAGTCCTTCAAAACTTAAAAACAGGTTAATAATTAGAAGTTGCATAGGCTACAATGATTAAATAATTAAAGGCAATGACATCACATATTTAAACGCTTAATTTATCCCTTTTGCCCCTTAATATATTTAGCCACAGTCCCAACCGGAGCAATCCAAATACCATTTGCTGGGTTTTGAGCATATTCGATCAGCTTTTTAAGCATGTTCAATCGGGTTGTCTGGTTTCCTGATGTCCCCATTTCATGACCTGCAAGAACCAACCACGCACCGCTCTTTTTTGCATTTTCGATCAGCGGTAATATTTGCTCAAAATCTTTACCATCCATTTCCATCCCGGTTAACTGGGCAAGATCACAGAATTGAGGGGCATTGGGGCCTTCATCAAGCCAGCCTCTGCCACTCAGAAATAGTTTTGATACAACAGGAACGTAGCTTTTGGTGTTTTCCCCTCTGCCGATATAGGTTTGCCCGCAAGGATAAGCGAATACTTCAGCTTCAACCCCAAGCAATTCCTTAATATCTTTATTAGCCAGAATTAACTCACTCCGCATTTTTTTCAGGGTATAATTCTCTATGGCCTTTTGTCTCGACCATGGAAAATTACCGGTGCAGGGATGGTTGAAAGAATGATTCCCTATTTCATGGCCACTCGCAACCGCTTTCTTCCAGCCTTCAAGTCTTTGTTTGACAGAATTAGGAACCACATAAAATGTGCCTTTAACTCCATACTGATCTAAAAGTGCTGTTCCGGCATCTACCTGACTTGCTCTTGCATCATCGAAACTTAAACTGATGGCTATTTGCTTTCCCTCAGGCCAGGTAAATATTGATTCACTTTGTTGCGCTAATAGGATGTTGCCAGAAAGAATTAGCCAAACTGCTATTAGAATTAAATTCTTGCCTGAAGAATTTAGATTTCTTTTAGAGATAGTTGTCAAGGATTTCATTTTATTTGATATCTGTTAATTGACTTTATTATATAAACCCTCGAAGTATTTCTTTCCCTCGATTACCTCGGCCAGGTTATTTTCCATTTTATGTTCACATTCAACATGAATCACTCCCTTAAATTGCTGACGCTTTAATTCATCTATTATCGGAGGAAAATTAATTACGCCCTTCCCAATAATGACATCATTAGCTTCCGGGTTATCAGATTGTTGAATGTCTTTTAAATGGACTCCAAGAATGTTTCCATCTAGTTTTTTGAGACATTCGGCAGGATTCAATCCGCTTCTTTCCCAATGTCCCAGATCCGCACATACACCAAAATTTGGATGGTCTTTCATAGCAGCGATTACAGAATCAGGATGCCAATAAAGGCTTTTTCCCTTCGCATGCTCATGAATGGCTACCTTAATCTTATAAACTCCTGCGAGACTATCCAGCATATCCCATGAATCCTTCTCTGGTTCAGCTACCAAATGCTGCATGTTCATTGCTTTGGCCATTTCAAAATAATACTTCCAGTCGGCTTCATTTTTTGCACCACTAACATACATCGATTGCATTTGAATATTTTTTTTAAGGAGCATTTCCATCATTTTACTGATGTCTTCTACAGTCATTTCAGCCATAGTTTTATCATTGAATTCCTTGCCCATCTTATGAAAAGAAAATCCTTCAACATAATTGACGCCTGCACTATCTGCCTTATCGAGGGCATCAGCAAATGAAAAACGGTTGAATGAATACAAGGCTACACCCATATTCCATTCAGTAATTTGTTCCTGAGCTTTTTTGGAATTATCTGAACATCCAATAAATGAACCAGCGAAAAGACATACATAACAGAGATAATTTTTTAAAATTTTCATTTTATTTTGATTTTTATAATGACTATTTATTTGCTTTTAATCAGGCTTAGTTTAATTTCTCGCAAGTCCAACATCCCAGCATCAACAGTAGGCTTGTTTGATCTGAAAACGATTTTCTGCCGGCCAGTCTTTAGTTTGATTGTGCCTATATTTTTTGATTTGAAAGATTCCCAGGAACCGCTACGGTCAATAGTTCCGATCAGTTTCTGTTTGCCAGCTTCCAGCAGAAATTCATTGCCTGCTGTTTCATCAGAAACTGACCAAACTAATTCTGCGCTGTATTCACCATCAAGATCCACATCAACCTCCCATTCAACCCTGTCTAGATTCGTAAACCATCCAAAAGCCCACCATTCAGGCATATACTTAATTTTAGGCCCAATACCTTTGCCATTACGGGCAGACAATCTGAGAATAGTTCCATCAGGTTCTGATTGAATGGTGGTAGGTTTATTGAGGGTTTGTGGCTGGTATGTTGGAGCACTCTTCATTTCTCCCTCCAGGTATCCAATGACAGCTTCTTTTAAATGTTTCTCTACAACAGGAGTGTAGGGAGACACGGTTTCAATTTCATATCCGCCATGCTTCCATTCTTTTTCTGTGGGCAGATATCCGAGCCATCCATTTGTATAACCAAAGAAAAATGTAAAGGGAAAGGGTGAACGATCGCGTATTTCATTTGATATCTCACAAAATAGTTCTACTGGTAAACTCCATATGGCCACATCTTCATTGATCTTGAGGAATCTTGCAGGCAGTAGCACCTGGTGGTCACCATTCGCTGAGGTCTGGGTATATCTCGACAAATCCTTAGGCCAGTTTAAATTGGGCTTTCTCGGGGTTTCTATGATCAGTGATCCTGTAAATAGCTTAACATCAGAACGTACTGATACAATTTCTTTATTAGCAGACAGAATTTTGTCACCCAACAAAACTTTAAACTGACTCAAATGTCCAGCTTTTGGATTTGGATATACACTGTAAATAGGTGCCAGATTACCCGCAGCGCCATTAATGAAGAGGAGAGGGACACCTAATTTTTGTTCAACATATTCGGAAACTATTCCTGGAGCATCACCACTGATCTCGGTTTGAGCAGGGCCAAGCACTGTTCCATGGATTGCATAATTAGCGATAAGGGCAAGCGGACTCCCATCTTCTTTATCCAGGCGAATTAAACCAATTTTACGATCAACAGCGCCTTCCGGATTTAATCCAAGGGAAGCTTTTCCATCTACATCTATCGCCCGGCGGTTGATATTTGCCTGAGAAAAACCCCAGCCAACACCAAGTTTTGCTTTAACTAGTTTGCTTCGGGCTTCTATAATTCCTTTTATCAGAGATTGTTCTACCATTGAGGTGTATGCGGTATCTACATCATGTTTATAACGATCGCCCATGAAAACTTCTGGAAGGCCTGGAACACCAACTTCCGGTGCAGAGTGCGTGTGGGTTAAGGTCCACCAAAAATTCTCTGGGTCAATTCCAAGTTCCTTCTCCAGAATAGCTGCAACATGATCATATTCTGAAGGTGACATCACGCAAATGTCTGTAGAAACCAAAAAGAATTGCTTCACTCCATCGTCCATTGCCACAATACGATGGTATATACGGTCATGGATACCGGTAGATTGCCTCGCTGCATATCCCAGCAACATTTTCGGTTTATCTGGAGTGATGTCAACTTTGACTACTGATGCCTTGAATACTTTATCAGACTGTTGAGCCAAAGCAGTTTTGGCAATAATTATAACTAGCCCAAATAGCAGAAATTTTAATCTTTTGATTTTCATGCTTTTATATTTTTGTTGAGATATAGTTCATCATTTAAAATTTGCGTAAAAAAGCCAGAAGATCCGCCATTTCCTGTTTGTTGATCTTTTTTTCCAGTCCAGAAGGCATTGCTGAGATCTCCATACTTTTTATCTCCTTAATGTCCTGACGATTAATGGTTTTTTCAAGTTTTCCATTGTTTTTGAGTGTTATCGCGACATCTGATTCACTTGAGATAATTCCCTGATGTGATTCGCCATTTTTTAATTCGACATTCCATAAATCATAACCACTTGAAATTGAAATATTTGGATCAAGAATATTAGCCATAATGATTTCAGCTGTCCAGTTGTGAATTGTGCCAAGATCAGGACCGAGTTCAACACCCATTTTCCCCCTTACTTGGTGACAAATTGCACAGTTTTGTAAATAGACATTCTGACCTTTTGTAGCATCTCCTTTTAATACAAGCGCTTCCTGATAAGCTTTATTCACCTTTTTTCCGTCTTCTTCATTTTTTGTAAATAGGGTTCTGGCTTTGTTACGTAACAGGTCATCTTTATTTTGCATCAGCTGAACGCTCCTGCCAAAACTTACACTACTAGCCTGAACCTGGTTTTTTTCAATTGCATTTAGGAGCAGCTTGATCCGGTCATTATTACCTAAAAATGTTCCAATAGCGGCATCTCTTATTTCTGGAGTTAGGACTGCCCATTTCTGCAGAACATATTCACTAATTTCTATTCCGGGCACTTTACTAAATGTTTTTAGCGCGGCGAGTTGAACAATGGTTTGTTCCTGTGGTACGATTAATCCTTTTAATAAATTACTAAAAGGGCCAGGTTCAGTCAATGCCAGGAAATTTATAGCTTCAATTCTTTTATTATCCGGAAGACTGCGGTCTGCAATTACTACTAAGGTTTTATTTATGGCAGTTTTGATTTCCGGTCCATTATCTAATCCGATTACTCTTAACATATCAAGAGACCCTTTTCGAACCTCTACAGACTGATGATTGAAAAAGGTATTGATCAGTAAGTTTTGATCTTCTTTATATGAATTGATTGATTCCGGAGATTTAGATTTTTGAGATTCCAGTCCAATTGCAAGTCCTTCAAGAATAGCCCCTTTCCATTGATTATTTTGGATTGATTCATTCCGGACTGAATTTTTAATGAGCTTTTTTATTGTGTTCTGGTCACCTCCATTAGCAATCATTGTTGCCAGTCTTTGAACTAATAATGAATATGCAGGGATATCTGCCTTGTAATTCTTGAGCACTTCATTTAAAATTGATTCTGTTTGGGATGATGGGGCACTTAAAGCAGCAATTTGGATCCATTTATCATCGATATCCTGAAATAGTAGTTTATTTCTTACCGTTGCTGATTCACTTGAATTATCATAGCCTAAGCTTAGTAGCAATTGCATCCTGACTTTTGGATCTTTATCATTTTGAACTGACCTAAGCATTTTAAATAGTTGTGGAAATTCCTGGAAATGAAGTTCAGCAAGTTTGATAGCATTAACCCGGATTCCTGATTCTGAATCTTTTAAGGCTTTTTCTATCATTTCGGGACTTAATTCACCCATACCTTCAAGGGTCCACAATGCATGTAGTCTGCCCATCGGAGATTCTGAGTTATTAGCCATTTTTAGAAGTGAAGGAATAATATTTCTGTCTTTTCGGTCAACCAAAAGCCGCTGTGAGTTAGTTCTCCACCATCGGTTGTTATTTGAAAGATGCGCTACTAATTTTTCACTGCTTTCATCTCCCAATGTAAGTCCTTTGGTCCATTCAGCTTTTTTATCTCCGCTTGCCGTAATCCGGTAGATCCGTCCCATGTCAGAGCCATCATATAATCCTCCTTCTTTTACCGCCTTTTCTGACATCCATTCCGGTGACTCAATCACTCTGCGGTAATAATCCAGCATGTAAAGTGCACCATCAGGACCAACATAAAAATTAACCGGGCGCGACCATGCATCAGTTGAAGTGAGAAATTCTTTATTACTTAAGATAGCACTTGCCTCGAAGCTTGAGCCTTTATCTTTTAGGATGTCTGCATGTACCAGGTTACTGACAGGTTCTGCCATAAAGCTGATATTCTTATCAAATGGAGCAGGAAATGCACCTCCATCGTAAACTGTTATTCCGCAGCCAGATGTCATAACCCCTACATCAGTAAGTAGTTGCCTGTCGGGATGTGTTGTTGTTGGAAAGACCTCCGGTGCGTTCAGGTGGTCTGACATATGTTGGATGGAATTAGAAATTACCAGGTTCTTGTTCCGCTGGAAATAGCGATTTGCTATAACTTCATGATACCCCTGGTTGGAATTGTTACATCCGAACCAGTTGCCCCATTGATCAAATGCATGACCGAATTGGGTTTGATAGGATAGTGTTTCAATCCATTTTTTATCCGGCATAAACCTAATGGATAAACCGTTGGCATTTTTTGGTAATTTCTGTGCCTCAGGTGATCCCGGGAAAACAATTTCAGAACCTTCATCACCAAATTCTTCTTTGTATTCACGGGTTGAAGTTGCACCCTGATGCCCGATATAAATCCAGTTGTCTAGTCCGTACATTGGATTGTTAGTATTATGCTGTGGATTTGATAGTGCAAATCCACTCAGTACAGTGTCTCGGATATCTGCTTTACCATCCTGATCTGAGTCCTCAAAATAGAGTAAATTGGGAGCATCTGTTACCAAAATGCCTTTTTTCCATTTCATTACGCCCGCCGGAAGAATTAAGTTATCTGCAAAGACAATTCGTTCATCCATTTTTCCATCTTCATTTTTATCCTTCAGTAGAATAATTTTTCCACTACCGCTTTTATCTAAGGGATAGCCATGCATTTCAACCACATACATATTGCCGTATTCATCAATTTCCATGTCTACTGGATCTGAAATTAGTGGTTCAGCAGCAATTAATTCGATTTTAAAGCCTGGAGGGACTTGAAATGTTGATAAAGCATGTTCTGAATCAATTGCAGATGTGCCCGATTTCTCTTTACAACTAATAACCAATATGCTTAAAAAAAGGATGAGAGCTATTTTTAAAAAAATATTGAAGTAAATCCGCATAGAAATTTCTTATTTGTAAGGTCGAATTGATCTTGTTTAATTAAATCTAATTATTCTGTTGATTTTTTATTGATAATTTATCTGTGTTCTACAGATTTATTTATTTTTTTTCGAGAGTTTACTTATTCTAGTCTTTCAAGCATCGATTTTTTTTTGAAAAATAACTTTAGTTTTGGTTAAGATTAATATTAAATCCCATATTAATAGTACCTTCTATTAAAAAACAATTTATCAATTTTGATATAGATTTAATCGAATTCAGTTTAATTAATTTTAAAGATCCTACTACATGAAGAAAGCTATTTTTTTATTATTGACTTCCTTTTTTTTCCAGCTTACTGTTTACGGACAAGAATCAGTTCTTTATGCCAATCGTTTTATTTCAACACTCAGTGACGCTCAAAAGGCCGAGACCATATTCCCATTTGATGTAGAAGAACGATATAATTTTCATTTCGTGCCGATGAAAAGAAGGGGAATAACCTTCAATGAGATGAATATTGAACAGAATTCATTGGCTTTGGAATTACTAAAGTCTTGCCTTGGGGAAGATTCCTTCAAAAAAACCAAGGAAATTATGCAATTGGAAGTTGTATTAAAAGAGCTGGAAAAACGGAAACCTGAAGATAATTATCGTGATCCGGGTAATTATCACTTTACCATTTTTGGAAATCCCTCGTCAAATAGCATCTGGGGTTGGCGGTTTGAAGGACATCATATTTCGTTTAATTTCTCTTTTAATAAAAAAACACTTGTTTC
>Ga0164292_10002965_pt1 | contig 13826 bp, 20 predicted proteins | sample GEODES117metaG_FD_111486 | JGI IMG/M metagenome (GOLD analysis project Ga0164292, IMG submission 111486) | Eutrophic lake water microbial communities from Lake Mendota, Wisconsin, USA - GEODES117 metaG | ecosystem: Environmental > Aquatic > Freshwater > Lake | place: USA: Lake Mendota... | reverse complement strand
TAGGGTCTGATGTGTTTATTAATGCGGATTTTGCAGCTTCTTTTAATTCTGCCCTTTGCTCTATTGTTGGTCGCGCTTGTAGCATAAAGCCAAATGTATGTGGCGTAATTTCGCTACCAATTAGTCTAACTGATGCGCTACCGATGCTTTGTTCCAATACTGTTATATCGCCATATTTTACAAGTATCTGTAATTTTTGCGCTATCTCCTCTGCCATTCTTGAACTTAGAAACGTAAGCGCGTAAACAAGTTGCGATAAAGCATTTTGTGTTCCTTGTACAGATAACCTTGCCACTCCCGATAAAGTCCTGTCGTTTTGCGTAGTTGCGTCTGTTGCTGCATTTAATCCAATAACTTCGCGCATCATATTGTAGTTATATGCTAAGTCATTGAGCCAATCTTGGTAATCTTTTCCAAGTCCGTTTTCTATTGTTTGGATGGGCTTATACCCAACCATATTATCGGGTTGTAAAAAGTTTCTTGATGCCCATACTAAATTACCCGTTTGGTCGTATATCTGAATAGCTTTATCCAATGTCATATCTTTGCTATCCACTTTTAGGTTAGCTAATGCCGATACGTCAATTGAATATCCTGTTGGTCTTGCGGATGCTTTTGCTGCTTGCATTTTTAACCATGCGAGGTTTGCCGCTTCATCAAATACCCTTAATCTGTCAATCATTGAAATATGGTCAACGACATAGTATTTTAGCGGACACATAGCCAATTTGCTCTTTGACAGAGAACGCGCTTGATTTGGCACTTTCCCGTAGTCAAATACAATATCAGAGCCTATAATCCAATGCACTTGATGGTAAAAGTGAACGTCCGTTGCTTCTACTTTCTTTTTTGCCTTAAATTGTTTCCCTGCCGATTTTCTCGTTTCGTTGTATTCTGATTCGCCAATAGGGGTACTTGGGTCAACCCACATCACCTTTTTGTCAAATTCTCTTTGCTTTGTTTCCGACTTTAATCTATCGGTTGCCTCAAAGTACAACTTAAACACAGGCACATTATATGCCAATAAGGCATTAAATGTAGCATCTGTATTGTATATTGTGGTTTGTGGTGTTTGGTATGTAGGATTGCCAAATCGAGAAGAATACCTTTGCGCGAGTTCCATTGCTTTCTCTGGCGTTATTTGCCCTTCGGGTGTAGATGCCATTAATTGAGCAACTGTTATAGTGTAGAAATATCCGCACATTTCAGGGTATTCCATAAAATGCCCTCTAAATTCAGGTAGCACAGCGTTTACTATATCTACATACCTCAACTCAACTCTGCCATCAATAGGATTTTGAACAGGGTCAACGCAAAACCTACCTAAATCAAAAGCGTCTTCTATAAGTAGCTTTTTAAGCATATCCCATCTATTGTCCTCCACTACATACTTAATTCCAAGTTCTATACTTGTTTCGTAGGCGTGCTTAAATTCTATGCCCATGTATAGGTCTAAATCCCTTTTAGTTTCAATCGGGATTTCTGTTTCAGCCTTTTGGTATAATTGAACACCTGCGATAGATTCCATCATTTTTATCCACTCCGCTTGTTGCGTTTCAGCCCATATCTTATTCTTAATGGCTTCTTTTTCTGCTCCTGCTTCGGGGTTTATTGCTGTTGCCACAAAATCAAATTCCAATTCTTCGATTTTGCCTATCATAATATCTCGGAACTTTGACACTAACTTCAAACCCTCCCAATCAAGGTTTACTAAATTCACATCCGATTCGCCATCCTTTTTTTTGCCGTATGTTCCTTTTATCTTTTTAACAAGAGGCGCAATACTATTTCTGCCTGTTGCAATTAATCTATTTTGGATAAATTCTTGCCTACGCACATTTGTCATATAGCCATTTCCTGCATTTAAGCAGTTGTAATAAAAAGCTGCTTTTACTTGATTTAAGTAATAGTCTTTATCCTCTCCTGATGGAGAAACGGGTCTTTTAAAGAATTTATGCTTTGCTAAGTCCTCGTCTTTTGACAAGCCTTGAAGGTCTTTTAAATCCATCAGATATGTAGTTAATTACCACAAAAGTAAAATATTTTAGTTAAAGTATTACTTTAAGTATTTTTTTTTACCTTTGTATCTAAATTTACAGAATCTTAAAAATAAGAAAATGGCAAACAAAATTTCTCTTTATGGTCTAATCTCCGTTAATGGAGTTTACGCTACACCATCAGCGCAAGGCGACAGCAATCCTACTGCTATTGACCTTACATCTGAAAAAATTGCTTATGTATCTGTGGTTAAAGCCGTTACTCAAAGCGGTGCAACCGTTGATGCGTTTGAAATTGTATGCAGCAACCTTAAAGGCGCAACACCTGACAAATACCTTTTGAAAGTAACTTCCAATTGCGCAACTATTGATGCGTTTTTTACAGGACTTTCTACTGTAACGTCTGATACTACTTTTACAAAATACACAAGCGTATTGAGCATTGGTGGTTCTGCTATCCAAACGCCAAAGTCGGTTATCATAAACGACTTGCACACAAAAAACAGAAGATATGTTCCACAAAGAGGAACTATTGTTTTTGTTGACATTCACAATGCCTACCAAGCATTAGAATTTGTGTTTTCTGGCGACCAGACAGTAGCAGGAAATTATACTTACTTCCCCGCTTAATAAAGCGTAGAAATAAATCAGTCAGCGCATCTCAAATCGAATGCGCTTTTTCTGTTTAAATTATATTATGCTGAAAACAAAGTTTAGCGGATACCAAGATGCAGAAACGAAAATAACGCTCTGCAAGGATATTGAATTGATATATCCTTATGATATTACACTTCCCGACCCACCGCCTGCCGAGCAAATAATAAATTTTGGACTTCCAATTGAAGAGCAATATTTTAAACGAATAGAGCAGCCAAAAGGGCTTATTGACTTATGCAAACTTGATGATGTCAATGTAGCCAAAGCAAGATTAAAAGCAAATGATGATTTAGCTTACTTTGTAGATTCTGTTTGGGATTTATGGGAAACGGGACAATGGCAATACATAAGAGGCGTTCCAACCTATATTACTGGCGATTACCTTATGTATCTTTCGTTTAATAGAATTGACGTGGGGCTACCCGCTTACAGAAGTTGGGATAAAGATAAATTTCAATGGTGGGAGTTTGCTGTAAAAAACAATCCTTATTGTTTCGGAGGTATAGAAATGACAAGAAGGCGCGTAGGTAAATCTTATATCGCAGGGTTTTTGGCTAATTCATCCACAATCAGAAATAAAAATCGCAACGCAGGACTACAATCTAAAGACGACCAATCGGCAGGCGTCTTTTTTAAAACAAGCGTTAGGAATCCATTAAAGTCTTTCCCTTTCTATTTAAGACCGCAAACAAGCACCAATTTCAACACTAAGGGCAATAAGATAGAGTTTGATATGCCCGATGCTTCATTTAGCGCAAATGAGCTTGATTCTTGGATTGAATATGGTACATCTGAAAGCAAGTTCTTTGATGGTCGAAAATTACATTATTACGCTAATGATGAGTGTGGTAAAAATACCAACGCCAATGTTTATGAAACGCTTGAAATAGTTAGACCATGTCTAACAGAAGATGAAGCGATTATCGGAAAGTGTTTATTTACATCTACCGTTGAGGAAATGGAGAAAAAAGGGGGCGCTAACTTTAAGCGTATATGGGATGATAGCGACAGAAATCCTAAAAATCCACCCGATTTACTAAAAATAGACGAGAATGGTCGTACAATTTCAGGTTTATACCAATGGTTTACGCCTGCCACTCACAACTATATTTGCGACCAATATGGAAACGCTATTATTAACGCTCCCAAAGAATACCAAGTAGAGTATCGAATCGAATATCTTAAAAAGCTGAATCTTAATACCGATGAAGCGTATAAAGGCGGGAAAGAGCTTGTTGATGAAAGAATTAATAAACAACCGCAAGGGAGTAAAAGGCAATCTGAAATCAGAAAGTATCCGCGCGGTATTAGAGAAGCATTCCGTTCATCAAATACCGAGTGCCATTTCAATATCGAAATCCTTAATAAGCGACTTGATGACTTTATCTATGGCGACAATCCGCATATTGCTTACTATAATTTAGAGTGGAAAGATGACATTGAAGGTGGTATGGTAGACGGCAAATGGGTGGATAGCGAAGTAATAGCTAAAGCTGCCACAGAAGCTACTGGTAAATTTAAAATAGCATGGCTGCCATTAGCCGATTACCGAAATCGCTTTGAAATGAAATATGGTGAGCGTTGTCCTAAGTTCTCTTACTTAGGTTGCGCAGGTAGCGATACATTCAAATTTGACCGAGTAGTTGATGATTCGCGCAAATCTATGGGAACGGGATATGTTTATTGGGGATTTGACCCTAATGTAGATGCGGGTGTTATGAATGATGCCAATTGGACTACTGCCGACTATGTTTGCGAATACATAAACCGACCACCTACCGTTGAGAAATATTGCGAGGATATGCTTAAAATGTGCATTTTCTATTCGGTAGAAATGTACCCGGAGTATAACGTTGACCATGTTACCAAGTGGTTTATCAAAAGGGGGTATGCCGGATACTTAAAGTTTGGTACAAAAACAAAAAAGAAGAATGGCGTAATTGTAGAAGAAGAAAATATCCAAGCAGGAGCGCATACTACCGAAAGAATGAAGCCTACAATTTTTAAGGCTATGACGCGATATGTCGAAACAACCGCTTTTAGATGCAGGTTTCCAAGATTACTTGAAGATTTAAGAGATGTAGATTACCACGATTTAACCCCATACGACAGCTTTATGGGCGCAGCATATGCAATTATGGGTTATCATGAAGGGATTGATAAAAAGCCTACTTCTGATGAAAAGGTGGATATTGGAAACTTTTTGCGTTCTTATTAATTTCCTCTATTGACAATATTGAGATTTATCCAATACTTACCTATCTGTTCGCTTTTGGCTAATATGTTTGAATTGCATAATTCTTTTACACCTCTGCTAAATCTTGTCCGACTTATTTTGTATTCTTTTTCGTATCCTTCACTCCAACTTAGCCAAATATAGCTTTTTCCATAATCCATCTCATTAACAAGTATGATGAACATTATTATCCCAGCAGAATTTAGAGATGCAAGGCAAGTCATTTCTTCTACATAAAACTTGACAAATTTCTTTTTGTCATACCTTTCCTCTCTTTTGATAAATACATTATCCCTTATTAATTCGCCCTCATTGGTAACGCCACTAACACCTTCTACGGAAACGTATCTGCTTCTTGTTCCAATATATCGTTCTCTGTCAAAAGGGCTTTCTTTGTGCTTCATAAGTAGTTAAGTATGTTGGGATTTGCCAACAATGTAGATTAGTTTACAGGAATAATGTCGGGGAATATCAACATTTGCAAAAACGCAATCTTTGATTATCAATGATTTATGTCAAAACTTCTCTTAGCCAGTAGTTATGAGAAATGTTTTGTCAGAGTATCCTCCAACAATTCTATTGCGGTTTCTAATCCACTTTCCATACCATCTCTCCATCTTGCTTCACCATCATCAAATGATTGTGTCAGTTGCCTACTTCTTTCAAGTTGGCTTCGTAAATCTACCAAAACACTTCTCATAACAACAGGTTGTTGCAATGCGGTTTCGGTACTATGTGTTACATCTTCCATTTTATTTAGTTTTATCTGTTAATAATAGTTTAGTTCATTTAATCCGCACTGACAACAACCTGCGGTACGTTACAGCCCCCTAAAACCCAACATCATACTTGATGCCATGCTTCTCAAACACTTGCTTCATCTTCTCCACAGATACGCCATTAAATCTTATTGGACTACTTACCACTTCCTCCTGACACTTCATTAAGTCATCAAGCATTTCGCATTGATGCTTTAATACAATCCCAATAGCTAAATCAGAAAACGCTTCTTTAGGCATTTCCTCTTTACTTGCAATAGCAAACAAGTTGGCTAATTCCTCTTTCATGATTCTTTGTTTATGTAGTTATCTAATCGAGTAATTTTACTTTCCTTAATCTCATCTACACTCCTATCCAACCCATGAAGCATCAGCCTTAACTGACTACACATTATCTCTACATCAGCTACCTCCTCTGCTATATTTCCCATCCCAATAGACGGATTCCTTCTCCACTTATTAATGGCTTGTATCAATTCAGCACATTCCTCTATCGCCATATCCATTTGCGCTCGAACACCAAACTTAAAAATAGCTTTCTTGTAAATTGTTTCGGAACTATTTTTCATGCCATTTGGTTTTCTCAAAACAAAGATAATGACTTAACCCAAATAAACAACTAAAATTGCGGAATTTGTCAAAATAATTGCAGAATCCGCAATTCGTTTCTAATGATACCAACGCTTTGAGGTACGCTATATCTTAGAGTGTATTAAGATTGACCACTTTTACCCTATTCCAATCCCATTTTGTCCTTCTTTCCCCCTCCAACACACCCTCATTTTACACCCCTCTACCATGCAATTTACACCCTATTTCTGTTAAGTATTGTTAATGATAAGTATTTTAACAATTTTCCTTTAGTTAGCCATATCAACAATTTACCCAATCCCTTGCGCAATCTACATCTTAGCTGTTTTTATGTAAGCAATTTGGTCGTGCTGATGTGATGGTTACCTTTTACCCCACCCCCTCCATTTTTTTTGGCAAGCCCGTTTTTTTTGCGCCCCCTCCCTCTCGAATTTAATGGATTCCTTAAAGTTCCGGTTCAATTTATAAACCTGATGCAGCGCGTGCATAATCTAATATAATTCTAATAGAATTAATACATACTAATGTTGGCGCGTGTCTTGTGGTTTATGTGTTTATTTTGTAGTGTATCAATCTATTTATTGTATGTTATAACATCTATTCTACTGCATCAAGGTAGGATAAGTATGCGCAACATATTATAATTTAGTTTAAATTAAACTAATTAGCGAAATTTCGTTGGATACATAATTTACTTATGCTTCTGGTGAAGCAATTATCCAACAACAAACATTTACAAATTGATTTTTTGATTAACTTAGCATTAACGCGCGCGGGCGTATGTCGAACAGGTTATATGAGTAGAACAGAATTGAATCAAAGTTTAACGGGCGGATATTGCTTGTATTTAGTTCGCAGGAAGTTCCCGCAGCTTAGTTGGTTCGGATGCTCAATTTGCGCTTTAATTGGCATTTATGGGCGCTGTACGGCAAAGGTTGCAAGTGAGCTAACGGGCAACAAAGGAGCGCGAAATAAATTATCTAAATTAGTTGATTCTGGATATATTATAAAGCGGTCAAACTTCTATTATTTAGATAATAAGGGGCGCGAAGTGTTTAATGAGTATTTTAGCTTGTATAATAGCCGGATGCAAGCAATCAACAAACATTTAGCTGATGAAGTACTAAAGGAGCTTTGATAGCCATGTACTAAAGGAACGCCAATTTTATCTAATTGGCTGTATTAAGGAATTTTTTTTTAGATTATTTGGGCGGAAATTGCTTAATTTTCATGCTGCTATTTTTGTGCTATTTATTAGCTATGATTATAACTATTTATTTCTTTTAACTTTTTTTAACATTAGCTTATATCCTTTGGTATTACTACGTTTCATAAATTAGTCTTGCCTAATTTCATGCTATTTACTTTTTCAATGTTTGTATGTTTGGTTTATGTTTCTACCTTTGATTTCAGATAGCGCAATTGCTATCAATTAAACCACTAAAATAAACAACATGAAAACGACAACAACAGGCACAGCGCCACAACTATTTTTAACTGATTATGCAAGTTATAACAACGGCAGCCAGTTTGAGTTTGGGCATTGGGTTGATTTAACGCAATTTTCAGACGCGGACGAGCTTATGGAATACATAGAAACACACTTCGCGGAATGTGACGAAAAAAGCCCGCTCGATAGCCCACGCGAGGAAATTATGTTCACAGACTTTGAAGGTTTCCCGAAGTGTTTTTATTCAGAAAGTATGGATACGGATACAATGGAAAAACTTTTTGAATTTATAGGCATGGATGAGGACGATAGAAAGTTAATTGAAATGTACGCGGACGCAACAGGATACGATATTTCAGATATTGAACTTTCGCACGCGCAAAATAATTTTCATGGCACAGCGGACAGCGAAGCGGAATTCGCGGAACGTATGGCGGAGGAATGTGGCGAAATTCCAAAGGATATTCCGGCATGGATAGTAATAGACTGGGAAGCGTCTTGGAACTGTAATTTGCGCCATGATTATATGACAGCAACAGACGAGGACGGAACGATATATTTTTTCCTTAATCATTAAAACCATCCGCGCTCCTTTAGTGGTATGCATCGAATGCAGGCGCGGAGCTAATTTATAAACCAAATGACAGGCGCAGTCAATAACAGGCGTAAAACCAATATGAGAACAGCAAGATTAAAAGTCTTTAAATTCAATGAATTGACAGACGAAGCAAAAAAGACAGCGATTGAAAAACTTAGCACAATTAACGTTGATTATGACTGGTGGGAATTAACCTATGAAGACGCGGAGCAAATAGGACTTAAAATAACTTCTTTTGACCTTGACAGAAACAGACAGGCAAAGGGAATGTTTTTAGATAATGGCATTAGTTGCGCAAAACTAATTTTAGAGAATCATGGCGAAACGTGCGAAACATACAAGACGGCAAAAAGTTTTTTAGCTGAAATAGAGCAAATAGAAACTAATTTTGAAAGTGTTGATACTTCGGACTTTGACAACATACAAGAAAAGGAGGACGCAATACAGGACGCTGAATCTGATTTTTTAAACTCAATTTTAGAGGACTATTCTATAATACTGCAAAACGAGTGCGAATATTTGCAAAGCGATGAAGCTATAACTGAAACTATTATAGCCAACGACTACGAATTTACACAGGACGGGAAAATATTTAATTCATAACAAAACCGTAAAAAAAACTATTTTCTATAACCTACAAAAAACCAATATGAAAGATTTATTTTCAACACCGGAGCTTATCCCCTCAGAAATAATGGCAATTTTAAACACATTCGAAGACGAAACCTATTCAGAATGTGAGCGGGTAAAATTAGAAATTGAGCAACATGGCTACACTTTTGACTATTATTTAGACGCACAGCCATATAATCTAAGGAAAGCAAAAACTAAAAAGCCCTGTAATATTTCAGACGATTGCGGAGCTTTTAAAGCGGTTGAAGCTGAACTATTAAGCCCAAATGGAATAAAAATAGGTTGGTAATATGAAAGCCAAAATTTACAAAACTAATTCCGGGTATTAAGATACATAGAATTAAGATATTTAAACCACTTAATAAACTAACATGATAAATATAAGCCCAAACCTATTCAACGCGGATATTTTAGAAGTATTCGCGGACGGGGAGCAAATCGGAACTATTAAAATAGTGCGGGAGCTTGAAGAGTATGAAGCAAAACCAAAGGACGGGCAACCCGTAACGCTTCGCACTTTAAACCTTTGTAAAAACTATTTTCAAAACTTATGCAAGGGACGGGAGCGGAAAACAGAAACTAATTCAGAACCACAAAACCAATTGAATTTATTTTAAAAACTAAAAACCAATAAAAAATGAAAATTTTAAAAAATTGCAGCGTAACTAAACTAAAAGAGTATAGCCGCTCATACGGAAATCCTGAAACAGTATCTTTTGCTTATATTTTTGAGCATGATAAAATAATCATTTGCCTTGATGAAATAGGCAGAAACATCCGAACATTTAACAAAGGCACAAAAGTATTGATAAGTTACAAAGGGACTGAAATTTCAGAACGCAGCTTTAAAATAGCGACAAATAAGGCAGTAAAAGCACATGAGGAAAGGAAAGCCCAAGACAAACTAATACAGGAGGCGCAAATGGCAAAAGAAAGCGAAATAAACGCGCTCCAGTTAGCTAAGTGGGAGGACTTTTTGAAATCCAATACAGAAAAGCTCAATCAATATGCTGAAATAGTAAGGACAAGACCGAGCAATGCAAGCAGGAGCGGAAATTGGAGAAGAATTTTAAAACTCAAATTTGCTAAAAATTGCAATTCTGAAAGTTTTGAAAATTGCCCATCACCGGCACAATTAAACGAAACTATTTTTAAACTCATAAATCAAACAGCATGAAAAAACCATTAAACAAAACAAGCGAAGCAGTAGGAGCAACAACGGAAACTGATGTTATATTCTACTATCATGAAGCAAACGATGATTTATTTGCCTTCTTTCCTTCTGATAATTACGACAGCAACGGACTAATGAAAACAAGCTATTCACACATTGGACAGCATTCAGGATGCAGCCCGGAATACACAACCGAAGCAAGAAAAGCAACGCCAAAGGAATACGCGGAACTAAAAGCGGAACTAATACAGATAGGCTATTCATTAAACATTTTAAACTAATATCATGCAAAACACATACGGAGTATTAATAGACGGAGCGCATATAGACGTTTCAAAAACGGAACGAGGCGCAAAAACTTATGCTACAAAACATGGATACAGCATTGTAACAATCCGGTACAATTGCGGATATGTAGCGGAGCAAATAGCGGAAAAGATTAATAACAAGTGGGTAACCATCAAAATCTAATATCATGCACGATTTATTTGAAAAACCAATAAGACAAAGGAAAGTAAGGAAAAGGGTTTATGCTTATCAGTACAGAAATGGAGTGATAAACATAAACGGAACTAAGTATCTCGAATACTCAATAACTGATGCTATCAAAGCATGGAGAAAAGCAAACTAATTAATAAACCAATAAAAACTAAAAACATGGTCAGAGTACACGAAATTCAAAAAGAAGCGCAAAGCATAATGCCATTTATTGACCTATATGGCAGCGTCCTTCTGTTCACTATTTTAAAGCAATATCCATTTGTAAGCTGGAGGGACAAAACTATTCCACAAGAAGGCAGCCCCACAAGACTAACAAAGGATATTGAAATGGAAAAAGCAAAAGCGCTCAATGTCAAAAAACTAATCGCGCACAAGGACGGAAAAACTACCATCTTCACAGATAAGGGAGTATATCAATTTTTCGCAGCAGGACAACAAGTAAAAAATTAATCAAAATAAAAACTAACATCATGAAAAATGAACTAAAAAAAGCAATCATTGACTTCATTTTTGAAAATGAAAAGGAATTTCAACTACCAAACAAAACGATGGAGAAATTTCGCGCCTACATCTATGACAGCTCCGGCAGCTATTTAATAGGCGGAAACGAAGTAAGAGATTTTATTATTAACGCTATAAAACTAATAAGCTAATGGAACAGACATACAGACAACAAGAAAAGGAAATCCGAGTACTTCTGGGCAGAATCAAACAGAAAACAAGAGGCTTTGTGATGCAAACCAAAGACCCATACTTTGAAGATTTGCAGAAAGTAAAGGCAGATTTGACCGAAATAGACGCTTTTTTAAGTGATAAGTACTTGACAAGCAAAAAGTAATTTTAAACCAATAAACAAAAAAACCATGAAAAACTACATAATACAAGACAGAGAAGCCGGAAATGAAATTGAATCATTCTCTACCATTCAAGAAGCTCAAAAAACATTGCTTCAATATGAGCAAACCGATAAAAGAGAAGGCAACTACACGCCCGGCTTCTATGAGATAAAAACCGCTACATTCTCAAATCTAAAATCATTCTACATCGAATTTTTGAATAAAAAGAAAGGCTATTCAAAAGATGTAGCCTACTTTGAAACCTATGATAAGGCAATTAGCTGGGGACGCGAATTTTTAGAAAACTTCAATAGTGACATGATAAAGATAAGTTTATGAAAGCGCAAATCTACAAAACCAATAACGGATATGAAGTGCTAACAAGCGATAGGCGACTATACTTGATTGACACAACGCAAACTAAGTTATTCAAACTGCTTATAGGGCAAGTTGGCTCATCATGGCAAAGTACTGGAAAACTAATTTACGGAGCGATACCCAACAGAATCAAAACAATATTTTTTCAAATTCAAAAACAAAGCCAAAATGAAAGCAATACAAGCGGGCACAACAATTGTACCATACGACAAAGTTGTATCTATCCAACTATTAAGCAGTGACAAAGATAGCGCAGCGATTTTTTACGACACATTAGGGATGCTACATAGATGTTCAAACATTGAATACCAAGCGTTTATTAATCGCCTTAAAAACTAAGATGATAACAGAATTTGACATCATTCACATTAAATCTTTGATACACAAACGGAAAAGCCGTTTAAGGTCGTATATCAATATGTCATCGAGGGCTGATGTAAATAGCGAAATAAACCAATTAGAAACAGACATTCAATCCCTTGAAAGGATATTATCGGTAATTCAAAAAAACTAATTTGGTAATTTAAAACGTTCTTTGTATTTTTGTTGCAGTTGATTTAACACGAGGTAAGAGTCGGGGGATGAATCATATCGAAACTAAATTGCACATTTCAATATTTTTCCTTGCCTATCAGGCAGAAAACGTCCCGAAACTCTTACCATAAGCTAAAAACTTATGCCTTCGGGCGTTTTTTCAATGGTGGTGCTTAAACTTGTTTCGCCCACACAGCTATCCTAAACTGTCAATGAAAGTAGTAAGTTGAGCAGATTAAACCTTTTCAGTTGGTAACTTGGCTGAATCGGAAAACATTAAACGGGCAAAGTGTTGGCAATGTATCAAGAGGCGACAACCAACGACAAATGCAAGATGAAATAAGCTACCCGTTTACCCCTATGGATGGCGGACGCTGTACTCGGCTATGAAGTTGTAAGGAATCTAATATAGGCAACTGAAATCTATACAAGCTATTAAGATAACTTGCATGGATATAAGCCTCTTTATCTAAAAATTAAACTATTCAAACAAAATAAAACTAAATCATGAGCATCAGAATCAAACTAAGAAAGGACGCGCCAAACAAACAAGGTCAATATCCAATAGTTTTGGTATATCAAAAAGGCAGGAAAGAAACTATTTTCAGCACAGGCAAATACACCAATGCTGAATTTTTTACCCAAGATACACAGAATCCGCTTTCCAGTGGGCAAGACTACAAAGCCAATAACATACTTATCAGAAACTTATACTCAAAACTGAATAACATAGCAGATGGCTATTTTATGGCAAATAACGAGTATCCGAGCAACGAGTGGGTAAAGTTACAATGGAACACTAAAAACGCTCCAAATCAGCCTGTATTTGATTTCTACGATAGGTTTATGCAATATCAGCAGACGAGGGGAGCAAGTTCGGTAAGTTATGGTACAGCCATAAACTATAAAAACGTAAAAAATAAACTAATCGGATACGAAAGAAAGTCCGGGCATCCGATAGCCTTTGAATCATTCAATGAATCTTTTGCCAATAAATTCAGCCAATATCTGATTAAGGAACACGACCTATTACCTAATTCAGTAGGCGAGAAACTAAAAATCGTAAAAACTTTCCTACGTTGGTGCATAAAACAAGGCGTGAGAATCCCATCAGCTAATTTAGAGGCATTTAGGGGCGGAAATGATAAAACATGGAAGCTACATCTAACTATTGAAGATTTGAAGGCTCTTGCCCAAACTAATACGCAATACGAAGAAACTAAAGATGGTTTCCTTTTGCAATCTTGTCTTGGAGTGAGGTATTCCGACCTGCAAACTATCGTTTCAACTAAAATAATCAAGGAGGGCGAAGACTTCTACTACATAACCAATACTCAAAAAACCAATAAGTTGATTAAGGTGAAGTTGATTGACATGGCTAAAGAGATATTGAACAGAAGAAGCGGAAACTGGATACCATCTAATATCCAAATGAATACAGAATTAAAACTAATTTTTAAAT
>Ga0164292_10002964_pt1 | contig 13830 bp, 15 predicted proteins | sample GEODES117metaG_FD_111486 | JGI IMG/M metagenome (GOLD analysis project Ga0164292, IMG submission 111486) | Eutrophic lake water microbial communities from Lake Mendota, Wisconsin, USA - GEODES117 metaG | ecosystem: Environmental > Aquatic > Freshwater > Lake | place: USA: Lake Mendota... | reverse complement strand
TATATAATATATGAGTAATTTAGAAATTTGCATATTAGCTATTATCATCATAATTATTTTTTATTGTGTGATAACAAATATAAGACAAATAAAACAAAACACACGGTTTTTGTTTACAACATGCAAAAAAGGTATATGTTATGAAGACCTACAAAAATGTTATTCCGTAAACGGATACACGTATTCAGACGCATCTGCCGATAAAAAAATAGAGAGAAAAACATTTAAATGTGTTTTAGAGCCTGAAGACAAATATAAATTATTAAAACTAGAAAACATATTTGTGCCGTCTATGATGGATGGAACATTTTGTGACGTATTACATACAACATATTATGATTACAGTGATTTTTCTGTTTTAAAAAATAGAGTGCACAATCTAAATATGCCGTTAACGAAGTGTATTAGAATTCGTAGATATCATTTTCAGCCAGGAATTTATTTTGAAGTTAAATATACAGGAGGAACAAAAATACGTGCATTAATTGATGATGATTATAATTTAGTAGAACCAGATAAACTAGATGATGAATATAAAGAGACAATTACTGATATTTTATATAAAATAAAAACACAAAAAGTGAAACCGATTTTTAGTAATACTTATAAACGAATGTCTTTTGTTTATAAACGCGACCCAACAATGAGAATGACAATTGATACTAATATTGAATTCTTTCATAATAACATATATGATGTTATGGATAAAGACATATTGGAAATAAAAATACCAACTAGTGTTAGTTTAGGTGCAGCCAAACAATATATAAATGAAATTAATGATTTAGCTGGTATAAATTTAAAATATACACAATTCTCAAAATTTGAGTATTATTACTATAAAGTAATAATGAATCAAGAATATTAACAATATAACGTATTTATTTTTTGTGTCTACGTGTCTTATTTTTCTTTGATTTTGTAAGTGTCTTATGTTTTGTTAGTTTATTAGTTGTTTTAATCATCTTAGATTTAACAAATCCTTCAATAGCGGACTGATTCCCCAAAATTAAATGAACAATATTTTTATAAAAAGAACGAAATTCATTATGTTGTTTCTTGATATCATCAAATGAAAACCATTTTATTTGTGTTTTTTCAAATATTTTTGTATCACGAATGATTTTTGGGTCTAAACGTTTTTGCAAAAATTGTTGGTTATTGTTGTAATAATGAGGTAACAATTCGTCATATTCCATAGGAAAAATATGGCATCTATAAGTTGAATATCCTTCAGACTTATAATCTATGTTATAAGTTCCATATTTATTTAACATTTTCCTAATTTCATTATCACTGCCCAAAAACCCAGTCAATTCTTCACCACCTTCTCGAATAGCAGTTTGAAACAATGTTTCCCCCTTGTCGGTTCCTCCACCAAAATCTGACCACCCCGGGTTTTCATCAATATCTCTCTCTTTTCCAAACAAGAAATATATTTTGTTGTTGTGGATTGTTACTGGTAAAATGCTTCCACCCATATAAAATATTTATATAAATAAATTTTTATAAATAGTTTAATGTAAGCTATATATATAGTAGTTAACAATGTTAGAATTATATTATTTCGTTTATTTCATTTTCGCTATGTCAATTTTAGTTATATTTTTTGTTTGGCACAGTAATTTACATAAAGACCCTAGATTTGCTACACTCCTCCAATTAGTAACAGCATTAACAATTTTATTTACGGTTTTTGCTATTATCATACAATTATTTACATTTAGTTCAACACAAGCAGATACGGAAATAACAATTTATGGAACGCTATTTGATGATTTAATGGGTGGAACAATCGAATATTTTGAGAATAATCCAAAAATGACATATTTTTACAACCAAATGTTTAGACCAATAGGTTACAATCCGAATACACCTGTTCATAATAGAAATTACGCAAATGAACAACAAGTGGTGCATTTTATTTTGCAAAAAACGGATTCAATAATTTATCTTTTAAGTAATGACAAGATTATGGAAGATACTGATAAAGTGAATATAAAAAATAAACTTAATTTCTTCTATAATAATTTTATCCGTTCTCCTATATTTATGGAAAACTACAACAAAATAAAACCACAAATAGCAGATTTAGCTGTTACACAATATTTACAACTTCATTACAATATATAAAATATCTAAATTATATATATGACTAAAAAAACAAAAGGACATAATAAGACTATAAAACATAATAAGACAAAAAGACATAATAATACAAAGATAAAAACAAAAGAAAAAGAACATAATAAGACAAAAAAACATTTAAAACATTTTCGTAAACTACCAAATAGAACACCATATTATATTGACGAATTAAGTCAAGTTATTTTTGATAATGCTCCTAAAATAATGCCACGTTTGCCTAATTCGGTTGCCATTTTAGATAACAACAATAACAAAGACAAATCATATTCTCCTACTGTAAATAAAGAATTAGTTATGCTTCAATCAATTGAAAGGGGTAAAGTGCACGATTGTAATAACCAAAAAGCATTTGAACTGAAAGAACCGTTACAAATTGGACTTCCCGGACAAATATTCGGAAAAACATGTGTTCCATATTATGACGCAAATGCCATTAAATATCTTCTTAAAAACTTGTCTGCAAATAAACACGTTAATCCAGACAAAATTGTTCCGCCTTTACAAAGTCAAGCAAATTGCTGGTTTAATACGATGTTTGTGACACTATTTGTTAGTGATAAAGGTCGTAAATTCTTCCATTTTTTCCGCCAATTGATGATTGAAGGTATACAATCAAATGGCGACGGTATTCCTAATAATCTTAGAAATGGGTTCGCTTTATTGAACTATGCGATAGATGCGTGCTTAACCGGGAATAAATATTCTTATATTTTAGATACAAATGCTATAATCCGAAATATATATGACGCGGTTCCAGAATCATACAAAGAAAAACTGCCATATATAACCAATGTGGATAAATCTGGTAATCCAATGCGTTATTATGGTAGTTTAATTCATTATCTGCATAATAAATCATTAGAATTCTTATTTGTAAAAAACACAAACGATAAATGGAAAGAAACCATATTGTCAGATATTAAACCAAATAAACATTTACCACATTTTATAATTCTAGAGATTTATGATGGTTCTAATAAAACTCCAGGCACATCTGGAACCACAACTAACAAACCCCGAAGTTTTTTTGTTAGCGGTGCAAAATATTCGCTGGATAGTTGCGTTATTCGTGATACCACTCAACAACATTTTTGCGCTACTTTGACGTGCGAAAACAAAGAGTTGTCTTATGACGGTATGAGCTATCATCGTCTGGTTCCATTCGAATGGAAAAAATATATTAACTCGGATTTTACTTGGGAGTTTGAGGGTTCAAATAATAAAGACGGAACGCCTTTAAAATGGAATTTTACGCACGGATACCAAATGTTATTGTATTATCGTGTTAAATAAGTTACCGAGTTAAATAAATAGCATTCGCGATTTTTTGTGAAGCGGTTTCAGATGGCTCTATATCATATATAAAGTCTTCGGGGCTTGTTAGTAGCGTGGCTAAATCAATAACATTATACATTTCACCAATTTTACTGGAATATTCTTTAATTAATTGGTTCCATTGATCTATAGATGTTTTATAAGATTGGTAGCGGGGATTAGCAGGTAAATATAAGTTAAGAACATTAATTTTAGCGCTACCAAATTTAGTTCTAACTGCTTTAATAAATTCCATATAATTATTGAATAGTTGTCTGACTTCTGGACTAGTTAATTGACCACGCTTATTCAAAATATCATTTCCACCGGCAGAAATAAAAATATTAGTTTCTGTTTTATTTAATTCTAGAGGGATTTTATCTAATTGACTATAACAATCGTTGATAGTTGCACCATCTTTAGCAAAATCAAACACTTTTGTTGTTTTTGTTTTTAAATTGTCGACAACAGATTTACCGGAAGGAACATAATTCGAGTTATTTAAGACACTGTCACCAATTAAAACAAAATTATAGTTATCATCATTGTTAGTTAGACCTTCTTTAAAGCTCTTAAAAAAAGCACAACCAACAATAATAATTACAGAGACCAATATAATAAATAGGGTCTTAAAATTCTTCATATAATATAGTTATATAAACAATTTCACTATATTATATATGAGCGATTCAGCAGAACTAATTAACAAAATAAATTCATTAATAAAAACAAATTCCAATGAAATAGCACGGTTTGAAGCACAGAAAAATACAACACAAAATATAAACACAATACAAACTTTAGATACCCTAATTAAATTAAAAAAAGACCATATTAGTGACCTTGTTAATAATCTTAACATTCTGAATGCACATCTTTCTAAAAATGCAAATGCTAATGCTAATACTAATGCTAATGCTAATACAAATGCAAATGCTAATACAAATGCAAATGCTAATACTCCAGATACACCAGATTCTGATGACTACCATGAGGCTTTAGAAGATGATGATGATAATTTTTATGAGGCTTTAGAAGATGATGTTAACAAGATAGAGAGAGAAATGGAGGAGAAGGGAAATCAACAACAAGAAGCTTTAAAAATGCGGGAAGAAGAATATAAACAAAAAACAGGAAAAGATTTCAATCCGCTTGTAACTGATGAATTAGAGCAGCCAAACCCAATTCCTGTTAACCAGCCAACAGCAGTTAAACCACCGTCTCCAATTAAACTCCCAACACTAGTTAAAACTCCAACACCGACTAACGAAAGAAAAACAAGAAAAAATAGATTAACACCACAAGAAAATACAAATGAAACAAATGGGACCCACTTTTGTTAATGAAGACTTAACAACACCAACACCAGTAAAACCACCAACCCCAGTTAAAACACCAACACCAGTTAAAACTCCAACACCTTCTAACGGGACAAAAACAAGAAAGAATAGATTAACACCACAAGAAATACAAATGAAACAAATGGGACCCACTTTTGTTAATGAAGACTTACCAACGCCTGACCAATCACAGAGTAAAATTTATACAGGAGAAAATATGTTACCGGAAGATAACTATGTTGATTTAATGGACGGTATCAATAATCCCACACCAAATCCTAGGCTTAATCGGAGATATAATCCTAATCCTAATCCTAATCCTAATCCGAATACAAGACCTGTTAATTCAGGATCAGGATTTAGTGAAACAATAGTAAGTAAAGGACCACGAATAGAAGGTCCTCAAAGAGCAGATGAAAAGATATGCCCTCAGATATTTGCAACAGGTAGAAAGATAAATAAAACTTATTTTATTCCAAGCCAATTACCAAATTTAACAAAAATAAAAACAGAACTAGCTAAAGAAGATACAAAAAGAGGTGGAAGAAAAACTCGTAAACGTATACCAAGAAAAAATAGTAGAAGACAAAACAAAATAGGAAAAAAGAGTAGACGAAAATAATTATGGATTTATTAATTGGCTTGCATAGTAATCCATTTATTTTGAGTTTGGTCATAAACTATTGTAGCCCATTTACCTGCTGTTCCAGATAAAATAATATCAGTTGATGGTCCAGATAAAGGATTTATATTGGCAATATAAGCACCAGAACTGTCAATAGATCTAACATCATGTGTTCCAATATTTTTAAGCATAAGTTCTCTCCCATTAACAGAAATAGGTAATGTAATAGTAATTTCACCACCAACAGTCGCAGTATCACATATAATCCAACTGATACTGTTAGCGTTAGTATTTAGAGTTGTATCTGTAAAATCATATGTGGTAGTAGTAATTGTGAAAGGAGCTCCTCTGGAAAGAAAAGAAACGGAAATAGGACCATTATTGGTATTAGAAATAGAACCATTGCCATTTAAAAGCCAATAACCAGATGCATTATCAATGGTATAATTAACAGAGTTAGATGGACCAGACCCATTAAAAACTTGAACAGGAAATGTTCCAGAGCTTAGTGTAGCTGGAACATAAAACTGTAAAATATTAGAATTGACAAAATAAACGGTAGGGGAAAATGTGCCAAATCTTATAGTAGAGTAGGAAAAAAAGTTGGTTCCATTAATAGAGACAACCGTGCTGGAACCAGCAGGACTTTGATAACCGGATAAGAAGTCAATATGAGGACCGAAAAAGAGGTCGGAAGGGTTAGTCCAACCATTACATCTGTTGTTATAATTTTGGAAAACTAAATTAGACATTTATATTATATTTATACAAATAATTATAATATTAACTCTGTATTAAATTTGTTATCTAATATTGTGTTTTAAACATTGTTTTGAAACCATTGGCTAAGTGTGTTATGGATTTTTTACCGTTGGTTGATTCACCATATGTTCCAGTATAAGCATTCCAAAAGAAAAAAATACTAATGATTAGGAAATAGCAAGCAGTAATATATTCAAGGGTTTTATTAGAAATAGTTTTGGTGATATAAGCGCCGACGAATGCCGTAAAAAAGTAAGTAATAAAAAGAATGACGGAGGTCCATACAGCAACTTGTCCTCGTTTATAGTATGCTAAAACAGCCAAGAGAGAAATAGGTGGAATAATAGCTAACAAAACAGTTCCGGCTGCAGTTTTAAAATCAGGAACAAGGCCTAAAATCAATAAGCCTGGAAGCATAACTTCAGCACCGGATTGTCCTAATGCGCCTCCAGATATACCGGCAATAGTGCCTATAAGAATAGTTAATAATATTTCAGTAATACCCATATAATATATTATTATATTTATTATTTTATAAAGGTGCATTATCATCTTTTTTCATTTTAATATTACCCATAATATAATTGTTTCCAAGTGAATATGTTAAATAACCGAAACCGATACCGACCGTTAGACCAACTCCTAATTGTAACAAAGTATGATTTCTATACAAATATCTTTGAAACAAAGAAATAGTAGAAATTAGAGCGTATAAGGTGGTAATAAAATGATTATTCAAGGTTAAAGTAATGAAGGACAAACAATAACCGCAATTTTGAGCGTGACCAGAAGGCATACCGAATTTGTCAAATCCAATATGAGCGCCATTAACGACGCCAATTTCGATAGATTTTTTTTCATCGGTGGGTCTGGGTTCTTTTATAAAAAGTTTAAGAATAATATTCAAAATGTTATTTAATATGAAGCCTGAAACAAAAAACCGTAAAAAAGTAGGCATATTTCTAAGAAGAAAAATACTTAAAAAGAATAAAATTACTGGAGCATATAAGCCGATATAATCTCTTAATAAAAATAGGTCCATTAATATATGAATCGATAATTATTTGGAGTTTATAGCGGCTTTAAGCAATATATTATTTAATTTTGAACTTAAAGGCCTTTAAGTAGTTTTCAATAATATATATTATTCGAATATGAACTTAAAGAGCATTAAATAATATATTATTTTCTACATTTATTATATTATAATGAACAGCAATGTTATGACATTCATTTATATTATGCTCTTTTACGCATTTTTATCCTACTTTCTTGGCCCTATCATTTTTTACTATCTAGGCAACAAATCTTTAAAAAATGCTGGTTACGGTTTTGTCATCTTTAGTATTATTTCAATTGCGTTATGGTTTGGATATGGACAAAAAATGATTTAAAAATTGTAAAATGATTTAATATTGATACAAATTATCCGATATCAATGTAACACACCAGTCTGCCCCATGTAAATCAACCACATTACCTCTATCATCTAATAAAGTTATTCTTAAACGGTCTATATCTACTGGACCAAAATATATTCTCTTATTGTCTTGAAATTGACCACTTACCTCTGTATACAATTGTCCTGTTGATAAAGAACCATACTTTATGGGTATTATTGCAAATGTATCTGAATTTGTTGGCGCTTTTGCTCTGAATGAAATCGTCTTATTTCTATTTTTAATTATTTCATTTACCGTATAAATCTGGGCCTGGGTTAATGTTCTCGGTGCTGAAGGAAGCACCTGTTGAACACTTCCTGTTCCAAAATCTAACTTGTCTTGTAAACTATTAAATAAATTATCTGGATTTACACCTAGTGACGCTGCTTGAGCTGGAGTTATATTTGATAAATTACCTATTGCATCTAAGTCTAATAGTGATGGATTATTTACTATATTTGGACTACATATATATGGCTGCGAACTATTATAATAACTGGGTAATGGTAGCGTTTTTGATAATTCTGTGATTGTGATTAACCCATTATTAATGTGATTTTGATTATAGTCATCTAAAACTACAATGAAATACTTTGTTCCATATAAATTTAATACACCTTGAGGAGTATTACCACCGCTATAAGTGTAATTTGGAGATGTTCCGTAAGACGGTGAAGAAAACACGGGTTGAAGCGGTAATCGAAATCCCATTAACCAACCCAATGTCCCATTAAATGTATGACCTTGATTACCTGATGCAGAACAAGGATATGAACCCGATTCATAACAACTTTTCGTTCCTGATATGTCAAAAAATGTATAATATGCGTCTGTTTCTGAATTAAATGTTTGTGTATATTGGGTTATACTAACAATTGTATTATTTGATGGATCAGTCCAGCCATCCAAATACAGTGTTATTTTGCCATTATTTGAATTAAAACGTGCTATATCAGGAGCTGGAGCTGGAGGAACTCCTGGATATGTGAATGGATGACTATAAATTGGACCGGGAGTTTGTTCTGGTGTATTTGTATATGGTGGCTGGAAATATGTTAAAGTTGTAAAAGCTTTATTTAATGCTGTGCAAAATTCACTTGGAGTGTAATTACCGGGTTCCACAAATATTTTAAAAGTATTTCCTGCGTTTGTTACCCAAAAACACGTATTACCATATACATAATCTATCGTATACCAAGTATAAGGTATTTGAATTGCATATAAACGCAAACTTAATACATTCGTTAAAGGATCCGATAAATCCATCGTGTAATCAGTCGACATACTCTCTGAACCGCCGGATGCTTGACGAAATTGGCTATCTAAATTTATAAAACGGCTAGTAACATTTTCTAAGTTAGGATTTAGTGTATCTTGTGATACAGGAACATTAAATGTGTTGTTTACACCTAGTTGTTCCCTATTCATCGGAACGTGGTCATTATCGTATACGTCAATCTTTTGAATACGATCAGTATTTTTATCCTTTTGAACAGAATTTTTTTGAGGTAATGCTTGATATTTAAACCATTCATTCGTTTGTTTTTCATTGGGACTATATTCTGCATCTTTTCCTGACCTCTCTAATTCTTGCATATACCTCAATAGTTTAGTTTGAATTGATTGAAAAAAATTAACTAATTGTGGTTGATTTTCTGCAGAAGGAGAAAAACGTTTAATGTATGAGTTAGTGGAATCAATTATTTCTGTAGAATCAGGGTCATCAAGCCCTAATATAGCCAATAATTCGGTTATTGTATAATTATCGATATTATAATCAGGATTGCTCATATAATAAGTAGTGTTATTTTTCTATATATTTTTTATAACAATTCTTCAATAGCTTTAATATCTTCAATATCTTCAATTATATTTGGTTCCGAACAATTATATTTAAAACTATGTAAGAATGCACATTTTACCTTATTTTTTAATGTGCGCATCTCATATATCCAGTTTGTAAATAACTTATCTGTTAAAACAGTTATTCCTGATATTCTCTTTAAGTGCGATTTTCCCTTAAATAATATATTATCAAATATTTCACCAATTTCTATGTCAAAACTATCTAATTGCTCCCTGCTTAGCCAATATTTACCACGATATATATACCTATTATAATCATTGTTTTCGTAAATTTTATGTCGTTTATCTGCTACTAATAGATTTTTTATTAGACCAATCCCTTCTATTTTATTTTTTTCATTATTCATTTCCGCTACAAATAATAATGAACCTGCTGAATATATATTACGTATTGGTAATGATGCGCCGTATATTACACATTCATTATTATTGTTACGATAGTCTATATTGTCTTTATAAGTAATACTATTAAATCTGGTGCAAGCTAGATAAAACATTTAGGATAGTTGGATTATTATTTTTGTAAATATTGAAAATCAATTTTATTTATCAATGTCGTTTAAAAAATCTGCTTCAAACTCTTAATTCATCAATAAAATAATATATCATAAAATAAAATAAAATATCATAAAATAAAATAAAATATCATAATATTTTATTAATGATAATAAGATATTATAACCAAGAAAAAAAAAAGCGTTTAGAACAAAAATATACCAACCAATACATAAATTTTAAAATACAACAAAAAAATCATAATAAATATAGTCCAGACTTAAATGGGAAAAAATATCTTCTTGTAATGGCGTGTAATTGTGATTCTCTTACTAAATTAAAAACCATCAAAACAAATTTGCAATTTTTAAAATTTCAAAATGTAGATAAAATTATAGTTAATACAAGTGGATTAAAATACGGAAATTATATTTCAGAATTTTGTAAAATGCAAAATGCAAAGTATTATGAAATACCGAATAACAGTTATTTAGATTTTGGTAAATGGATACATACACTAACTAAATTGGTTAATTATAATGATTATGACTATATAATTTTAACAAACGATTCGTTTATTATACATAATCAAATAAACCATTTTTTTAACTTAACAGTTAAATATAATGTAGAATTGTATGGATATAATGACTCAACTCAAGTTAGGTATCATTATCAATCATATTTATTTAGTTTAAGAAAAGATGCTGTTCAAACTTTTATAAATAAAGTTACTAACTCAAATTTAAAAATATCAAGTCAAATAGATGTTATAAATAATTTTGAGTTGCAAATGACTAACTGGTTTAAAACACATAACTGTTTTTTAAAAATTGGTGGGTCTCCATTACACCGGGGAAATAATATATTTTTTACAAATGATGCATTATATTTTCCTCTTAAAAACTTGGGGTTATTACCTTTTACTAAGGTAAAACGTATTTTATAACCGTATTAAAGATAATCGCGAATATGTTGGTCCAAAACTTTGTATCTTTCACTATCTAAACTTTTTACAAATAGTGACCACGGTGTGCAACTCTGAAGAGCATCTAGTCCCTCTTCACAAAACAGATTGAGAAGTGCTGGACTAAACCCTGACATCATTGAACAATTATGTTGACTAGACAATGTTGGAAACCCAGAAGTTGACCTCAAGTTCCAGAACAAAATATGAGGTGGTTTAAACGGTTTATTCCACAGCCTTTGCCCAGCATCTTCATATTGTTTCTCAATGAAACTCATAACCGATAGTGACTTGGGGTCAGCTTGGTCCATTTGCATATCAGAGAATATAACTAAGACCATATCTTCAACATCCTCCGGTTTCAACTTCTGAGTAATAATAGCATCTAAAATCATCTTCAATGCTGCAGAAAAGTTGGTATTCATACCCCAATCAGAACGTCTAACTAAATCAACCATATCTATAAAATTATTCGTATTCGTTAGATTTACCCAAGAAGGAGTCGCGCTGAAAGTTAAAACACGTTTACCGAGTATAGACTTTTCTGCAACGCGAAGTCCAAGACCAATAGCGGCATTCATCGGATCGCCACTCATAGAACCAGAAACATCAATCATCGCAATCATCTTTCCTAGAGCACCAGTTTGCTTGGAATTATCAAGCCATTGAGCATTTAGTAAAGCAGCTTCATCGGAAGCCTTTCTTGAACACAAATTAAGCGCCTCCTTGACAAAATCATTTAACCCAATACGCTTTCCCTTAACTTCAACCTCTCCCCTAGACGCTTTTTGAGCAAAATCTCTAAATTTATTAGCACAACAAATGCGGTCTTCATGCTCTTTCCGTTGGTTACCTCTATTATCTACATTTAAAAAGGCCTTCTTTTGTTTGTGCATTGTAATAGAAGTCTGATTTTCTGGTTCAATATTAGCCCAGTCTAAACCACATTGCTTAATTTGAACAGTATCAAGCTTCTTATTCAAAGATGAAATTAGCTTACGAAAGTCCATCTTAGCTTTAATATGTGCGCGCCCAATAGCATCACCAGTTTTAGCAGTTTTAATGTAATCGGAAAAATATTCAACAGCTAAATCATTAAATAAATAGCCAAACTGAGATTTTTCACGAGGAACCCACTTGGCAGCCAATGACGGATTTTCGCTAACAACATCAGTTCTCAATTGTTCAATAAGGAGTTTTGAACCATAATCAATAAGAGGAGCAGTAATGTTATAATTATATAAATACTTGATATCCTTCCAAGAACCATATGGATGAAAATCGGTAGTGCCATCAGGTGGAATAACAAAATGTTTTAAAGCGAACTGGGCTAATTCAGGATAATGGGTGTGCCAGACACCTAATAGCATATATGCTAAAGCATATTCACCCTTTCCCTCAATTATGTCACGTGTATGTCCAATCATACGGTATAAAAGAGACATAAATTCAATGTATTCTTCTTTACTAATAATAGTGTTCTTATATGATGAAGAAATGTCTCTTAATAGTTTATCGGTTTGATTGGCTAAATTATATATGGTATTTTTATCTGTAGTCCTGGTCAATTGAAAGCTTAATTGTAAAATTCTCTCGCGAAGATTGTTAGACCATGTATATTCAATGCTACCATTTTCACCGTGCTGATAAGGTGTATTGTTATCAAGTGCAGAGATGATTTCTGACATTTCTTTAGTATACATAATTATATACTAGTATCTTTAAGCTCTTTTCGTCTCGTCTTTTTTTTAGAATTATGATTAATGAATACTTTTTTGGTGCGATTTTTAATATCTGTCAAAGAAGTAGAGCCTGAAAGAAGATTTGCAGTATTTTTTTTATGAAAAATAATTACAAGGTCGTTGATATCGTGGAACATAGATATAGATTTTTCAAATTTAATAGAATCAATATTTTTTATAGATTGCAAGAAGGATGACCCAATATTTGTATTTTTGCTTTTTAAAAAAGTTTTTAAATGAATTGGTTCGATATTAATATTGAACTTTAAAATAGACAGAAGTGAATATTTAATTCCATTGGAGAAGCAGTTATGCTTAATAATTCCTAATAATTCCTCTTTGAGTAACATTCCTGGTGTTTTTAATAAAAATTTTTCTTCTCTCACTTTTTCAATATCATTGTCATTGTTGACATAAATAGCATGAACTCTAATAAATGATAACTCTTCAGTATAATAATTTTTGTAGTCGTTATTCAAAGTTTCAAATTCTTGTAGCCATGTAGTGTCTAAGTCATCAATATCGTCATTATTGTTAAAATCACTATTATTAATAGTTTCATTATTAATTATATTTTCATTATTCATAGTGTATTATAATTCAATCATATAATACAATATATTTTTAAACTAATTATTCCTTGTAATCATAATCATTGTCATATTCATAATGTGATTGTTCATCACTAGTTTCTTCCTCTATATCTATATCATATTCTTGTCCATATACCGGAGGCAAACAATACAATTCATCATAAGACCCATCTCCATTAAGATTATCATATTCTTCTTTGTACTTAGTCCATTGTTTACCAAGTGCAATAACAATGTTATTCATACAATAATTAACATTATTTTCGTGTTCTAAATTGGCCTTCATTTTGATTTCAGAAACTGTAGGTGGCCCATGTTTCATAATGAATTTATTATCAACTACAGTTATTTCAACAAATCCAGGTTCAACATTATTTTTGTTTGGGTCAATCTCAGGTTCTATCTGGGTATTTAAAATATCCTTGAAATTTGTAGAATTTTCTATATTGTCTTGTGAATTATTGGAATTATGAATTAATTCTGGGAATAATTCAGGTGTAAAAATAATTTCAGGGACTTTAACTTTAACTGGTTCT
>Ga0164292_10002960_pt1 | contig 13837 bp, 10 predicted proteins | sample GEODES117metaG_FD_111486 | JGI IMG/M metagenome (GOLD analysis project Ga0164292, IMG submission 111486) | Eutrophic lake water microbial communities from Lake Mendota, Wisconsin, USA - GEODES117 metaG | ecosystem: Environmental > Aquatic > Freshwater > Lake | place: USA: Lake Mendota... | reverse complement strand
TTTGATCCAACTCAATACGGAATGGCTGCTCGCTATGATGCAGATGGAAACTTTATCTATCCAGAAGGTTTTGATCCTGATACTCAGGATTGGAAGCCTGGATATGAAACACAACGTGAAGAGTGGGAGCGTCAATACCAAGAGGCACAGGTTCGCTTCCTCGCTCACAAGAAGCAGAAGGCTGAGGCAAAGGCAGCTGATGCAGCTGGAGCAACAAGTGAAACTCCAGCAGAAGTTGCTGCAGAGTAAGTAACTCTTAACAGAAAGCCCCGCGCGAGTAATTCGTGTGGGGCTTTCTCTTTGCCCATATGGCAGAGGTAGGCTCTCTCCATGAGCGTTATCGCCCTTACGGGAGGAATCGGTGCAGGGAAATCAACCGTCGCACAGTTCTTTAGTGAGCTTGGCGCTGTCGTTGTTGATGCAGATCAACTTGCTCGCATCGCGATAGAGCGCGGTAGCGAAGGCTTTGATGAAGTGGTTACAGCTTTTGGCCAATCGATCATCAGCAACGGTGATATTGATAGAAAAGCGCTTGCAGCAATAGTCTTTAAAGATTCACAAGCGAAGGCAGATCTTGAGGCAATTATTCACCCGCGTGTACAGAAACTTTTCGCACAAGCGGTTGCAGAGTCTGATCCATCCATTCCTATGATCTATGAAATTCCGCTTTTAGTTGAAACGGATGCTGCTCGTAAATTTGATTTCGTCATCACCGTTGAAGCCGATGAAGAGCTTCGAATAAGTAGGCTTCTCTCAAGGGGAATGTTTATCTCAGATATCAAAGCGCGTCTTGCCAACCAGGCTCCAGCGGAGAAGCGCATCGCGATAGCCAATGCAGTCATAAGAAACGACGGAGATGATGACCATTTACTGCGCCAAGTCGAGAACCTATGGGAGGGTGCGCTAGCTGATCTCACATCAAAGCGATCACGCTAGTAGGCTAGAGCGATGTCACGTGCTGCAGATATCGCATCGGGCGGAGGACCTTTTCAGGTCATTTCCGACTACGTTCCCGCCGGTGACCAACCCCAAGCGATCGAAGAGATTGCGCGTCGCATCAACTCAGGTGAGAAAGATGTTGTCCTTCTTGGTGCTACAGGAACAGGAAAGTCGGCCACGACTGCTTGGTTGGTAGAACGCCTACAACGTCCGACTCTGGTACTAGCACCGAATAAAACTCTCGCCGCGCAATTGGCAAATGAATTTCGGGAACTACTTCCCAACAACGCAGTCGAATACTTCGTTTCATACTACGACTACTACCAACCTGAGGCATATGTACCCCAGACCGACACCTTTATTGAGAAGGATTCGAGCGTTAATGATGAGGTCGAAAGGTTGCGACATTCGGCTACTAACGCTCTTCTGACTCGCCGAGATGTCATCGTTGTTGCGACCGTTTCCTGTATTTATGGATTAGGCACACCTCAGGAGTACATCGATCGCATGATCCATCTCAAAGTGGGGGATGAGATTGAACGAAATGCACTTCTTCGCCGCTTTGTAGATGTCCAGTACAAGCGCAATGACATTGCATTCGAGCGTGGCACATTCCGAGTACGTGGAGATACGATCGAAATCATTCCGATGTACGAAGAGCTTGCGATTCGCATCGAAATGTTTGGCGATGAAATCGAGAAGATTATGACTCTTCACCCTCTGACGGGGGAGATACTTCGCGATGAAACTGAGATTCATATCTTCCCTGCCACGCACTATGCGGCTAGTCCTGAGACTATGAAGCGCGCCATCGGCGATATTCAGGATGAACTCCAGATCCAGCTCAATCTCTTCGAGAAGCAGGGAAAACTTCTTGAAGCTCAACGACTTCGCATGCGTACGACATTTGATATCGAGATGATGGAGCAACTCGGTTTCTGCTCTGGCATCGAAAACTACTCACGACATCTCGATGATCGCACACCAGGATCAGCACCACATTGCTTGCTCGACTATTTCCCAGATGATTTTCTTGTGGTGATCGATGAAAGCCATGTGACGGTTCCGCAGATCGGTGCCATGTACGAGGGCGATGCATCGCGAAAGCGCACTTTGGTAGAACATGGTTTTCGTCTACCGAGCGCACTCGATAACCGACCACTGAAATGGCCGGAATTTCTGGAGCGAGTCGGACAGACTCTTTACCTCTCCGCAACACCCGGTAAGTACGAAATGGAAAAAGTTGGGGGAGATGTTGTTGAACAGGTGATTCGACCTACAGGGTTGGTTGACCCCGCAATTATTCTTAAACCAATTAAGGGTCAAATTGATGACCTACTAGAAGAGATCAATATTCGCGCTGCCAAAAACGAACGCGTCCTTGTGACAACACTGACAAAGAAGATGTCAGAAGATCTCACCGATTACCTACAAGAGCGAGGGGTGCGTGTTCGTTATCTTCATTCTGAGGTAGATACTCTGCGACGAGTTGAGCTTCTGCGAGAGTTGCGAACAGGCGAATACGATGTTCTGATCGGTATCAACCTTCTTCGGGAAGGCCTTGATCTCCCAGAAGTCTCACTAGTTGCAATTCTTGATGCGGATAAAGAAGGATTCTTACGCTCTGCAACCTCGCTCATCCAGACTATTGGTCGTGCTGCACGAAATGTTTCAGGTGAAGTGCATATGTATGCAGATAACATCACGCGATCAATGGCGCTGGCTATCGATGAAACTAATCGTCGTCGAGCGAAACAGGTTGCCTACAACCTAGAACGCGGTGTCGATCCGCAACCATTACGTAAAAAGATTGCCGATATCACCGATCTCATCTCTCGCGAGAGTGATGACACCTCGGCTCTGCTGGCTAGCGAGAAGAAATCAGGAAAGCGCAGCAGCGAAGGGCTATCGGCCGGCCTCAATGCTAAAGGTGTTGTCTCTCTACCTCGAAAAGACTTAGTCGCCTTGATAGGCTCGCTCACCGATCAGATGCGAAGTGCAGCTGCAGATCTGCAATTCGAAGTGGCGGCAAAACTTCGTGATGAGATTCGTATTTTGAAGAAAGAACTTCGATCAATGGAAGAGGCGGGTGTCTAAGTGGCGATCGAGAAACTCGTCATACGCGGAGCTCGCGAACATAATCTCAAGGACATCTCCCTCGATCTCCCGCGAGATGCTCTCATTGTCTTTACAGGGTTATCAGGCTCTGGAAAATCAAGCCTCGCCTTCGACACAATCTTTGCTGAGGGTCAGCGTCGTTATGTTGAATCTCTCTCGGCCTACGCTCGACAATTTCTAGGCCAGATGGATAAGCCAGATGTGGATTTCATCGAAGGACTTTCACCTGCAGTTTCGATCGATCAAAAATCTACCAATAGAAATCCGCGCTCAACTGTTGGAACAATCACCGAAGTCTATGACTATCTGCGCCTTCTCTTCGCACGGGCTGGAAGGCCACATTGTCCGCAATGCACAAAACCGATCTCCCGTCAAAGCCCGCAACAAATTGTGGATCAGATTCTTGAACTACCTCCAACGACAAAGTTTCAAGTGCTCGCACCCGTTGTTCGAGAACGTAAAGGTGAGTTTGTCGATCTCTTTACTGATCTTGTAAAGCAGGGTTACTCACGCGCTATCGTCGATGGTGAAGCAATTTCACTCTCTGAGCCGCCTAAGCTCAAGAAACAAGAGAAGCATACGATTGAAGTTGTCATTGATCGTCTCACAGCTAAAGCGGAATCAAAGTCGCGCCTTACTGACTCTATAGAGACAGCCCTGCGACTGTCCAGCGGAATTGTTCTCCTCGACTTTGTTGATGTGAAGGCCGGGCAAGGGAAGATACACACGTATAGCGAGCACCTTGCTTGCCATGATTGCAATCTCTCATTTGAAGAGCTAGAACCACGCTCTTTCTCTTTCAATTCCCCCTTCGGTGCTTGCCCTGACTGCTCCGGTATCGGAACCAAATTAGAGGTAGATGAAGAGCTGATCATCCCTGATGATTCATTGACGATCAATGATGGAGCAATCGCCCCATGGGCAGGTGGTCAGTCGGCAGATTATTTCCTGCGCTTGCTTGAAGCGCTAGGTAAAGATATTAAATTCTCTTTAGATACACCGTGGAAGAAGATAAGCGCTAAGGCGCAAGATGCCATCCTTAATGGCTATGAGTATGAAATAAAGATGCGCTACAAGGGTCGCTATGGCGCTCGAAACTACACGACAGGTTTTGAGGGTGTTATCCCATTTATTCACAGGAGACATAGCGAGACCGATAGTGATTACAGCCGTGATAAATACGAGGCGTATATGCGTCAGATTCCTTGTGCAACATGTAAAGGTGCTCGGCTCAAACCTGAGGTACTCGCTGTAACTATTGGCGACAAGAGCATTGCTCAGGTCTGTGAACTTTCAATCGATGATTGTGCTGCCTTCTTAAAACAGATTACACTTTCAAAGCGAGAAGCACAGATCGCAGAGCGCGTGATGAAGGAAGTTCATGCTCGCCTTGGCTTCCTCCTCGATGTGGGACTTGATTATCTCTCTCTCGATCGCCCTGCTGGGACTCTCTCTGGTGGTGAGGCACAGAGAATTCGCTTAGCGACACAGATCGGCTCTGGACTTGTTGGAGTACTTTACGTACTTGATGAACCGAGTATTGGATTGCATCAGCGCGATAATCGCCGACTGATCGAAACTCTGACTCGCCTTCGCGATCTCGGAAACACTCTGATCGTTGTCGAACATGATGAAGAGACAATCCGAACGGCTGATTGGGTTGTAGATATTGGCCCGGGTGCCGGCGAACACGGCGGAAAGGTAGTGGTCTCGGGATCCTACGAAGATCTCATTGCCTCGAAAGAGTCGATTACTGGTGCCTATCTCTCTGGTCGTCGCGCAATTGAAATTCCTAAGAATCGCAGATCATTTGATGCCAAACGACAGTTAGTAATCAAGGGAGCGAAGGAAAATAACCTCAAGGATGTTGAAGTTTCAATTCCACTCGGAACATTTGTGGCAGTTACCGGTGTCAGTGGCTCTGGAAAATCTACCTTGGTTAATGACATCTTGTACTCGACTCTTGCAAATAAGCTCAACGGTGCCCGCATCGTTCCAGGTCGACATAAGACAATTACCGGAATTGATCAGCTCGATAAAGTGGTTCACGTTGATCAATCACCGATTGGGCGCACACCGCGATCGAACCCCGCGACATACACAGGTGTCTTTGACAAGATTCGAGCGCTCTTCTCTGAAACAACTGAGGCGAAGATTCGTGGATATCAGCAGGGTCGCTTTAGCTTTAACGTGAAGGGCGGGCGTTGTGAGAATTGCACGGGTGATGGAACGATCACTATTGAGATGAATTTCTTACCTGATGTCTACGTTCCCTGCGAGGTTTGCCACGGCGCACGCTATAACCGAGAGACACTGGAAGTCCACTACAAAGGAAAGACAATCGCCGAGGTTCTCGATATGCCGATCGAGATCGCTCACGAGTTCTTTCAATCAGTGCCGACTATTGCACGATTCCTGAAGACTTTATGTGATGTCGGCTTGGGGTATGTACGCCTTGGACAATCTGCCCCAACGCTCTCAGGCGGAGAAGCCCAGCGCGTGAAGCTCGCAACTGAACTTCAGCGTCGATCAACCGGCCGAACTATTTACGTTCTCGATGAGCCAACCACTGGACTTCACTTCGAAGATGTCAACAAACTCTTAGGTGTTTTAAGCCGTCTTGTTGATTCTGGAAATACCGTTATTGTCATTGAGCATAATTTAGATGTAATTAAATGCGCCGATTGGGTTATTGATATGGGACCAGAAGGTGGATTTAGAGGTGGAATGGTTGTCGCGGTAGGTACTCCTGAGGATGTTGCAAAGGTAAGTGCTAGCTATACAGGATCTTTCTTAGCAGAGGTTCTTGCTACAAATCGTGCTCCAAAGAAACCCATAGCGAAGAAGAAGTAGCGATGGCAGATCCAGCCTCCTATCGCCCTCCGGAGATCCCCGAAGATCCTGGGGTTTATCGTTTCTACAATAAAAGTGACAAGGTGATCTACGTTGGCAAAGCAAAAAACCTTAAGAATCGCCTGAGTTCATACTTCGGTTCAAACCTCGCACAAAAGACATATCGCATGGTTCATGAGGCGGTTCGGGTCGATTGGACGATTGTTAAGACAGAGCTAGAAGCGCTGGCACTCGAATTCTCATGGATCAAGCAGTATCACCCAACGTACAACGTTCAATTTAAAGATGATAAGTCTTATCCCTACCTAGCGATTTCGTTGGAAGATGAATACCCACGCATCTTCATTACGCGTAAAGAGAAGCGACCCGGCCTTAAGTATTTTGGCCCATATACAAATGCTTGGGCGCTTCGCAATACATACGAGGTCCTTTTAAAGGTATTCCCAGTGCGATCCTGCAGCGTCGGAAATTTTCAAAGAGCTCAACGTTCAAAACGTCAATGCCTCTTGGGCGATATCGGAAAGTGTGCCGCGCCTTGTGTGGGATGGGTGAGCCCACAAGAACATAAAGATATTGCAATCAAACTCAATGACTTTATGGAATCCGGGATGGAAGATCTTCTGCCAACGATGCGACATGAGATGGAGTTGGCGGCATCTCGCGAAGAGTTTGAACGTGCTGCACGGCTTCGCGATCAAATAGAATCTTTTGAAAAAGCTCAGAAATCTACGCAAGGAAATCTCTCGGATGATCTCGATGGAGATTTCATCGCCATCCATGAGGAAGGATTTCATGCAGCTGGTTCGATCTTTATGGTTCGCAGAGGATCAATTAAAGGCTCACGATCGTGGATTGTTGATCAAGAAAAAACTCTCGAGGGTGAAGATCCATGGGCTTCCCTACTCTTTTCAATTTACGGCGATGGAGCGACCGAGATTCCAACGACAATTCATATGAATCACGAACCTATAGATGGGGCGGCTCTGACGCTATGGTTGAGTTCGCTTGCCGGACATAAAGTCACAATCAAAGTTCCGCAGAGAGGCGAGAAGGTCGAACTCCTTGATACCGTCGACAGAAATGCTCACTACGCTCTTATCCAATTCTTAAGTAAACGAGCAAATGATGCTGCGGTCTCAGGAAAAGCGCTCATCGAACTGGAGGAGATACTGGAACTTCCTCGGACACCCTTGCGTATTGAATGTTTCGATATTTCAAATATCTCAGGAACCACAGTTGTTGCCTCGATGGTCGTTTTTGAAGATGGGGTCGCTAAAAAGAGTGAATATCGTCGCTTCATCATCGATACCACTGAAGCAACTGATGACACCCGTGCCATGCATCAAGTAATTACTCGACGACTCAAGCGCTTATTGGCTGATCGAAACATTGACCAGAGTGAGGTAAACGAGTCGGGTGGTCGGCTTAGTAAATTCTCATACCCACCACAGCTCATTGTCGTTGACGGGGGAGCACCGCAAGTCTCGGCTGCGGCACGTGCCCTGCAAGAACTAGGGATAACAGATATTGCTCTCTGCGGATTGGCAAAAAGATTGGAAGAAGTCTGGTTGCCACACTCTTCTGATCCTTTGATTATGGCGCGTACCAGCGAAGGAATGTACTTGCTCCAAAGAATCCGAGATGAAGCGCATCGATTCGCAATTACTTTTCACCGCTCACGCAGATCAAAGGTGATGCTCGAATCTGTCTTGGATGAGATAGAACAGTTAGGCCATGTTCGCCGAACGGCGCTCCTTGATCGATTCGGTTCTGTAAGCGCGCTGAAGAAGGCGACTATGCAAGATATCTCGACTACTCCAGGAATCGGGGAAAAAATCGCCAGCATTATCTGGAACCATCTCAATCGCGTGGACGATTCGAATGCGCCTGAGGGTGTGGATATGCAGACTGGTGAGATTCTAGAAAGGTAATCGGCAGATGACCGTAGGCGCGAGAAAAGGTGCTTGACGACGGTGGCAGACTGTAGCCATGGAAGAACGGGAACTCTTAATTCTCACCGGGATGTCCGGAGCTGGGCGCTCAACTGTTGCTCATGCGCTAGAGGATCACGGTTGGTATGTGGTTGATAACCTACCGCCCGCACTTCTCCCAGATTTAGCTTCACACACAATAGGTTCTGAATTCGAATCAGTGGCCGTAGTAGTAGACGTGCGCGGCGGAAAATTCTTCGATGAGTTAAGTACATCGCTGGCGACGTTGAAGGAGAAAAAAGTACCCTTTAGATTGCTATTCCTTGATGCTAGTGATCAAGTGTTAGTGGCCCGTTTTGAATCCACTCGTCGTCCACATCCGCTGCAGGGAGCAGAGCGAATCGTCGATGGAATATCACGCGAAAGAGCTAAGCTCGATGAGCTTCGTGGTACCGCTGATATTGTGATCGATTCAAGTAATCTCAATGTTCATCAACTTGAAAAACGAGTTGCTGAGATATTCTCACCTGGTTCACTTAGCGCCATCCGTATCAATGTATTGTCATTTGGATTTAAGTACGGCATTCCGGTCGATTCAGATTTACTGCTGGATGCGCGCTTTATCCCTAACCCACATTGGGTACCAGAGCTCCGTCCTCTGACTGGGCTCAATGATCAGGTCTTTAATGCAGTAACCAAGAGTGAAGGCGTTGAAGAGTTCATCCGATCCTACGTGTCAGTTCTTCTCCAAATGATTCCAGGATATCTACGCGAAGGAAAACGTTTCGTCACTCTTGCCGTTGGATGCACCGGTGGCAAGCATCGCAGCGTCTCTGTCGCGCGAGAAATTGCTCGGCAGTTATCTGAACATTCATCTGATTTAGAAATTTCAGCCCACGCCACACATAGAGATGTGGGTCGCGAGTAGAAGATGTCTGCACCACACGTTGTCGCACTTGGTGGCGGTCATGGTTTGTTTGCCACCTTGACTGCATTACGATCAATTACATCTGAAATTACAGCCATTGTTACAGTCGCTGACAATGGTGGCTCCAGTGGTCGGCTCCGTGAAGAGTTTCCAATATTCCCACCGGGTGATCTTCGTATGGCACTTGCTGCCCTGTGTGGAGATGATGAATGGGGTCGAAGCTGGGCGCAGATTATGCAATATCGCTTCACTAGCGATGGAGCGCTTAACGGTCACGCAGTTGGGAATCTGCTCTTAGCTGCGCTGTGGGATCGTGATGACGATCCCGTTGACGGGTTAGATCGAGTGGCAGCGTTATTGAAAGTTAATGGTCGAGTCTTACCAATGGCAAGTGAGCCATTAGATATAGAGGCAGTCTTTATCAACGATGAGAAGAGAGAGACAATTCGCGGCCAGAAAGAAGTGGCCGTAGCCGAGGGCAAGTTTGAATCGTTACGATTGATTCCTGAAAATCCGCGTGCGCGAGAAGAAGCACTTGATGCCATTCATAATGCAGAGATTGTGTCGATGGGCCCAGGTTCATGGATCTCTAGCGTGCTTCCGCACGTTTTAGTTCCAGAACAGCGCGATGCTTTAGTATCTACAAGAGCAAAGAAGGTCTTGATACTTAATCTGGATGAGCAGCATGCGGGAGAATTTTCCGGGCGAAGTGCTATTGATCACTTGAGTGCGATCCAAAGCTTGGCAGCCGATCTGCATTTTGACTATGTTATTGCGGATTCATCAACGATCGAGGTGGGCAATACAGCCGAGATCCTTCGAGAAAAAGTTTCAACCCAAGGTGGAGAGTTGTTAGCTGCAGATCTGCGTAGCGGAGATAATAGAACTCACCATGATCCGAAAAAATTAGCCCTTCTTTTCTCGCACATTGTCGGGAAATCTTTGGTTGGATAGCCCAATGGCTATGACTGCAGCGGTAAAAGATGAACTAAGTCGCCTTTCTGTCACCCGACCATGTTGCCGCAAGGCCGAAGTTTCATCCCTTCTCCGCTTTGCTGGTGGGTTACATATAGCAGCGGGCAAGGTTGTCATTGAAGTTGAATTGGATACATCCCAGAGTGCGCGCAGGTTGAAAAAAGATATCGCTGACATTTACGGGCATGACAGTGATTTGGCTGTTCTCTCATCAAGCGGTCTGCGCAAGGGTTCTAGGTATGTTGTTCGTGTCATCGAATCAGGTGATGCGCTAGCTAGGCAGACTGGGCTGATCGATGGAAATGGTCGTCCGATCCGAGGACTTCCACCACAAGTTGTATCGGCAAATATCTGCGACGCTGAGGCAGCATGGAGAGGGGCTTTTATTGCACATGGCTCACTGACAGAACCGGGACGCTCTTCTTCACTCGAGATCACATGCCCTGGTCCTGAAGCGGCCCTTGCTTTGGTCGGTGCTGCGCGACGTCTCGGGATTGCCGCTAAAGCGCGCGAAGTACGCGGAGTTGATCGAGTTGTTATTCGCGATGGTGATGCGATCGGAGTATTGCTTACTCGTTTAGGTGCACATGAAAGTGTGCTTGCATGGGAAGAGCGACGCATGCGTCGTGAAGTACGGGCAACTGCAAATCGACTCGCTAATTTCGATGATGCAAACCTTCGCCGGTCAGCTCGTGCCGCCGTCGCAGCTGCTGCGCGCGTACAACGTGCAATGGAAATTCTCGGTCCTGAAATTCCGGATCACTTAAAAGAAGCGGGTGAGTTACGAATCAGTCATGGGCAAGCCAGCCTTGAGGAGTTGGGTTCACTTGCAACCCCACCAATGACAAAAGATGCGATCGCAGGTCGGATTCGTAGATTGTTAGCGATGGCCGATAAGCGCGCTTCTGAATTAGGGATCCCTGATACCGAGGCGGGTTTGTCGCCTGACCTGCTTGGCGAGTAGTACTTCTTGGCTCTCATCGGCTGATAAGGTTGGCCCAGACCCCAGCGCTGTGGCAGATATCGTGCCGACTTCCTTGAGTGGGTCCCACTAGAAAAAGGTTTACTTATGATTAACGTAGGAATTAATGGTTTTGGACGCATTGGCCGCAACTTCTTTCGCGCCGCATTGGCCAACCCTGAGATAAATATTGTTGCCATCAACGATCTCACAGATAACGCAACTCTTGCTCACCTACTCAAGTATGACTCAATTTTAGGTCGCCTCGGATTAGAGGTCTCACATACTGATGAGAGCCTCACTGTTGGTGGAAAGACAATTAAGGTCTTTGCAGATCGCGACCCAGCAAATCTTCCATGGGGCGCAGTCGGTGCCGACATTGTCATTGAATCTACGGGACATTTCACCAAGGCAGCCGATGCAGGCAAACATATCGCCGCGGGTGCTAAGAAAGTGATTATCTCTGCACCAGCATCGGATGAAGATATTACGATCGTAATGGGTGTCAACCATGAAAAGTACGATCCAGCAAACCACCACATCATCTCAAACGCCTCGTGTACAACAAACTGTCTTGCACCTATGGCGAAAGTTCTTCAGGATAACTGGGGAATTGTGAAAGGTTTGATGACAACAATTCACGCCTACACCAATGACCAAGTAATTCTAGATTTCCCTCACAAAGATCTTCGTCGCGCACGGGCTGCCGCAACAAATATGATTCCAACCTCAACCGGGGCAGCTAAGGCGATCTCACTGGTATTGCCAGAACTCAAGGGCAAGCTTGATGGTTATGCGATGCGCGTTCCGGTTCCAACAGGATCGGCTACAGATCTCACCGTCGAACTAGCGAAAGAGGCAACTGTTGCCGAGATCAATGCAGCGATGAAGGCTGCCGCACAGGGCGCGCTTAAGGGATTTCTTTCCTACACCGAAGATCCAATCGTCTCTTCCGATATCGTCACTGATCCTTCTTCATGCATCTTCGACTCAGGTCTTACCAAGATGATCGGAAACCAAGTAAAGATTGTTGGTTGGTATGACAACGAGTGGGGATACTCAAATCGTCTCGTCGATCTTGTTGGGCTTGTTGGTAAAAAACTCTAATGCAATTGCAGGGTAGCGATCTTGCTGGAAAACGTGTCTTTCTCCGCTGTGATCTCAATGTGCCGCTTAAAAATGGTCTCATAACAGATGACGGACGGATTAAGGCTTCGCTCCCAACAATTGAGTACTTACTCTCTGCCGGTGCCAGCGTTGTTATTGCCGCTCACTTAGGTCGCCCTAAAGGCGAATTCAAGGAAGAGCTTTCTTTGGCCCCGGTTGCCACACGTCTCGGTGAATTACTGGGAAGAACAGTTGCTTTTCCTGGTGCAGTAGAAGGTAGCGATGTCATCTCTGCGGCAGGTAATCTCAAGCCGGGAGATGTTCTCCTATTGGAAAATATTCGCTTTACTTCGGCGGAAACTTCTAAAGAAGAATCAGAGCGTCAAGTATTGGCAAAGAACTTGGCTTCGCTGGCTGACTTCTATGTGGGAGATGGCTTTGGTGCAGTTCATCGAAAGCACGCATCTGTCTATGACCTTCCACAGCTCCTTCCACATGCAGCTGGGCTCTTAGTCAGCGCTGAAGTTGAAGTCCTTAAGAAATTGACCGTTGAACCAGCCCGACCTTATGGAGTAGTACTTGGCGGCTCGAAGGTCTCAGATAAAATTGGAGTGATCTCCAATCTCCTCAATAAAGTGGATGTCATGGCAATTGGTGGCGGAATGGTCTTTACATTTCTAGCCGCACAGGGCTATCAGATTGGTAAGTCACTTGTAGAAGTTGATCTGATACCAACGGTGAAAGAGTTGATTGAAAAGGCGCAGAAGGCAGGAGTCAGATTGATTTTGCCCACCGATATCGTGGTAGCCCCTGAATTTACTATTGATTCGCAACCCACACTCGTTCCAGCCAATGCAATTCCGGCTGATCAGATGGGTCTTGATATTGGCCCAGAATCAGCCAAAGCATTCGCCGAAGCAATTGCTCAATGCCAGACTGTTTTTTGGAATGGGCCCATGGGTGTCTTTGAATTTCCGAATTTTGCTCACGGCACCAAGGTTGTCGCGGAAGCACTTACTCGCGTCTCTGGAATATCAGTTGTTGGTGGCGGTGATTCCGCTGCGGCAGTGAGAGCGCTCGGTTTTGCCGACAGCGACTTCGGATATATCTCAACTGGCGGGGGAGCATCTCTGGAATACCTCGAGGGTAAAGAACTCCCGGGTCTTAAGGCACTTGATCTCTAATCTTGCTGTAATTTACAACCACCTCAAAGGAGAAGAATATGCGCAAGCCACTGATGGCGGGCAATTGGAAGATGAACCTCAATCACCTTGAGGCGATTGCAGTTGCACAGAAGCTTGTCTATTCACTCTCGGATAAAGATTATGACGCGGTTGACATCGCAATTCTTCCTCCATTTACTGATATTCGATCTATTCAAACGCTCATCGATGGAGATCGCCTTCGCTTGCTCTACGGTGCACAAGATGTATCTCCAGAAAATGGTGGAGCCTTCACCGGCGATATTTCCGGATCAATGCTTTCAAAGTTAGGCTGCACCTTTGTTGTAGTCGGTCACTCTGAGCGTCGGGCTATCCATAAAGAAGATGATGCAGTTGTTAATAAGAAGATTCGGGCCGCTCTTGCCCACGATCTCATACCAATTTTCTGCGTTGGCGAAGAACTCCCAATCCGTGAATCTGGCGCCCATGTTTCACATGTGATCCGCCAAGTGCGTGCCGGTTTGGAAGGTTTTACAAAGCCAGAGTTGAAGAAAGTTGTGATCGCCTACGAACCTGTCTGGGCAATTGGAACCGGCAAGACTGCAACCCCAGAAGATGCTCAAGAAGTATGCGCAGCTATTCGGGAAGAAGTGGGAGTTATTGGTTCGCCAGAGATTGCTGCAGGAATGCGCATTCTTTACGGTGGCTCTGTGAAGTCTTCCAATATTGTTGAGATTATGAAGCAGAGCGATGTTGATGGTGCGTTAATCGGGGGAGCAAGCCTTGATCCCGAGGAACTCGCAAAAATTTCCAAGTTTTACGCACAAGAATCCCTCTAGTTTTACCGAGGGCAGGTGCTCGC
>Ga0164292_10002952_pt1 | contig 13853 bp, 24 predicted proteins | sample GEODES117metaG_FD_111486 | JGI IMG/M metagenome (GOLD analysis project Ga0164292, IMG submission 111486) | Eutrophic lake water microbial communities from Lake Mendota, Wisconsin, USA - GEODES117 metaG | ecosystem: Environmental > Aquatic > Freshwater > Lake | place: USA: Lake Mendota... | reverse complement strand
TAGAACCACAACCTATACAGACAGTATTTCTATGAATATGATCTATAATGATATAGATTCGTTCATCCCTGAGATCAATAAACACCTAATGATTACCTTCATACCTTACCATAGTCCCGATCAAATAAATTATATGTCAGGAATTAATGATATACCATCTTTTGAGTGTTGGGATATGTATTGGAGATGTACCAAGATAGAAAATTATAGTAGGATAAACTATTAGATCTAATCCCCACCTCATCAAGTGGGGTTTTTCTTTTCTTTGACTATTTATTGTGTATACATTAATTATGAACAACGAACAAAAAGCCGCAACGTATAACCAACTTATGATGGAATATACAAGAATAGAAAACAAGATCTCATCCATTAGAGGTGAATCATTCACATTAAATAATAATCAGATAAACGAAATCCGTGATCTTGAAAATAAACTTAAGGTGATCATGGAAAGAGCATCTAGAATATAATTTTACCTCATATTTATCAAATATGAAAATTATCATCAACGAATATCATTTGGGTTTACTCCGTCGCATTGGTATGATCGAAGATTTGATTGACTCCACGATGGATATGGTTTATGAATACCTGCAAGGTAATGATCTAATTAAACCCCTTTACCCTAAAGATTATGACGTTTTCCAAAACACAACTGTAATGAAACTGGCGAATCAACTTGCAAATCAAACTTCATTAGTGGGAGATGAAAAAGTTATGTTAAGAAACCAACTACAAAGATATATCACAAATGAGTATCGACAAAAAATGAGAGATTACTTTCATGGTAGATTTGAATAAAGGTCAAATAATTGAATTTAAGAGTATTTATAATTAAAAAGGTAATATGAAACATTTATTAAATGATATGAGTTCAGAGGAGAAAAATAGTATCCGAGAACAACATACGGGAGGACTCCAAATCGACACCACAAAGTTCAAATCTTTATTAGAATCAAAGTTAGGTGATGCAAAACCAATACTTAGTGAACAGGAGTCGGTTGATGCAGAAGCAATTGCCAAAGAAGATGGGATTAACCCACAAGAGATCACTAATATGTGTCAGTCCAAAACTGTACCACCTGTGATCCAAAAACTTATAGATAAGATCCCTGAAAATTTAAGAGATGAGGCAAAACAAATAATTAAAACATTGGTTGGTAAAATTAAAAGTATGTCGTTAGGTCAATTAATGGGGTTGAGAAAACAAATCAAACAAGAAATACAAACGGCGAAAAGTAAAACATTACAAGAACAACTCACACCAATTATGATTGCGGGAATGGCGATTAGTCCATCAATACTTATTGCTATTGGTGCTTTGGTTCTTTTCATTATTGTTGTATCGATTATGTCTAAATCAAGTAAGGGAGGAAGTTGTAACCCTGGATGGTGGGATGATCTTTAATCCATATAACACTACTACTACCCTCCCCTAAAGGAGGGTTTTTTATTTATACGAGTATTTATCTTATATGAAAGTCATTATATCTGAATCACAATATAAAAACATTTTTGAGTCATCCGAAAAGAACCGTAAACTCATTGTTAATATGATTAATAGTGATATGCCCATAGATGAGATACACAACTTAACCGGTATTGAGTATCAACAAATTTATGAACTTATATATGATCACGATTTTGGTGAAGATATAAGATGTGACGTAGCTGGCTCAATCATTATAAATATAATTGAGAATACCGATTTAATTAACACTAGAATAAATTATTATAGATCTATGATATCACTTGAGGTGAGAGATGAATTTTTAGATTTTTATTATAGAGACCCAGATTATGTGATCGAGGGATCAGCAACACCATTTATGGATGGTTGTATTATGCCAGTTAACATTTTTTATTTTGAGGTTATTGACTCTGGTGAATATGATAATGAAAGTGATACCCCTCTGCTACACTCCAAGTTAGACGGATCTAAATATAAATTTAGAACAATTAAACAAATAGTTGATTTTATGAATGAAGATTATCTTACTTTATTAATGAATCAGATTGATGCGGGTATTGAATACTATTTAGACATTATAAATTCAAGGGAACAATGATTTCAGAAAAACACATAGAAAAAATTAATAAGGTCGTCAAAGATATGGTATTTGACTATAATGGTGAACTACATATGGAAGGAACATACATCAATTTCAAATATCAGTTTAAAATTATAGGTCAAAAAGAAATGATCTCGGTTGGTGAATTATATGATTATCTACAGATATTAGTTGAAATTATTGATGGAGATGAAAAGGCCACTGTAATATTCGCGGTATTCAAATCATTAAATGCCAACGTAACAAAAGAATATAGGTTAAGAAACTCATTGGATAGATATATAAGTGAGGAGTTAAATTATTTCTTCGGTGGTGAAGGAGTGAGAATTATAATTTCAGATATTGAATTTAGTGAGGAGTATGAAGAAAAAATCAATGATACTATGGACACATTTAAAAAATAATCATATATGGGAAGGAGAATAGAACAATATAAAGACAACGCTCTCAGACCAATTTTAGACTCAGTTGTTGAGTCTTTAGATAATTGGGGAATAACTGTTGAAGATTTAATTGATGACTATGAATCAGATTTCATTAACATTCATAATGTTATTGAAAAAGAATTAGGGTCTTTTGGTTTAGATCACGAATTTGAAGACATTACTTACATACTAAGTATTCTTGTCAATAACCCGAACTTCCAAACCGAACCGATCGAAAGACCTAAATTACAAAGTTATGATGTTTACCATACCTACGAAAAAAGGGTTACCGTTGAGGATACTTATCTCAACACATATGATAGTTATATTGAGATAACAAAAGATATTTTAATTGATATGCAGTCAGAACAATTATATGAACCAGATGAAGGTGAAAAAATTAAATCAGAGACAACAGATGAAGAATATGTTGATGATTGGGTTGATTCTATTCAGTAGTTTTAATTTTTAAATATTTTTGTTATATTTCTATTTGATGAAGAAGGCAAGTATGAAATTATTTGATTTGGTCTATGGTGAACTACTACCATTAGAAAGTAGGATCTTTGGAAAAATATGTTTCATATTTTATGATAACAATGAAGAAAACCCAAGACCACAAATTGTTTACTACCCAAGCACAAAAGAAATCAAAACTTTAAGAGAAAGAGAAAACGATTTTTCATCTTTCATTCCATTACACACCGATGACTTTACAGAACAAATGAGTGATTGGATGTCTCAAAAATTTGAAAAAGATATTTTATTTAAAGGTATTAATTACATTGAATTTTTAGAAGAACTACTTGTGTGATATTTATTAGTATGGATCTTAAAGAACAAATATCCGAAATTAAATATCTTTTGAATTATGAACGAGGTCAGGTTGTCTCAGAACAATCTGTATTTTCTAATTTACCTGGCGTACAACCGGATAAAATGAACTATAGAAGACCCATTCCTGATCCTATTATGATTCCCGATTGTTTTACCGCACTTATGAAAGTAAAAGACAATATGGTTTCATTTGATAAAAATTCACTAAAAGATGAGGTTCAAAAGAGAATGAGTAATGTTGATATTATTTTTGACCCTAACGCTCAGTCGCCAGATTTGGGAATTACGGTAATTAAAGACGGAAAACCTTTCTGTTTTGTAAAGAAGTGATATTTATTATTAAAATATAATCATGGGTAAAGCAAGAAAAGAAGGTAGAAAGAAAAAAAGTAGAAAAAGTGTTTTGAAAACTCTTAAAATGATTAAAAATAATGAAAAATTAATAAATGAGTATAAAGAACAAAAAAAGTAAGTATTTATACTAATAACCGAATATTTATATAAAAAACATAGAAAATGAAAAAAATTAGATTAACAGAATCTGAGTTTCATTCTTTAATTAAAAGAATGGTTGTAGAAGCTCAAAAAGAAATGCAACACGGTGATAATCACGCTGAAATGGAAGAAGGTTTGGGTGACATGGTTAGAGGCGTTAAAAGATTCGCAACTGGTTACGGATCTAAAGAAGAAAGAGAAGAAAGAATGAATAGATTCTATGAGGAATTGGATAGAATTGAAGCTGAGTTTGAAGAAAGTCCTGAAAATTTCTTTTTCTCAAATTGGGAATCAAAAAGAGAATCTTTAATTAAACAAGCTGAAGAAAATAATTTCTTAGGTGATATTGAGCAAATTGGTAAAACTGACAAATTTGTTAGATATAGACCAGGTAGAAAAGGGTTTGAAAAAATGGCAACAGGATTCAACCAAGCTCAAGGAGAAACTATCTACGAAAGAAGAAAAAGAAGATAATAAAACTATCGTATTTTTAAAACCCCATTTTACGATGGGGTTTTTTTATTGCTGTAAAACTTTGTAATCGATCTCATTCAAACTACCAATACCCAACTCTAAGATTTTATCCAAAACATCATCCTGAGTCAAATTATACCCTAAAAATTTTAGTAAGACTTTTCTAAACTTACCTTTCTTGAAAATGTCGTGTAGATTTTTTTGGAAGAGAAACTCTCTCGTTAAAATTTGATAGGACACAATCATTCCATATTTAGTAAAAAGTTTGTGAAAATCCATGTGATTATCAACATCTGAGAAAATGAATAAAGTTTCATTGCCCGCTTCACTCTCAACAAACGCATAATTATCTTCACCAACACACGAAAGGTATAATCTAAGATAAGTACCGATTTGAGATTTACGTTTTGGTGGTGGTTGTGTAATAACGAATACTCCTACTTCTGTCATGATTAATGGTTTTCTACAAAAATAATACTTTTATCCAATAACACCAAAATAATTTACTTAATTCTGATATATTTATTAAAAAAAACATTATGAAAAAAAATTTATTTCTAATTACGGAAGAAGAAAAAAATAGAATTTTGGGTATGCACATGAAAGCCACCAAATCCCAATACCTTTCTGAGGCTGGTCCTTTTGAGGATGATCAAATACCCGGTGCAAACACACCTGCCGGAACTACCCAACCTCCAGCACCTGCAGCGGCACCAACAGCCGCATCGACTCCAACAGCAGTACCAACGGCCGCATCGACTCCAACATCTGCAGCACCGGAATCCCAAATAATGACATCAAATGATAGAGATTACGCATATAAAAAAGAAGGTGATAAATATTATTTTAAATTACAACCAAGCCCTGTAAGTCCTAAGGCTCAGGCATACAAAAAACAAGGAAAATTTGTAGATTGGACAGCGGCAACGGGAGGAGCAAAAGACGCTATTGCTAAATTAAACTTCAAACCTGAGACCATGCAAACTTTATCGGCTAAAGATGTGAAGATTACACCAACAACACCTCAAAATCTTGCGGTGACTAAAGTTGACACCGCACCTGTTAAACCATTAGCAACAGGTGGTGGAGGTCAAAAAACTGTAACAGCTCAAACAAGTCCTCAAGTTGCTCAAGATCTTAAATCCGCATCACAAATTAGACAAGAGTTCCGTCAAGGAAAAAGAGATGTGAGAAAATTACAAAGAGAAAGAGAGAAATTATATAACACCTATAATAAACTCAGTGGTAAAATGGATAAGGCAACTGACGATAGTTATATAGAAGCTATAAGTCAATTAGATAAATTGATTAGTCAAAAATAAAAACAAAAAAAAACCGTAGTCATAAGATTACGGTTTTTTTATTTAGTAGATAAAATTAATCTATAGATACTACTTCTAAATCAAAAATTAAATCTTTTCCCGCCAAAGGATGGTTAGCATCCAAAATAACGTGATCTTCATTAACCTCTTTAACAACAACATTCATAGGTCCTTGTTGTGTTGTAGTTTGTAACATCTGACCAGCCTCAACTCCTTCAGGTACTCTGTCCTTTGGAACCTCAGCAATTAGTTGTTCGTTAACAACTCCGTACGCTTCTGTACAAGGGATATTAACGGTTTTGGATTCACCTTCAGACATACCAATAAGACCATTCTCAAAACCAGGTATTAAAGATCCTTGACCTAACGTTGCGGATAATGGTTCTCTACCAGGGTTTAGTGAAGAATCAAATACAGTTCCATCTTCTAATCGTCCCGTGTAGTTGACAGACACGGTGCTGTTTACATCAACTGTTTTCATAAATTATAATTTGTTAAGGAAATGTAGATAAAAAAAAGTATTATGTAAAACGATATTTATAATAAATGTTTGATTTTATAAAATATCTATACGTAACACTAATGAACAAGTATGGTTCATTTATGTGGTTTGGCGTACACGCGGGTATGACACAAACTGAATGGCACTGGATTTTGGAGGTGTTATTATGTGTCTTGATTAATTTGATGGTTTTACATACAATTTACATTGAATGGAAGGATTCTAAACTTAAAGATTAGCATTCACCACGTTTAACTTTTTATTTACAAACAACTCAATACATTATCTATCGTATTTATAGTATGAAACATTTATTACTTTTATTATTATTCCCCTTTTTTGTTTATTCACAATTTTGTCCGGCTTTAGGTCCTGATCAAATTCTTCCGTGTGGGGTCGGAACTACAACCTTAACTGCAGATCTTAGTCAGTGTGGACCTGGTGGGGCAAACCCAAATCAAACCACAAACTATAATTGTGTAAACATACCGTATGTTAATCAGACTAATACGGGTGCTCAATTATTTATGGGTGACGACACACAACAAGGACCATTTCAAATAGGGTTTAACTTTTGTTACTTTGGTCAGACTTATACTCAGTTTTGGGTAGGGTCAAATGGGTGGGTTTCCTTCTCACCAGGACAACCAACAACGTTTACATCAACACCAATACCAAACGCAGGTTTTAATATCCCTAAAAACTGTATTATGGGTCCGTGGCAAGATTGGCACCCTGGCGTTGGGGGGCAAATTAGATACCAAGTACAAGGAACTGCTCCATGTAGAAAATTAGTGGTCAGTTGGGTCAACATGCCGATGTTTGGGTGTACCCAAACTTTAGGTACATTTCATATTATAATATACGAGTCATCAAATTATATTGAAAACCACATCCAATCAAAACCATTTTGTGGTTGGGCTAATGGAACCGCGGTTCAAGGCATCCATAATTTAGCAGGAACAGCGGGAATTGCTGTTGTTGGTAGAAATTCAACTCAATGGACGGCTAATAACGATGCATTTAGATGGGTTCCATCAGGACCTGTGGTAAATCCTGTCTTAACTTGGTATCAAGTTGGTAACCCAAACCCAATTGGAACAGGACCAACCATAAATGTTACACCACCGGCAGCAGGTGCGAGTTATACTTGTCAATTTGTTTACCCAATATGTAATGCTGGTTGGAGTAATTGTAATCAGATACAAGGAGGATTAGGTCCTGACACGGTATTTGTACAACCTGGACCACCAAACCTACCCCAACCATTGGTTAACTCGGCAAACCCAACCTGTGCGGGTTCTTGTGACGGTATAATCAATGTTGTTCCCGCTGGAGGCACTGGTCTTATAACCATTTCATGGAATAATCAACCAAATAATCTTACTTTACTTAACTTATGTAGTGGGATATATAATTATACTTTAGTTGATGCTGCCGGATGTAACATTTCAGGGAGTGTAACTTTAGTAAACCCACCAATACCTGTGGTTGGTCCGATCATTTATAACGACACAATATGTTACCACTCATCAAATGAGGTATATTCGGTACCACAACAACTTAATTTCACCTATCAGTGGTCTTCAGTCGGTAACATTTACAATGGACAAGGTACAAATACAATAAATGTTGATTGGGGAACGATAGGTTCAGGTTTCATCCCTAATGGAATACAAGTAACAGGGTTCGATATTAACAATTGCCCAAGTTTACCTGTATCCGTTGACCTTACAGTGTTCAATGTATTACCTGTTATTGATCCTGTTGGACCATTTTGTTCTTACGATGAGTTCGTAACGCTACAAGCAACCCCTGTTGGTGGTGTGTTCAGTGGTAATGGTATGATGGGTAACGACTTTTACCCTGGAAATTCGGTAGGCACTGACACAATTACCTACACTTACACACAAAGTGCGTGTGTTTTTGATACAACAACAACAATTGTAGTGTATCCACAACCAATATTAGACTCAATAACACCATATAACCCTTATTATGAGATCTGTGAGGGTGATTCTACTGTTGTTACCTTCACTGCGGTGGCTGATATATTGGGATATAACGAATGGACCTTCGTTGGGACACAATATGTGACTGAAAATTTTACAACAGCGTTTGATAATGAAGGAATGTTTACTCTAAGTGTTGTTCATTACTCAAATGGGTGTGTTTCTAACCCACAGGAGACGGTAATTACCGTAGATAATTGCCCTGAGGAGTTAATTTACATACCAAATACGTTTACACCTGACGGAAATGAACATAATCAGACGTTTTTACCTGTATTTACCTCAGGTTTTGACCCATATGAGTATAATTTATCAGTATATAACCGTTGGGGTAACCTTATTTTCGATTCTAACGACCATAAAGTGGGTTGGGACGGTACTTTTAATAACGGATACGCTCAAGATGGTACATATCATTGGATAATTCAGTATGGAGACCTACAAACCGACAAAAAAACAAAAATTACAGGTTTTATTACATTATTAAAGTAAGTGATATTTATTTTTATATGAGTAAAAAAAACCCACAATTACAAGAAGGTGACAGAATTGTCTTAATTTACATGCCAGGTGAGTCACTAGATACTGGAACTAAAGGAAAAGTGTTAAAAATTGAGAAAGCACCAAGTTTTGGCGGTAAAGATGAGTTTCAATACAGAGTTGAGTGGTATAATGACGATGAAAGTGTTATTTCTAGCTTATCATTACTACCTGAATCAGATACTTGGATCTTAGATCCTGAATTTAAACAAAAAAACCTACAAGAAAGACGTTTTGATGACTTAGATAAGTTAATTAGTCACCACGAATGGGCAAAATTGTTCAAAAAAGCGGATTTAAAGTATATTATGGGGTTTTTAGAGCTAATTAGACAACTTGGGGTGGTAAATATGTTCCAATCAGGTCAATTTTTGGGCCAAACTAAAGATTATCTTACAAAATACTTCGATTTATATCGAATGCAACGTGAATTAGACGAAAATGACGAAGAATTGATTGAAAAAATCATGGAAAAGTCTGAAATGGTAAGAAATATCATGATTTCAGCGGCAGTTAGTGATTTAGAACGAAAAAATACGGAAATTACGGGTAGATCGGCAACAAATAGGGTAAATAGGTTGGCAACTGAGGTAGTTAAAGAATTTATGTTTGGCACACGTTGATTTTACCAAAAAAAACACCTATTTTTAGTTAAAATAACACAAATTATGGTACTATTATCAATTTCTTTACTAATTTTCGGTATTTCTATACTGTTTTTCACTATTTTAATGATTATTTGGTGGAAAAAATACGGAAAATCACTATTTTCTTCCCTAAAAGACCTAAATAACATGCAAAATCCAACAAATTTTATGGGGGACATGGGAAATTTAAGTAATTTAGAAGATTTTTACAAGAATATGAGTAATTTTGGGGGTCAAATGGGTAATTTTGGGGGTAAAATGGGTAATTTTAGTCAAAGAATGAATGATTTTGCTCAAAAAATGAAGAAAAAGAAGTAAAAATTATCAAAATAACCCTTATTTTGACACAAAAAACAACAAAAAAACCCCTTATTTGAGGGGTTTTTACGTTAAAATAGGGTATTTTTACTCTTTTTCTGAGGTATCTTCTTTAAAGAAATTAGTTAGAAACTTACCTAAAACACCTAATACTATTGATGTAACAATCAAACCTTTGATTTCATTAGGTGTAAATATCTCCTTTAAACTATCGAATTGCCACAATCCACCAATTGCGAGTACAGATGCTGATGCCAATAGACCATCACCAATCCTTCTCCACCTTTTAGGGGTAGGTTTCCAATAATTACATAAGATACTATTGATTTTTTTCATGTTATTTACCTTGACCTCTGTATTTTTTTGGTCTTTCTTCTTTAGGACCAAACTTCTTTTTTAATTTACCCTTTATTTTCTTACCAAACGTTACTTTGTTTGATGGTGACGATGTTGAGAGTTTCTTTGACATGTAATGATAACTATATACCTTTTATGAGGTTAAGAGATTGTTTTAAATACTCTTTCGCTCTTGGAGATGGAGTATATTCATCTTCTTTAGTTTGAAGGTTCAATACTCTTTCAATATCTTTAACTAGTTCTGTACCGTGTTCGTTTTCTTTATATAATTCAATAATCTTATCCATTGCTTTATTACAATCACCAGAAGTTTCATCATAATAGTTTTTATTACGGAATTTGTTAAGGTGATTCATCATTTCGTATGCCAAATGTGATCCACCATCTTTAATGTCTTTGAATAATCTTAAATTATTTAAAATACCTAATGTATCAACCATAGAATTCACGCCTGAAGATCTTTTAGTGATTCCTGGTGTATATCTACCGTATTCATCTGATCTACCAGCAATCTCATCCAATGACATAACATTCTCAGGAATACAACGAGGTTTTTTATCTTTCTTTTTACCTTTAGATTCCATTTCAGGTTGTTCTGACAACATGTTTTTAACAATTTTTTCTAATTGTGATTCTGTCAATTTAATTGTTTTCATATATCGTATATTATTTAATCTTTTTAGAATATTTATTAATAAATATATCGTATTATGGTAATTTTAGAAAATATAGTTAGGAGAGTCCTCCAAGAACAAATAGACCACCCAATGAGTCTGGTTAAGAAGGTAAAAGTGTCTGATAAACTTAAATATCATTTAGATAATAAACTGACATTAAGTGAAAATAGATTCAAAATTTATTCTAAATCTTACATTGAGATTATCAATGAAGTAAGAGAACTATTCATTGAGGGGCTTATTGATCTAAATGAAAACGACATTAAAATTATTGAGTCTGATCTTGGTAAGACAGTTATTTTAGAAAATGGTCAAAAAGTGTATTTGGAGGTTCCTATGATTGATGACGAATTTTTAAATGAGGCAGAATATCAAGGAAGAAAAGTTCAACTTGGTAAGATTATGCAAGGTGACGTAAAAAAGTCTAAGGTGTACGTTAAAAATGACAAAGGTAAGGTAGTTAAGGTAAACTTTGGCTTTGGTGGTAAGTCAGCTAAAGGTAAACGAATGACAATAAAGAAAAATAACCCACAAAGAAGAAAATCTTTTAGAGCAAGACATAATTGTGACAATCCTGGTCCAAGATGGAAACCAAGATATTGGGCTTGTAGAACTTGGTAATATTATGTCGTATTTAATTGAAAATGTTGTAAGGAAAACCCTTAGAGAATATATTAATAAGACCGAAATCAGTCCTTATGAATTGGCGGTTAAAAACATTTGTGATGCTGAAAAATTTTGTAGTGCTCAAGGTAAAATCACATTTGGGCAATTAAGGGCGTTAGTTGAATCCGCGTCGAATAAAAGATTATATAAACACATTGGGGAGGGTGGTTATAAAGCAACCTTAAGATTGTTACCTTGGTTCTTACCTCAATTAACTTTGGCCGGATTTACAGGATCAATTATTAGAGCCGCGAATAAAATATTTAGACCAACCTTAGAAGAGACCACAAATTATAAATCATGGTGGGGTAAGGCAATTATGAAATCATTTGATTTAGCTGAAGGTGAATTAGGTCTTACTGATCCTTTAACGAAAATATTTTTCATATCGGATGGTTTATTAACCTTAATGGATGATAAATTTAAAGTTAAATTTACCAGATACGTTGCCGAACTGGCTTCAGAAATGCCAGATGATCAAGAAGTCCCTGAATACTTTGTTGAGAATGAGTTAAGATATTGGGTCAATGAGAAATTTTTATTGGATCCCCCATTACAACCTAAAAAAGTAAAAGATAATTAAGAATCTTGAAGTTGAGAGATCAAATCATTTATTCTTCTTTTTGCCTTTTCACCTAATGGAATTGGGTTTCCTCCCTCATCAATCTGAACAAATGTGATGTGCGTTTTTAACACAAGATCTTGTTTTCCCGAATACACATTATGTGCCCTTGCCTCCATATATAAAGTCATAGACGTGTTACCCACTTTTGTTGGTGATCCGTAGATTTTTAATAGTTGTGATTCTTTTGCTGGCTTTTCAAAATTACATTGATCAATACTTACTGTAACCATTCTTGGTGTATCACATAATTGCATTGAGTATCCTGCTGCTGACGCATCAATCCATGATAATAATTTTCCACCAAAAAGATTTCCGTGAAATCCCAAGTCAGATTTTTTAATAGGGTGTGTATTCAAAAGTTCCATAGTATGTAAATAATAAAACTTAGAGTTATATTTATCAATATGAATACCATAAAAAAGAGTTTTATTTTAGAAGGTGCCGAAATGAGACAAGAGATCAGAACGGTAGTAAGAGATATTATACAAGTTTTTAAATCAGAAAATGAAGGTGAATTTTACCTCCCAAATGATTTAAGAGATGATGAGATAGAATATAAGTTACCAAAATTTGATTTAGAGGTTGAGTTGATAATCCAACAATCAGAAGACGTTGATGATTTTTTACTTAATGCTGAATTATATAGAGAAGAGGGTATTGTTGCAATTATGATTGTTTATAATCCTGAAAATAAAAATAAAATTCTTTATAGTTTAGTCGGTCACTTAAATGAATTAGTTGCTCACGAATTACGTCATTTATATCAACAAGCGTATGGTACACATGATATTAACGTTGAAGAACCTGAAGACCCTTTTGAGTATTATATGCAACCACATGAAATAGATGCTCAAATCGCGGGATTCAAAAGAATGTCACAAATAACAAGAAAACCTTTTGAAGAAGTGGTAAGAGACTGGTTTAATAAAAATAAAGACATTCATACGTTGAATGACGACCAAAAAGAAAAAGTTATTCAGACGATTTTGAAGTCTTAAATCTTTTAATAATTTTTCTTAATACCTCTAATACTAATGTTTTATTTACTACAGCAACTGTAGAGGCCGTAATTCCCTTTGTAATTGCAAGTAAATCGTCTTCAGAAAAATTAAGATCTCTTAAATGAAAAAGTTGTGGTATTAGGGGAATTAAAAATGAGTAAGCAATCATATTAGAAACGTTAGATACAGTCACACCTAAACTTTCTAAAAATGAAACAAAGGCATCTTTAAGATCCCAAGTTTTCATAACCGCCCTGTCAAAATAGGTAACCAATTTTTTTTCTTTAATTAATTTAAGGGTTTTGTTTAATAACTCTTTATTACTTGAAAAGAATGTAACCATAACACCAAAAAGGATCAAAGATAAATCAGAAGATGATATTGACGGATCTAAATTATTAAGATAGTCACCTACAGGTCTCAATAAACCCCCCATGATAGGGCCCCAAGTAAGAGCCATGGTAAAGTTTAATTTATAACCAAGTTTTACATCTTTAAGTATTTTTCTAACGATAGAATCTGACTTCTCAAACTCACTTTGAGCATTATCCAAATTCTCCTCAATTAGAAGTTTAATATATTGACTTTCCTTTAAAATAATTTCCATATCACCAGTAAATATCTTTAAATGAGATAATAATTTATTTATCACATATTTAATTTATGTTACACTTACAAAATTGTGTATAAAATTGATATTTATAATAAAACAAATCATATGAACGCTTACTTTTTTAATACAACACCAGAGGAAAGGGAAAACATCCTTGACCAACATAAAAAACTTTATGATGGATATGTTACCAAATATAATCAAGAAAGTAACATGACTCCTCTTTATGTTCAGGATCTTGCCAATGATAAAGGCGGTATCACTGTT
>Ga0164292_10002951_pt1 | contig 13853 bp, 18 predicted proteins | sample GEODES117metaG_FD_111486 | JGI IMG/M metagenome (GOLD analysis project Ga0164292, IMG submission 111486) | Eutrophic lake water microbial communities from Lake Mendota, Wisconsin, USA - GEODES117 metaG | ecosystem: Environmental > Aquatic > Freshwater > Lake | place: USA: Lake Mendota... | reverse complement strand
AGCCGCAGGCGTCATCCACACCGATTTCGAGAAGGGCTACATCCGCGCCCAGACCATCGCCTTTGACGATTACATCCAATACAAAGGCGAGCAAGGTGCGAAAGACGCGGGCAAGATGCGGGCCGAGGGCAAAGAGTACGTGGTGAAAGACGGCGACGTGATGAACTTCTTGTTCAGTTCTTGAGTTCTTCCATTTATTTCTGAAAAAGCCGCTCATTCAGCGGCATTTTTTAATTCCAACTTACACATTTATTTTTAGAAACGCATACGCTGAATTCATCTTCAAACAATACGCTATTTGCGTATAATCGAAATGAAAGCAGTATTTGTCGAGTTGCCCGCTTTTTCCCGCCATCGCACACACTATTTGGATGACGACGGCTTTCGCGCATTGCAACAGGCCATGATGAAAAACCCAGAATCCGGGGAGGTCATCGAAGGGGCTGGCGGCTTGCGCAAGTTGCGACATGGCGATGCCGTTCGCGGCAAGGGCAAGCGTGGCGGTTTGCGTGTGGTTTATTTTTGGTGGGCCGCCGCCAGCCAGTTTTGGTTGTTCACGCTTTTCAACAAAGACGAAATGACAGACTTGAAATCGGATGAAAAAAAGCTGCTCAGAAACATGCTGAAACACGAATTGGAGGCGCGGCAATGACCAAGCGGAACCTGATGGCAGAACTGACTGAAGGCTTTGACGCCTTGGGCAAGGCGCGTTTGGGCAAGCAAACACTGCGGACCCATGTGGTGGAAGACAAACCTGCGCCGCAAGTCACAGCCCAAGAACTGCTGGCGCTGCGCGAGCGTCTGCATTTGTCACGTGCGGTGTTTGCGCGCTGCTTGCGAACCAACTTGCGCACTTTGGAAAACTGGGAGCAAGGACGCTCTAAGCCCAACGCGCATGCGGCTTTGTTGATTCGATTGGTTGAAAAATACCCCGATACGGTGCAGCGTTTGACCGCGGTTTGACCCGCGCCCCCACTCACCGTTTGCGCCGCAACAGCGCCACCCTGATTCGCCAAGCGGCTTTCACCATTAAATAGCCTGCTGCTGCCGCACCAAAGGCAAACAAACCCATGCCCAGCATGATCGGGCCGCCGTAGGCCATCAGCAAATCCCAACTCAGGTTTTCCAGCCCAGCTGGTGCAGGCGTGCTCACACCCAAAATGGTGGAACCGGTTTGGTAGGCCAGCCAAAGCCAAAACCCGATGGTGAAAGGGTTGGTCACCATGGTCATGGCAGCCGCCGACGGAATGTGGGCGCGCCACCAAACACAATGGACCACGGCCGCCACGATCTGTGCTGCTGGGATCAAGAAGGCCCACAAAAAACCAACGGCCACACCTCTGGCGACCGCTTCATGCTGAAAGCGCCATAGCTGTGCATCCAACAGGCGCGGTGCCCAAGGTTTGAGCCAAGGGTGTTGGGCAAGTTGAGATCGATTGGGTAACCAAGCGCGTTCCGAATCGGGTGGTTGAACGGTTTGAGGGGTCTTTTTCAAAGCAATGTGAGGATCGTTAAAGCCCTATTCTTGAATAGCGACAGACATTTCCGGTCAGTTAAAAACGATATGTCAATCAGATTTTTACGAAGTAAATACTGATTTTTGTCCCGAAAAAATGGGGGTTTGAATTTACACTGCCGTCCATTGTTTGGTGAAAGACACTATGGACACGATTGCACCTCTTTGGTTATGGATCACATTCATCGCCATCGTATTGGCCTCTCTTTTTGTTGATTTTGTGGTTCTCAAAAAACAAGGCGCTCACGATGTGGGGATGAAAGAAGCCTTGAATTGGTCCTTGATATGGATCGCCTTGAGTTTTGTCTTCAATGGCTTGTTTTGGTGGGCCATCAAGAACGAAACCGGATCAATCGAGTTGGCCAACACCAAGTCCCTTGAGTTTCTGACCGGCTATCTGATTGAAAAATCCCTGGCGGTGGACAACATCTTTGTCTTCCTGATGATCTTCACCTACTTTGCGGTGCCCAAGGCTTACCAAAAGCGCGTCTTGATGATCGGCATCATCGGCGCCATCGTGTTGCGCACTGTAATGATTTTGGTAGGCGGCTGGTTGCTCTCCGAGTTCCACTGGGTGCTGTATGTGTTTGGCGCTTTCTTGGTGCTCACCGGCATCAAGATGTGGTGGGCTGCGGGCCAAGAGCCCGACTTGAACGACAACCCTGCCTTGAAGTTATTGCGCAAATGGATGCCAGTGAGCCAAAACTATGACGGCGAGCGGTTTTGGACCATGGAAAACGGCGTCAAGATCGCCACCCCTTTGCTCATGGTGATCAGCTTGATTGCGCTGACCGATGTGATTTTTGCGGTGGACTCCATTCCCGCCATTTTTGCCATCACCAGCGACCCGTTCATTGTGCTCACCAGCAACGTGTTCGCGATTTTGGGCTTGCGCGCGATGTACTTCCTGTTGGCGGCCGTGGCCGATAAATTTCACTTGCTCAACTACGGTTTGGCGGTCATTTTGGTTTTCATTGGCACCAAGATGTGTTTGATCGATTTTTACAAAATTCCCGTCACCATTTCCTTGGGCGTGGTGATCGGCATCTTGGCCATCACCATGGTCCTGAGTGTTCGCAGCGCTCCCCGTAAAGCTGACGCCTGAAGATTTTTCAAGTTGGGGTTGGGTGCAACAGACGCTGAACCAGCGGATGTTGCACCCTTTTTTCTGTGCCAATGGCGTAGAAATGCTCTGTCACCCCAGCGCTGCGACCCATGCGCTCAACAGCGTAATGGGAAATCAATTCCTCTTGCACTGATTCTGCAGCTGGGAACACACCCATGCCACTGGCGCCAAAAGTCTTTAGCAAGGCACTGTCTTCAAATTCTCCAACCAAGTAGGGTTTGATGTGGTGTTGTTCAAACCAATGCTCGAGCCTGTCACGGATGGCCGTATGGGCTGTGGGCAGCAACACAGGCAACTCTGCCAAGTTGTGCGGAAATGGCTTTTTGGACTTGGCCAGCAAAGCCTTTGTGCCATACCAAGCAATGGTGGACGTGCCCAAGGCATGGCTATAGAGCTTGATGTTGGGGTTGCTGGGTGCAGCCCGGTCTGAGATCACCATGTCGAGTTTGTGCAGCGCCAAATTGCCCAAAAGTTCGTTGAACTGACCTTCCAGGCACAGCAAGCGCAGCCGAGGTTCAGTGATGATGGGTTGCAACAAACGATGCACCACGAGCTTGGGCAAACCATCGCTGATGCCGACCCACAAACGAACGCCGGGGGTGCTTGCCGCATCCCGCACCAAGTTCGGCAAACCCTCTCCCAGCTGAAAAATCTGGTCAGCTTGCTGCATCGCCGCCATGCCCGCCTCTGTCAGCGCCAAGCCGCGACCGGCAGGCTTGAGCAGCTCGCAGCCCAACTCTTTTTCCAGTTCTCGCACTTGGGTGCTCACAGTCTGCACGGCCATGTCCAGTTTTTGGGCCGCTTTGGAGATGCCGCCCTCCTTGGCCACGACCCAAAAATAATAGAGATGCTTGTAATTGAATGGGGTGCTCATGGTCAGTATTTTTAGGAGAGATATTTAGGAATTATCTGCTTTTTAGTTGTGGATGGAGGCCCTATGTTTGAGGCCTTCTTGAAAGGAGATTGTTCATGAATCAAAACCCATTCAGCAACGCCGTATCTGACAACACCCTCTACCCCGCCGCAGGGCAAAGCAGCCATTCTCTGGAAGTTCAACGTGTCTTGCGCAACACCTACGCGTTGTTGGCCATGACCTTGATCTTCAGTGCCAGTGTGGCCGCGGCTGCGGTGACATGGAAATGGCCTGCACCGGGCCTGGTGTTGACCTTGATCGGCTATTTTGGTTTGTTGTTTGCCATTCATCGCTTGCAAAACAGTGCATGGGCTCTGCCGTTGGTATTTGGCTTGACAGGTTTCATGGGCTACACCTTGGGACCCATCCTGACCCATTACCTGTCTGTCCCCGGAGGCGCGCAAACCGTGAGCATGGCCTTGGGGGCCACTGGCGTGACTTTCATGGCGCTGTCTGCCTACGCCCTGACCAGTCGCAAAGACTTCAGCTTCATGGGCAGCTTTTTATTCATGGGCATGATCATCGCTATGTTGGCAGGTTTGGCCGCCATCTTCCTTGACATACCTGCGCTCAGCTTGGCTGTTTCAGCCATGGTGGCTTTGTTGTCTGCTGGTCTGATTTTGTTTGAAACCAGTCAAATCGTGAATGGTGGTGAGCGCAATTACGTGATGGCCACGGTCAGTTTGTTTGTCTCGGTGTTCAATTTATTCACCAGTTTGCTGGCCTTGTTTGGCATCGGTGGCAACAGCGACTGATTTTTCAGCCCTCATCCGAGGGCTATTTTTTGTCCTTCACAGGAATCACACATCATGAAATGTCCCCAATGCAATGACCAGACCTTGGTGATGGCCGATCGGCAAGGTGTTGAAATCGATTATTGCCCCGCTTGCCGAGGTATTTGGCTCGACCGTGGCGAGTTGGACAAACTGCTCGAACGTGCGGCCATTGCCAGTCCAGTCGTATCGCAGCCTGCGCCAAGAGAGCAGCGTTATCAAAAATATGACGACGATGACAAGCACCACGGCTACAAACACCGGCATCAAAAATCTTGGCTGAGCGACATCTTCGATTGACCCCCTGAAAGTCTGAATGCAAAGTTTCATCGACCCCGCCATCTTGTTTTTCGTCTTTGGGGTATTTGCGGGTCTGGTTCGATCCAATCTGGAAATTCCGCCGGCCATTTCCAGATTTTTGTCCTTGTACTTGTTGATGGCCTTGGGTCTCAAAGGGGGCTTTGCATTGGCCGAATCTGGGCTGAATGCGCAAGTGTTGATCAGCTTGGGGGCGGCATTGGCCATGGCCTCGGCCATTCCGCTGCTGAGCTACGTGTTTCTCAAAACCATCGTTGGCCGATTTGATGCAGCGGCTATTGCAGCCACTTATGGCTCAGTGAGTGCGGTGACCTTCATCACCGCCGTGCAGTATCTGGACACCCATCAACTGCCCTATGGGGGCCACATGGCTGCGGCCATGGCTTTGATGGAGTCGCCCGCCATTTTGCTGGCTGTTTTCATGGCCAACAAGGCCCGCGCTGAGATGCGCAGCGCCAACACCGGCAGCAGCTTGCAAGCCACCCCGCAAGTGTCGGGCATGGGCCATGTCTGGCATGAAGCCCTGACAGATGGGGCGCAGTTGCTGCTGTTGGGTGCCATGTTGATTGGTTTTTTCTCTGGCGAACAAGGCCAAGAAGTGATGAAGCCTTTTTCGGTGGATTTGTTCAAAGGCATGCTGGCTTTCTTTTTGCTGGACATGGGCTTGCTGGCTGCACGCAACATGGGCAAGTTGAAAGGGCAACCAGTGACTTTGTTCCTCTATGCATTGCTGGCCCCGGCCGTCCATGCCAGCTTGGCCATGGTGGTCGGCGGCTGGTTGAACATGAATCCTGGTGATTTGGCGTTGTTGATGGTGTTGTCGGCCAGTGCGTCTTATATTGCTGTGCCCGCTGTGTTGCGCCACACTATTCCAGAGGCCAATCCATCGCTTTACTTTGGCATGTCCTTGGGCATGACATTTCCGCTCAATATTTTGGTGGGCATTCCGCTCTATGTGCAGGCGGCGTTTTGGTGGATGGGCGCTTGAACCTCAAAACAAGCCGACCAGCCAAGCCCAGCCCCAGACCAACATCGCGTATCGCAGCGCCTTGCCCACGGCCATGAAAGCCACACAAGGCCAAAACGGCAAGCGCAAATAACCGGCCACCACACACAGCGGGTCGCCAATGATGGGCAACCACGCACCCAAACACGCTGCGGGTCCAATGCGTTCTAACCAACGCAATGCACGCATGTGGATGGTGACGTGGTCTTGGTGCACGTGCTTCGCCATCAAGCGCTCGGCACCCCAACCCATCCACCAACCGATGGCCCCGCCCAAGGTGTTGCCCACTGTGGCCACCAACAAGGCGGGCCAAAGCAACTGGGGGTGAAAGGACAGCAAGGCCAACAAAACCGGCTCGGAGCCCATGGGCAACAAGGTGGCTGCCAACACCGCGCAAACAAACAAAACGGCCAACCCCCACTCTGGTGTGGCCATGTTTGTCAAGAGGGTTTGCAAGAAAAAATCCATGATTGGTGCAGTGTAAGAGGGCGCAAAACCCATGAATACGCTAAAAAAATAAAAGTTCTAAACGTCTGGGGACGTGGCTAGAATCGTGCCTCCTTTTTAAGCAGGTCTGACTCTTCCTTTTATGCGCATTGGTCCTTACGAGACAAGCAACGCTGTGTTTGCGGCTCCCATGGCGGGTGTCACCGACAGGCCTTATCGCATGCTGGCCAAACAGCTCGGCGCGGGCTATGCCGTGAGTGAAATGGTCACCTCGCGCCCCGACCTGTGGAACAGTTTGAAGACCTCGCGTCGCGCCAACCACGACGGCGAAAGCGGCCCCATCGCGGTGCAAATTGCGGGCACCGAGCCGCAGATGATGGCCGAGGCGACCCGCTACAACATCGAACGCGGCGCGCAAATCATCGACATCAACATGGGTTGCCCCGCCAAAAAGGTGTGCAACAAGTGGGCCGGTTCGGCACTGATGCAAGACGAAGAACTGGCCTTGTCCATTGTGCAAGCGGTGGTGGATGCGGCCCAGCCTTATGGCGCCCCCGTCACCCTGAAGATGCGCACCGGTTGGAGCGACGCGCACCGCAACGTGGTGTCTATTGCGCGTCAAGCCGAGAGCGCGGGCGTGCAAATGATCACGGTGCATGGCCGCACCCGCGAGCAAGGCTACAAAGGCCAAGCCGAGTACGACAGCATCGCGCAGGTGAAAGCCGCTGTGGGTATTCCGGTGGTGGCCAATGGCGACATCGATTCACCCCATAAAGCCCAAGCGGTGTTGCAAGCCACCGGCGCAGATGCCGTGATGATTGGCCGCGCGGCCCAAGGCCGACCTTGGATTTTTCGCGAGATCGACCATTTCTTGCAGCACGGCACCTTGCTGGCACCGCCCTTGGTGGCCGAGGTCAAGCGCTTGTTGCTGCACCATTTGCAAGACCACTACAGCTTGTACGGGGCCCACATCGGCGTGCGCAGCGCGCGCAAACACATCGCTTGGTACACGCAAGGTTTGGTGGACGCCACCGCCTTTCGCCAAACCATGAACCGCATTGACGATTGCGACGCCCAACTGGCAGCTGTGGCGCATTACTTTGATCGTGTGGCAGAACATGGCGACCGCTTGGTGCCCATCGCCGCCCCCGGCATCTTGGAGACTGCTGAATGAGCAAGAAAAACATCGAAGACGTGGTGCGCCACAGCGTGGAAGGCTACTTCAAAGACTTGCGTGGTGAAGAGCCCGAGGCACTGCACGATCTGATGATTCGCTTTGTGGAAAAACCATTGCTCGATGTGGTGATGAAACACGCCGATGGCAACCAGTCCAAAGCCGCCGCTTGGTTGGGCCTGAACCGCAACACCTTGCGCAAAAAACTCGGCGAACACAAGCTGCTGTAACTGCACTGCATACTGGGCGCTGGCCGCCCCTTGAAAGACTCTTCATGAATGCCCTGATTTCCGTGTCCGATAAAACCGATGTGGTTGAACTCGCCCAAGCCCTGCACAAATTGGGCGTCAAGCTCATTTCAACAGGCGGCACCGCGCAACTGCTGAGTGCGCAAGGTTTGCCGGTGCGAGAAGTGGCCGACCTGACGGGCTTTCCCGAAATGCTCGATGGCCGCGTGAAAACCTTGCACCCCAAAGTGCACGGCGGCTTGCTGGCGCGGCGCGATCTGCCCGAACACATGCAGGCGCTGCAAGACCACGGCATTGAAACCATCGACCTGTTGGTGGTCAACCTCTACCCGTTTGAGGCCACCGTGGCCAAGCCCGATTGCACCTTGGATGACGCGATTGAAAACATCGACATTGGCGGCCCCGCCATGGTGCGCAGCGCTGCGAAAAATTGGAAACACGTGGCGGTGCTGACCGACCCCTTGCAATACCAAGCGGTGATCGATGAATGGCAGGCCAACGGCGGCTTGAGCGATAACACCCGCTTCAAACTCGCGGTGGCCGCCTTCAACCGCATCAGCAACTACGACGGCGCCATCAGCGACTATTTGTCGTCCTTGAATTTAGAAACCGAGCAACGCAGCTTGTTTCCGGGCCAAGCCAATGGCCGCTTCATCAAGTTGCAAGACCTGCGTTATGGCGAGAACCCGCACCAATTGGCCGCCTTCTACCAAGACACGCACCCCGCGCCTGGTTCGTTGGTCACAGCGCGTCAGTTGCAAGGCAAAGAACTGTCCTTCAACAACATCGCCGACGCGGATGCGGCTTGGGAATGCGTGAAGAGTTTTGACACGCCCGCTTGCGTCATCGTCAAACACGCCAACCCATGCGGCGTGGCGGTGGCCGAAGACGCCTTGAGCGCCTACAAAAAGGCGTATCAAACCGACCCCACGTCGGCGTTTGGCGGCATCATCGCTTTCAATTGCCCAGTGGATTTGCCTGCGGTGCAAGCGCTGGGCCAACAGTTTGTGGAAGTGTTGATGGCGCCCTCCTTTACCGGCGACGCGCTGCAACAGTTGCAAACCAAAGCCAATGTGCGGGTGCTGCAAATTGCTTTGCCGCCTGGTGGCGACAACCCTTGGGCGAATGGTCACAACCTGGTGGATGTGAAGCGCGTGGGCTCGGGCCTCTTGATGCAAACTGCCGACAACCATGTGCTGACCCTGGCGGACATGCAAGTGGTAACCAACCAGCATCCCAGCCCGGCGCAAATGCAAGACCTGTTGTTCGCGTGGAAAGTGGCCAAGTACGTGAAGAGCAACGCGATTGTGTTTGTCGCCAACGGCATGACCATGGGCGTGGGGGCCGGTCAAATGAGCCGTTTGGATTCAGCGCGCATTGCCGCCATCAAGGCCGGTCATGCGTCCTTGAGTTTGCAGGGCACGGCGGTGGCCAGCGACGCGTTTTTCCCGTTCCGCGACGGCTTGGACGTGGTGGTGGACCAAGGTGCCACCTGCGTGATTCAGCCCGGCGGCTCGATGCGCGACCAAGAAGTGATTGACGCCGCCAATGAACGCGGCGTGGCGATGGTGTTCACGGGTGTGAGGCACTTCAGGCATTGAGTGTGGTCAAACCCATTGCGCACAAATATGTTTTTGTGCGAAACTGACGCCATGCGCACCACCCTCGACCTGCCAGACCCGCTGTTCAAGCACCTCAAAACCCGTGCGGCGCAAGAGGGCAGGACCTTGCGCGACTTGGTGGTGGAATTGGTTGAAAAAGGGCTGTCCGCCCGCGATCTGGTGGATGCCCAACAGCGCTTTCAGGCGCGTCCGCTGATCACCGGCACTGCACCCATGCGCGTGCAGCCCAGCCAACTCACCTCTGCCGGCTTGTCTGACATCCTCACTCAAGAAGACGATGAGCGAGCCCGCCAAATCCTTCAAAGTCGCTGAGGTGCCCGCCTCATGGCGGCTGGCCACGGGCGACTTGCCCGATGTGAATGTGTGGCTGGCGCTGTCCTACGCAGCCCATCCGTTTCATGCCCGGGCCACGGCTTATTGGCAGGAGGCTTGCACCACCAACATACCTTTGTGGTTTTGCCGCAGCACCATGCTGGCGTTGGTGCGCTTGCTGGCGCAACCCAAAGTGATGGGCGCGGATGTGCTGAGCCTGCCAGCAGCCATGGCGGTTTACCAGCAGTGGCTGGACACCCCCGCAGTGGGTTTGCTGCCCGAGCCGCTGGGCTTGGAGTCGCATTTGCAAAGCTTCTTGGGCTCCGATGCCGCGCCACTGCCCAGCCGTTTGTGGACCGATGCTTGCTTGGCCGCCACCGCCGAAGCTGCAGGTTTGCGGATGGTCACCTTCGACCAAGATTTTGAGCGATTCAACCTCAGTCGCTTGGCCGTATTTGCTTGAACCATTCAAGCCAGATTGGGAAGGGTGCCCTCAGCCCCAGGAAAAGAACAAATCCTGCACATTTTTTATGAAAAATATATGCAAATTTAAAAAACAACTTTAAATTTGCAAAAATGATTCCATGAACACCGGCCCTTTGAATTTTGAACACCTGTATAAAAATATTCAATAAAATCAAGTACTTACGATATTCTCAACAGAATCAATCCTGCACCCGGACCTTGAGCTGAAACGTGACCGCGCCATACAAGCGGTCTTTCAGCGGCGGCACCAGCGCCACATTCAAGCCAACCCAGCGGCTTTCCCAGCTGGCCACCGGCAGCACGGCAGGAAACCAGCCACCGTCAAACGCCTTGGGGTAGCCGTTGAAAGCGCCCATGACAACGCCCCATTTACCGTTGGCAAAGGTGAAAGGCTGGTAGTAGGCACCCACATAGCTAGAGCGGGCACTGTCGCTGTTGATGAACCGACCGGCCGTTCCTGACCAGTCTTCATTGATTTGCACTTCCACGCCAAAGCCGAAGTTCTCGTTGCGCAAACCCTTGTTGGTGTCAAAGTGCGCCGAGTAAAAACCGGGGTTGAGCCAAATGCTGTGCCGCGCGGAAAGGGGTGGTGTGGCGGCTGGCGGGCTCTCTGAGGAACCGTCCGCCCAAGCCATCGTGGCTGGCGGTGCTTTAGCGGGCTGGCTTTGCGCCTGGGCACATCCAGCCCAAGCCAAAGCGCCAAACAAAAAAACCTTCTGCATGGACAAGCCCCATTTTGAAAGGGCCTTGTGGCTTGAAATGCCACATCGCATGAGGCCACCAAATTTCAATTTCAAAGCGTGGCAAAACCGTCAGCCGCGGCTTGCACCGTGGCGGCGATGTCATCTGCCGTGTGGGCGCCGCTGACAAAGCCCGCTTCGTAAAGCGCGGGCGCGATGTAGACGCCCTTGTCTAGGAGACCGTGGAACAGTTTGTTGAACTTGGGGCTGTCGCTGGTCATCACCTTGGCGTAGTTTTGTGGCAACTCGGACAGCAAGAAAAAGCCAAACATGCCGCCTTGGCAATCGGCGCTGAAGGGCACGCCAGCTTTGGCCGCCGCAGCTTTCAAGCCATCGACCAAGCTTTGGGTGCGGGCTGACAGTGCGTCGAAGAAACCGGGTTTGGAAATTTCATGCAAGGTGGCCAAACCGCAAGCGGTGGCGACAGGGTTGCCGCTGAGTGTGCCGGCTTGGTAGACCGGGCCCAAGGGCGCGAGTTGTTCCATGACGGCGCGTTTGCCGCCGAAGGCCGCCAGCGGCATGCCGCCACCAATGACTTTGCCCAGCACGGTCAGGTCGGGCTCAAAGCCTGGCAAAGACTTGGCGTACACGCTTTGCGCGCTGCCCAGCGCGACGCGGCAGCCGGTCATCACCTCGTCAAACACCAACAGCGCGCCATGCTGGCTGCACAGCTCGCGGCAGCGCTTCATGAAGGGCACGCTGGCGCGCACGAAATTCATGTTGCCGGCAATCGGCTCGATCATCAAACAAGCCAATGCTTGGCCGTGCAAGGCAAACGCTTCTTCCAGTTGGGGAATGTTGTTGTATTCCAAGACCAAGGTGTGCTGCACCACTTCGGGGGGCACGCCTGCGCTGGTGGGGTTGCCAAAGGTGGCCAAGCCCGAACCGGCTTTCACCAACAGTGCATCGGCGTGGCCGTGGTAACAGCCCTCGAACTTGATGATCTTGCTGCGACCGGTGGCCCCGCGCGCCAAGCGCAAAGCGCTCATGCCCGCTTCGGTGCCGGAGCTGACCAAGCGCACCATGTCCATCGAGGGCATGAGTTTCAACAGCGCTTCAGCGAGTTCAATTTCACGTTCGGTGGGGGCTCCATACGAGAAGCCTTCGAGCACGGCTTTTTGCACGGCCTCGACCACCGCAGGGTGGCCGTGGCCCAAGATCATCGGGCCCCAAGAGCCGATGTAATCGATGTAGCGCTTGTCGTTGGCGTCCCAAAAATAAGCGCCGTGGGCACGCTTCACAAAGCGCGGTGTCCCGCCTACAGCTCGAAATGCGCGCACGGGTGAATTGACGCCGCCGGGGATGACTTGACGGGCGCGGTCAAACAGGGTTTGGTTCAGATCGGTCATGGTGGCTTCAATGGTGTTGCAAAAAATCAATGTCGGGTGTGGTGGCCAGGCAGCGAGAAATCTTCCGCGGTGGCAGCGCCATCGGATTCATCGTCAGTGGCTTCATCCACGCTTTGTGCCCAGAACAAGCGGTCGGCCACGGCATGGCCCATGCCAGGTCGAAAACCTGCGTCTAGGCTGCCATCGAGGAAACCCAATGCTTCGCCCACCGAGGCCTCCAGGTCGTCGCCCATGGCCAGCAAACCGGCCAAGGCGGCGCTCAAAGTGTCACCTGCACCGGTAAACACAGCGTCAAAACGCTCGATGGTTTCGCTCACCAACACCGTGAGTGGCGTGGCCAAGGCGTTTTCCAAATGTTGATGGCCTTGTGGCAAACCTGTGACCAAGGTGTAGGGCACGCCTTTGTCGGCGGCGGCCTTGGCAATGTCGCGGGCGGTAGGCGGGCGTTCGCTGCCCCACTCGGGCAGCAGCCAGCGCCACAAGGTGGAATGGTTGCCCACCAACACCGTGGTTTGCGGCAGCAGCAGTTCCATGAAGGCGTCTTGGTAGGCCTCGATCGGGTCGTCTTGCCACCACGACAAACTGGGCATGTAGGCCACCACGGGCACATCGGCGTAGTCGGTGCAGAGTTCGGCGATGGTCGCCACGTTTTCGGGGGTGCCGCAAAAGCCCACCTTGATGACCTGCACCGAAATGTCTTCCAAGATGATGCGGGCTTGTTCATCCACCGCGTCTTCGTCCAAGGGCATGTGGTCGAAGGTTTCGGCCGAGTCGCGCACATAGCTGCCGGTGCTGATGGCCAACACATGCGCGCCCACCGAGGACATGGCCAAGATGTCTGCAGTCAAACCACCGGCGCCGCTGGGGTCGTTGCTGTTGAAACACAGCACGCACGGATGGGCCATTTCGGGGGTCTGGCCTTCGTCTGGGAGCGGGAGGGTGGGGTTCATGGCCGTCTATACTTTGATTCATTCTATGCCACGGTTTTATCGTGGATACATGTGATTCCTCGAATGAAAGAGACACCGTGAACAAGACTTGGATGTGCCTGATTTGTGGCTGGATTTACGACGAAGCGCTGGGCGACCCCGACAGCGGCATCGCCCCCGGCACCCCCTGGGAACAAGTGCCCATGAACTGGACTTGCCCCGAATGCGGCGCACGCAAAGAAGACTTTGAAATGGTGCCGGTCTAACTCTTCTTCACCACCGAATAGCGCAGCAAGGTTTTGGCCCGCGCTTGCGCGTGGTCCACGATGGGCATCGGGTAGTTCTGTCCCAACACCACACCCGCGGCTTGCAGCTCCATGGGTTTGGCAAGCCACGGTGCATGAATCGCTTTGTCGGGCAAGCCGCTCAGTTGCGGCACATAGCGCCTGATGAACTTGCCTTGCGGGTCAAACTTTTCGCTTTGGTTGATCGGGTTGAAGATGCGAAAGTAAGGCTGGGCGTCGCAGCCACTCGAGCTGGCCCATTGCCAACCGCCGTTGTTGGCGGCCAAATCAAAATCAATCAAGTGGGTGGCGAAATACGCCTCGCCCCACCGCCAATCAATGCCTAAATCTTTCACCAAAAAACTCGCCACCACCATGCGCAGTCGGTTGTGCATGTAGCCGCTTTGGTTGATTTGCGCCATGGCTGCGTCCACCAGCGGGTAGCCGGTTTGGCCGTCACACCAGGCTTTGAACAGGGTCTTTGCTTGTTTGTCTTTGTCCCATTGAATATCGTCGTACTCGCGCTTGAACGCGCTGTGCACCACATGCGGGTGGTGGTGCATGATCTGGTGGTAAAAATCCCGCCAAATCAACTCGGACAACCAGGTTT
>Ga0164292_10002950_pt1 | contig 13862 bp, 14 predicted proteins | sample GEODES117metaG_FD_111486 | JGI IMG/M metagenome (GOLD analysis project Ga0164292, IMG submission 111486) | Eutrophic lake water microbial communities from Lake Mendota, Wisconsin, USA - GEODES117 metaG | ecosystem: Environmental > Aquatic > Freshwater > Lake | place: USA: Lake Mendota... | reverse complement strand
AATCCATTGACTGCAAAATATTTAAATCGTTGCTCAGATCTTCTTTTTGTCTTGGCACGAGATGCTAACAAAGAGATTGGTGATCAACTCTGGGTACCAGGAGCTAATCGCTAAAGGTTGCTTGTATACGTCGTAGTAGGTACAACTTCGTTTGGAGCGTCACTTCGGCAATCTGCTTTAAAGTTTCCTATGGAGTGAAGTGGATCTAGCAGTTCTTTACTGACTAAAAGAATTGTTGCAAACTGCTTTGGTCCAGTTTTCGTATAGGTAGTTCGAAGTTGGCCCAAAACCTTAAGAGTTCTATCGGTGGCTGAAACTTGGTTACGAACATCAGCTGTAATAATCCAATAAGTACAACCAACAGTTGATGCTACTTGTATTGCACCACATGCATATTTCTCGCAGACTCTAACCCCATCTTCTTGAACAGCAAGAGATTTCTCCAAAACTGCATCAATATTAGAAAGCCCCTTAAGTGCATCCAGGGTAGGAATCTTTGCAAAAGTGCTTCCATTACTACTTACTTTAAAACCCTTTGGTGGCCATACAGGATCTGGTAGAGGAGCAACTTTTGAGGTCGCCTTTGGCTTTGGTTTCTTCTTCACCTTCGGCTTAGTAACAGGTTTCTTTGTGACTTTCGGTTTTGCCGTTGGTTTCTTTGTTGCCGTTGGCTTCTTTGTTGCTGTGGGTTTAGCCGTTGGCTTCTTTGTTGCCGTTGGCTTCTTTGTTGCTGTGGGTTTAGCAGTTGGTTTCTTCGTAACCGTTGGCTTTGCTGTTGGCTTCTTCGTCGGCGCAGGAGAACTAGTTGCTGAATGAGAAGGTGACACAGCTGTAGGAGTTATGAGCGAAAGAACTAGAACCGCTAGAAGTAGGCGCTTAATCACGGTCCCACTTAAATTTTCTAACGGAGAAAAAGATTCCTATTGCCAGCCAAATTAAGAGAACAATTAAAGTTCGTCCTATTTCCCATGACTGTGCAACCTCTTCTGCTGCAAAAGAATCAGGAAGGAAAACAGATCGCATTCCTTGGGTCAGCCATTTGAGAGGGAATATCGCTGCAACTTGCTGCATCCACCAAGGCAACTGGGTGAATACAAAGAAAACTCCACTAAAAAACTGAAGAATAATTACTATTGGTGAAACAACTGCCGAGGCACCTCTTCCAGATTTTGGAACAATTGAAAAGGCAATTCCAAGTGCCGTCGAACATGCACTTCCCAAAATCACTAACCAAGTAAAAGTGATCCACTTGCTAATTTCAGTAGGCATCTCTAATCCAAAAAATAAGACACCAAATCCAAGCAGAAGGAAAATCTGTACAGCCATGCTTGCAAAAATCAGGATTGCTTTTCCAATGAAATAACTAGAAGCTGGCATGGGAGTTCCACGCAATCGTTTGAGAGCACCAACATCTCTTTCCATAGGGATTGTTATTGCAAGTGCCTGAAATCCAGTATTTACAAGCCCCGAAGCGATCATGCCTGCTACGAAGTACTGTGAAAAAGTCACACCTGGTGCAATTGTATTTTCAAAAACTGATCCGAAGATGACTAACAAGATAACAGGGAAAAGTAATGTGAAAACTACGGACTCTCTTTGTCGTGAAAACTGTTTAATTTCTAAACTTCCGCGTCGAAGTCCAATTTTTAGCGCGCTAGGAATCTTATTCATCTGGATTCCCAATCATCTCAAGGTAGATATCTTCTAGTGACGGTCTTGTAACGATTAATTCAGGCACTTCGCCGCCAAATTGTGCAGAAAGTTTTGAAACCAATTGGGTTGGGTTATCGGTTTTCTCCAACTTTATCTGCGCTCCATCACGCCATTGAACAGTGGCCTGAGCTGTTGCGCGCCCACCAAGTTCTGTTGGAGTGGAGACTTCAACTATCTGGCCATGGTTAATAACGGCAACTCGATCAGCAAGTGCCTGTGCCTCATCTAGATAATGTGTTGTTAAAAGAATTGTGGTTCCATCACTTCGAAGTTGTTGAATGAGCGACCAAAATGCACGACGTGCCTGCGGGTCAAAGCCAGTTGTAGGCTCATCTAAGAACAAGAGCTCTGGATTTCCAATGATTCCAAGTGCAACATCTAATCGACGGCGTTGGCCGCCAGATAAAGTTCGAATGAGTGCGCCTTGTTTTTCAGATAAACCGACACTGTCTATGACATGCTGAACATCTAAGGGATTTGAGTAATAGTTACTGAAATGTTCAACCGTTTCACCGACACTCAAGTCACCAGCATCTGCTGAGTTTTGTAAAACAATTCCGATACGATCTCGCCAAATACGCGATTCTTGACCTTTAATTTGTGGATCAACACCGAGCACGCTCACAGACCCTGAATCCCGAACTCTGAAACCTTCAAGAATTTCTACTGTTGTTGTTTTACCTGCCCCATTAGGACCAAGAAGTGAGAAGATTTCGCCTTGTTCGATCTGAAGGTCGAGTCCACGAACTGCCTGTAGATCACCGTAGTTTTTCGTAAGGCCTTTAACTTCGATGAGGCTCATACCGATACTTTACTATGCGAAAATACTCCTGTGAGCCCCCGTAGAAATTATCCAAAAAAGCGAGAAAAGCCGGTTGAACCGCGGGAAATAAATATCGCCTCTACGGGTGAAAGTAGAGAAGATCACAAAGATGGGACATATATTGTTCGCCGGTTAACTGGTTCGGGATCTACAAAGCCATATCGATGCCCAGGTTGTGACCAGCTTATTCCTCTAGCAACACCGCACATAGTTGCATGGCTTGAATATGATGAAGATGGTCGTCGCCATTGGCACAACACATGTTGGAGTAAAAAGGATAACCGCAGACCAAATACAGAACGAACTAGAAATGCTCCAAAGTTTTAAAGATTTAAGCTTTCAAAATGATTTAGCCGAATCTTCCCTTTAAGAGTTTGGTAGCTTTAATTACCAAACGATCATCTTTTGCACGGCGCTTAAAGCTTAAGAAGTTGATTGGAAGATTAAAGCGCGTCCGAACAACAGTGCGTGCATATGAGTATTCCAAAAGTCCTTCGGGTCCGTGAACTCTTCCATACCCGCTGTCTTTAACTCCACCAAATGGCACCGCAGCAATAGCAGCAAATGAGAATGTAGAGTTAATTGCAACCATTCCGCAATGAAGTTGTGATGCAATCTTTTTTCCTTGGCGCTTTGACCATACATTTGCGCCTAAGCCATAACTTGATGCGTTAGAAAGTTTGATTGCTTCTTGCATGTTTTCAACAGTATTGATGATAATTATTGGGCCGAAGCTTTCTTCTCTAATTGCAGTTGAATTCTCTGGGACATCAACCAAAATTACTGGCTGAACAAAGGGAGCCTGCACAGACTTTGCACTCCCATATGCAAACTTTCCACCATCTTTGATCGCAGCCTTTATATGAGAGGCAATGATGTTTAGTTGAGATGGCATAGTTACGGGACCGTAATTGCCTTCTCCAGGTGCACCCGCATGCACGGTCTTGGCAAGTTCAACTGCTTTAGCAATAAATTCTGATGCAACTTTCTTATCTACATACACCCTTTCGGCGCCAATGCAGGATTGTCCAGAGTTAGCCATGGCAGACCAAATCGTTGCATCTACAGCGCGATCTAGATTTGCATCTGATGCCACGATCACAGGATCTTTTCCGCCACACTCTAAAACGACAGGAATCATCTTTGCTGCGCAAGCAGCGGCTACTAATTTTGCAGTTTTAGTAGAACCAGTAAAAGAAAGTTTGTTGATTGCGCTTTTACATAACGCTGCACCAGTTTGGCCTAAACCAGTTATCGTTGTAAAGATGCCGGCAAATGGTGCAACAGTTTTAAAGCTTTGCTCCAGCCATACACCAACACCTGGCGTGAACTCACTTGGCTTAAATACAACTGTGTTTCCAGCAGCCAATGCATATGCAATCGAACCAACCGGGGTAAATATTGGATAGTTCCATGGACCAATTACGCCAACAACTCCCACTGGTGAACGTTCAACAGTTGCCGACATGTTTGCCATCAAAGCACCAGGTGCCCTATGAGAAGTTCGCATTATGTCTTCGGCATGACGAGCTACCCAGCCAATATGGCTAACTGCGATGCTCACTTCTAACCGTGCATCACTTAATGGTTTTCCTGTTTCTTTAGAGATAAGTGATGCAATCTCTTCAATATTTTTGATGATGTGACTACTCCATGCGAGTAAAGTTTTTTTCCGGCCCGCAAATCCAAGCTTGACCCAATCAGAGGTTGCAATTCGCGCTTGGTCAACAACGAGATCTACTTCCTTATCCAATTGAATTGGGTATTTTCCAATTACTTTATTGGTAACGGGATTGAGCGAGTTAAATGTTTTGGCCATGTCCGTAAGCCTAGCCTCCTACAGATAGAATCTGAAGCATGAAAATGAGAGTAGGTCCTGGCTCCATATTCCCATCGGTTAGAACCCCATTTGAGGTAACAACTAAGGATGGTGTTGTTTTAGTTGGAGAAGTTGCCGCCCCTCTACAAAAGTCAAAAGGCGCAATTTTATGTTTACATCCTCTACCAACAGCAGGTGGAATGATGGACAGCCACATTTATAAAAAATCAGCAAATCGTTTGCCTGCAATGGCTGATCTAACAGTTGTCAGATTCAATACACGGGGAACAACAAGTGATGCCGGAACAAGCACCGGAGAATTTGATAATGGAATTGCAGAGCATCACGACGTAGAGGCAATGCTGGCTTACTGCTTTGATCATTTAAAGTTAGAAAACCTTTGGGTTGTAGGTTGGTCATTTGGCACAGATTTAGCCTTACAACATGCAAAAGATCCACGGCATAAAGGATTGATCTTGCTCAGCCCGCCACTTAGAACAACAACTGATGAACAACTTATTTATTGGAACAGTGATTCGAGGCCAATTATTGCTCTAGTTCCAGAGTTAGATGACTATCTGCGACCAGACCAGGCTCGACAAAGATTTGCAATCGTTCCAGCGATCAAAATTGTGGCTGTAGATGAGGCTAAACATTTATGGCTAGGAGAGCCGTCGGTGCATAGAGTTTTATCTGAAATTACATCAATCGTTACTGGAAAAGATCAAAAACTTCCTCTTGAGTTTTAAGCTTTATTTGCACGAGGAATTACAACCTCATCCAAAATCAAGATTATTGATGCAGCAACAGGAACGGCTAGCAATCCACCAACTAAGCCCAACAGTGAGGAGCCGATTAAAGCCGAAACAATTGTTACTGAGCCCGGCACAGATAAGGTTCTCTTCATTATTTTTGGAGTAACAATATAGTTTTCAATTTGAACATAGAGCACATAAGCCACAAATGCTATGAGACCGATTAATGGGGATTGAGTTAGCGCAATTAGAGTCACAACACCGGCACCAATAAAGTGACCAATAAGTGGAATAAGGGCAACAACAAAAACAATCATCCCGATTGCAATGGGAGATGGCATTGAAAGTACGGTTGATAAGAGAACGACAAAAATTCCTGCCATTGCAGCAATCAGAATCTGACTGCCTACAAAAAGACCAACTCGCTCGATTACAGCATCAGTTAGTTTTCCAACTCTATCTCGGCGTGTTGCAGGAACTAGAGAAAGGCCTAGAGAAATAGCCTGTGGAAGTGATGTTATGAAATAAAGCGTTAAAACTAAAATAGTAAGTGCAGTGAAAAATCCTGAAAGAATCGTTTGACCAACACCAATAACTCCACCAAAAGTTGAGATGAGCAGCGTTCCATCAGATGTCACAGAGTTTAATCTGGACTGTAATGTATCAATTATTCCGAACTGATCATTTAAACTATTAATTGTTCGATTTTTCATCAGATCATCTAGCAACTCGGGGGCGTTCTGAATCAAATTTGTTCCCTGACTAACCACAGGTGGAACAACTACAAAAGCGAAAAATACAACAAACAAAATGACTGATGAGAAAATGACAGCCACTGCAGATCCTCGAGAGAGATTGCGCTTGCGCAAAGCCTCAACGGCCGGATTTAGACCTGTTGCCAAGAAAAGAGATACCAGGATTAAAACGAATATTTGACTAACACTCTCTAACGCTCGAAGCAAAACAATTGCGGTTAAAACACCCAACGTTGCTATAAAGCCAAAATAAAAAGGCTGAGTCTTATTGATTGGTAGACCAGATACTCCAAAATTACTTACTTTTCTTTTAGGTTTTGAAACCGCCGCTGCAGCTTTACTGATTTTCTTTGAAGTAGCCATGTTCTTATTCTAAAGTGTGTAAGCGTTACTTTGGTGGTCAAGGATGATGTTTGCAGGTTAATTACCCTGATCGATAGGATTGATCTATGAGTTTGCCACCTAATTTTGGCCAGGCCTTTGATTTAAGTTCATTGACTAAGCCAAAGGCTGACCCAGATCTGCCCATGCCTGGCCTAGAAGTAACAGTTGAGAACTTGAACTCCAATATTCTCCCCTTGTCCTTGGTACGACCTGTCATTGTTTTAATGTGGTCACCTAGAAGTGCCGAGTCTCAAGAGATGGTTATAACTCTTGGAAAGTTAGAGCAGGTCTATGAAGCTAAATGGAGCCTTGCTCGAGTAAATATTGATACGCATCCAGAGATCGCACAAGCATTTCAAACTAAGAATGTGCCCTACGCAGTTGCAATCATTGCAGAACAAATGGTCCCTTTGTTTGAACAGGCTTATCCAGAGGCACAGGTTCGACTCGTTATTGATAAAGTTTTGGCGCTTTCGGCCAAACAAGGAATTGGCGATGCACCTGTTGAACAGATGGAACCTGAGGAAGAAGAAGCGATGAAGGCTTTGGACTCTGGCGAGTTTGCCCTAGCAGAGGTTGCGTATAAAAAATGGTTATCGAGAAAACCTAATGAAAACTTAGCAAAACTTGGCTTAGCTCAGACTCAACTTTTAATTAGAACAGAGGGCCTTGATCTAGACAAGATTTTAGAAGAGTCAACTAAATCTCCAACAGATATTGAGCTACAACTAATGGCGGCAGATGTCGAGATAGTTAATGGTGGAGTAGAGGCGGCTTTTTCCAGATTGTTAAATTTGGTAAAGATAACACAGGGCGATGATAAAAATAAGGTTAAGACTCACTTGCTCAATTTGTTTGCACTGGTCGATCAAGGCGATCCACGGTTAGTTTCTGCAAGAAAAGAACTTGCCAGTTCTCTCTTTTAATTAAACTTCTAAATAATTAAATCTAACTTCTAATTAAAAGATCAACCAGATCCTTCTGTATTGCCAGCTTCTGCAGCTGTTACATCATGAATCTTGTATTTGGCCATCGCCTTTGTGAGAACGCTCTTTTTGATTTTTCCGGATTCAACAAGCTGTTGCAAAACAGCAACTGCAATTGATTCAGCATCAACTTTAAAGTGTCGACGTAAGGCACCTCTCGTATCAGACAATCCAAAACCATCTGTTCCTAATGAATAGAAAGCTTGCTCTACCCACGGTTGGATTTGATCTTGAACAGCGCGCATATAGTCACTGACTGCAATAACTGGACCTTTTGCATCTACCAATTTTCTTGTTATATATGCCTGGCGTTGATCGTTAGGGTTTAACAAATTGTGTCGATCTGTTTCTAGACCATCACGGCGAAGTTCATTCCATGATGTAACTGACCATACAGAGGCCTTTACGCCCCAATCATCGTTTAGAAGTTGTTGTGCCTTAAGAGCCCAGTTAACACCAACGCCAGATGCCAAAATCTGTGCACTCTTTTTGCGAGATTTCTTAGCAGGTGAGTACAAGTAGATTCCCTTGAGAAGACCCTCAACATCTAAATTCTCAGGCTCAGCAGGTTGAATATAAGGCTCGTTATAGACGGTTAAATAGTAGAAAATGTTTTCACTATTCTCGCCATACATTCTGCGGAGTCCATCTTTAACAATGTGTCCTAGCTCAAATGCATACGCTGGATCGTATGCCACCACTGCAGGGTTTGTTGCTGCAAGTAGTAATGAATGTCCATCTTCATGTTGCAAACCTTCACCATTAAGTGTTGTGCGCCCAGCTGTTGCGCCAATTACAAAACCACGGACAAGTTGATCGGCAGCTGCCCAGAAACCATCACCTGTTCGCTGGAAACCAAACATTGAGTAGAAGATGTACATAGGAATCATTGGCTCATCATGTGTTGAATATGAAGATCCAACTGCAGTAAATGATGCAACAGAGCCAGCCTCATTGATACCTTCATGCAAGATAACGCCAGAGATTGATTCCTTGTATGAGAGCATCAATTCACGATCTACTGCTGTGTATTTTTGTCCGTGAGGTGAGTAGATTTTTAAAGTTGGAAATAGTGAATCTAAACCAAATGTGCGTGCCTCATCCGGAATGATCGGAACAATTCGAGAACCTAACCCTGGATCCTTTACAAGATCTTTTAGCATGCGAACAAATGCCATCGTCGTTGCAATTTCTTGTTGTCCAGAACCACGTTTTGCCGATTCATAGACACTCTCGTTTGGAAGCGTCAATGGACGAGATTTCGAACGACGACGCGGAATAGAACCACCAAGTTCTGCTCTTCGCTCAGCAACATACTTGGCCTCAGGTGAATCTGGAGCGGGTAAGTAATATGGTGGTAAGTACTTATCTAACTTCGAATCTGGAATATCTAGATGCAAAGTATCTCTAAACATCTGAATGTCTTCTAAGGTCATCTTTTTCATCTGATGTGTGGAGTTACGACCTTCGAAGTGAGAACCAAGTGTCCAACCCTTAACTGTCTTTGCCAAAATTACTGTCGGACGACCATTCTTTTGTGTTGCAGCGGTATAGGCGGCGTAAAGTTTCTGGTAATCATGTCCGCCTCGCTTGAGGTTCCAAATCTGATCATCACTCCAATCTGCAACTAGTGCGGCAGCGCGTGGATCTTTTCCGAAGAAGTTATCGCGAATGTACTTACCGGATTCAGCCTTGAATGTTTGATAATCACCATCAAGGGTCTCATTCATGATTTTGACGAGAGCGCCTTCACGATCTTTTGCAAGGAGTGGATCCCAACCGCGACCCCATACAACTTTAATAACATTCCAACCAGCACCACCAAAAATTGCTTCTAGCTCTTGAATGATTTTTCCATTACCTCGTACTGGCCCATCGAGGCGTTGTAAATTACAGTTAACTACAAAAGTTAAGTTATCTAACTTCTCTCGAGTGGCAAGTCCTATTGCGCCCAAAGTATCTACTTCATCTACTTCACCATCGCCAAGAAATGCCCAAACATTTTGATCACTTGTATCTTTGATTCCACGATTGTGTAAATAGCGGTTATATCGTGCTTGATAGATTGCATTCAGTGGACCAATTCCCATAGACACAGTTGGGAACTGCCAAAACTCAGGCATTAATCGTGGATGAGGATAGGAAGAGAGTCCGCCTCCAGGATGTGAAAGCTCTTGGCGGAAACCATCTAATTGGTATTCAGTAAGTCGTCCCTCTAGAAATGCTCGTGCATACATGCCTGGACTTGCATGGCCTTGGAAGAAGATTTGATCTCCGCCACCGGCGTGATCTTGTCCTCGGAAAAAGTGGTTAAAGCCAACTTCATATAACGCAGCAGATGAGGCGTATGTAGAAATATGTCCACCAACGCCAACTCCTGGACGTTGTGCTCTATGCACCAACATTGCTGCGTTCCATCGGTTAATTCGACGAATCTTGCGCTCTAAATCTTCATCTCCTGGAAAAGGTGCTTCATGTTCTGGTGAAATTGTATTGATGTAATCAGAGGTACGAAGAGCTGAGATTCCAACATTTTGTTCACGTGCATGTTGCAAAAGATTGAGCATTAAATAACGCGCACGAACTGGCCCAGCAGCTTTTAATGCCGCGTCAAAGGATGCACGCCATTCGGCGGACTCAGAGGGATCGGTATCGACTAGTTGATCGATATTTAAATCAGGCGCCTCGAAGTTTTCGCTCATGTACCTATTCTCCCGTGTAATGGCCTCGAAGTGGAAATTGAAGAGGTCAAAAATTGAGCCTAATTACCTCTTGCGCTTATGGGGCCGATTGTGTGGACTTATCCAGTGCCAACACGGATGGGATTAGCTAAAGGGGACCTTGTTCTGGAGGTCGGCTTCGATGGTGATTGTGATTCCACACTTCGAGACGAGATTCGTGGCATTACTCAGACGGAGTTAATTGAAAACTCCACTACCGATGTTGTAGATGCTGTGATCATTTGGTGGCGAGATGGCGACGGTGATTTAGTTGATGAACTGATGGATGCAATTACATATCTAGCCGAGAACGGTTCCATCTGGGTGTTAACACCAAAGGTTGGCCGTGATGGCCATGTTGAACCAAGTGATATTCAAGATGCAGCGCCAGTGGCCGGATTAAGTCAGACATCAACTATTGCGCTCGCAAAAGATTGGACCGCAACCAGGCTAGTGGCACGCAAGTCAGTTAAGCGGTAAGTTTGCCCAATGACATTATCAATTGGACAAGCAGCACCGGATTTCGAACTCCCAAATCAGCAAGCTGAGAAAATTTCCCTATCATCATTTAAGGGCAAGAAAAATGTACTACTGATGTTCTACCCATTTTCATTTACAGGAACATGCACTGGTGAATTGTGTGCAATACGCGATGACCTTTCTGCATTTCAGAATGATGATGTACAGGTTGTAGCCATCTCATGTGACTCAACTTATGTACAACGTATGTTTTCTGAAAAAGAGGGATATCAGTTTCCAGTTCTTTCAGATTTTTGGCCTCATGGCGCAGTTGCAAAAACTTACGGAGTTTTTGAAGAAGCTAAAGGCTGTGCACAACGCGGAAGTTTTCTAATCGACAAAGCAGGAGTTTTGCGATGGGAAGTAAAAAATGGATGGGCTGCCCGCGAGAACTCTGATTACAAGGCTGCAATCGCATCTTTATAAGCGCAATTTAGTAGTATTCAGGCTCGTCGGTTAAGATTCGATCCTGCAATACCGGGTGGTTAGCTCAGTGGTAGAGCGTCTCGTTTACACCGAGAATGTCGGGGGTTCGAAACCCTCACCGCCCACAACAATTATTTAGAAAAATCCCTGACCATATGTTGGAAGAATTTTCCTTCTCTACTTCCTGGCATTTTTTCACCAACAAAAGTAAAGCCCAAGTATTCATAAGCTTTGATAGCCGCGTAATTATCTGTGAAAACTCCAAGACCTTGCCTTGTCCAATTCTTTGCTATTGCATTTTCATCGATGAAATTAAAGAGTGAGCGCATTACTCCTTTTCCACGGTAGGCCGGATCGGTCCAACAACCACCAATCCAACACGTGGCTCCGTGATCACCCGTTAAAACTTCAATGTAAAGCATTCCCACATCAACTCCATTTATGGATGCAACCAAGTAATCTTCTTTGGCATAATCCTTTAACCAATCATCTTTTGATCTAGTATGAACCTCATTTAAATCAGCACCAAAAGCATCAGGATTTGCTTTGAGAGCTCTAATACGAATCTGCTTTAATCGCTCCCACTCATCCGGGCTTAGCAGAAATACCTCTAACTTTTGGCTCACAGATGTAGCCTAATTTAGCAAAACACCTTGCTCACATAGATTTGGTTCAAATTGCCTAAATACTTTAGATTTACCTCTGTTAAGGGGAGTACCTCACAACAGCATTTGGGTGGTTAGCTCAGTGGTAGAGCGTCTCGTTTACACCGAGAATGTCGGGGGTTCGAAACCCTCACCGCCCACGTTATTTTTTTTGAATCATGAAGCAAGGACAGCTGTAACAATAAATCTTTTTGGTGCATTTCCAATAAAGTAAAATGGATAGCACGTAGTTAAAGTCAAAGTTGCAACTTCAGTAGGAACAATCACTGTTCGATCATCAGCCTTTACAATTCTAAATGACTTAATTTTGTAGGTAAAAGTCCCAGATGAAGTTTTTGTTGTTATTGAATCACCAACTTTGAGTTTATCGAATTTTGAAAAATAGGAATCTCGGTGCCCAGAAATTACTGAATTATCCAAAAATCCAGGTAAGACACTCTTTACATAGTGTCCAGCGCCCTTCTTTAGCTCAGACTCATCAGTTCCTTCGTAGATTGGAATTACTCTACCAAGTCTTGGAATTGATAAAGTTCCAAGGAAGTCACCTTTTAATGGTCTGACGGAAACAGATGTGACAAATGAGTTTGCTGACTTATCAATCGATTCAAGGGCCGGAATGAACTTACTTCCAGCTCTTGAATCAATTATCCCAAAAAGAGAGAAGATTGCTATTGCAATTCCTACCACGAGCACAAGTACAGACCCGCCAAAGCGTAGGTATTGTAATCTCATTTAATTTATCCTTTAAGTTGCTTGCGACGAATTAGGCCTAGTGAACCAACAAATGCAAGAACGATTCCTGCGATTAGAAAGTTATAATTGTTAGTTGCAGTATCAGGTATTTCCCCACCGGTTTCAGTTTCTGTAACTGGTGGTGTCAATCCGGACGGATCAACACAATTAAAGATTTGCGTAGCAAGCATTGGAAGCTGGCCATTTTCTACGGTAATCGCAAATCTCGTTTCTGTACTGCCAGGGATATTAATCGAAATATAGCTATCCGTTTGCGTCCAATTCGTGACAGCAAGGTCTATGTTATTAATTTTGATATTTGTTACTCGCTCTGGGAATACTCCTAGTATTTCCATTGTGTACCCTTCAGTTGTGCATGCATCATTTGACACACCAAATACTGAAATGGATGAAGTTTGTGGCCCAACTGCGGCCACTGCTAAATTCTGACTTCCTGCAAATACTCCCACGAACAGCATGGAAAGAATTACAAGAGTTCGCTTACTTTTTAAGGAAGTTACTTTCATGTCAATCTCCAGATTCTCAGTTTCCTGATTAATCGCAGTTAAGTACTGCGATATTTTTACACTAACAGTTTTATATTCATATCTAAGAAATAATCTGGGGGTAGCACTCTCTTGAAATAATTCTGACTAATCCTGAATATTTTGAGCGTGACTAGATGGGCACAGAAAAAGAAGATTAATTGATTAAATTTGACTCCGGCATTGATTTCATCAAAAAAGAATTTTTCAATGTCATAGATTCTACTTAGACAGAATTTTCAAAATGCCCGAGGAGGTGATCTTAAAAAACAGAGTTAAATTCTGGTCAAATTTCCATTAAACATCTATTTTTGGCTAAACCAGGCTCTCACTAAACTGAAGAATTAACTCTTTTGGATTTAGCTATAAACTAACCTAAACTGTCTATTAACAATCTAATCGCGGTGGGGGTTTATGAGCATGAAGGCCACTCCCAATGACCAGCGCTCAATTCTTAAGGTGGCTCAATTAGATCAGCAGGCTAATTTACTGCGACACAAAGCTGCCAATCTTCCAGAGCTACAAGAAATCACAGGTACAACAGTAAAACTCAATAATGCTCGTGATCTAAGAATTGCCGCCGAAACAGAGTTAAGCGATGTAAAGCGCGAACTATTACGTGCAGAGGCAGATGTTGAGCAAGTAGTTTCTAGAATCACTAGAGATGAAGCCCGTCTAGCAGGTGGCTCTGCATCACCAAAAGAGTTAGAACAACTACAACATGAAGTCGGAACCCTTGGCATACGCAGAGCAGAGCTTGAAGAAGTAGAATTAGAAATAATGATGAGAGTGGATTCAATCCAGGCAAACATTTCCACACTTACACAAGAAGGCGATGAACAAGCTGCTGTTATTGCAGATCTTGAGATTCGTAAAGAAAATGCATTGGCCGCCATTAATTCCGAACTTGAAACTATTGCAAGTGATCGATCAAAATTAGTAGGTGGCATCGAAAAAAGCTTTATAGATCTATACGAAAAAATACGAGCAGATTCTGGTGGGCCAGGTGCTGCAGCACTT
>Ga0164292_10002949_pt1 | contig 13863 bp, 11 predicted proteins | sample GEODES117metaG_FD_111486 | JGI IMG/M metagenome (GOLD analysis project Ga0164292, IMG submission 111486) | Eutrophic lake water microbial communities from Lake Mendota, Wisconsin, USA - GEODES117 metaG | ecosystem: Environmental > Aquatic > Freshwater > Lake | place: USA: Lake Mendota... | reverse complement strand
CCAATGCCGTTTTGGCCCTGGTGAATCCGGGCGATGAAGTAATCGTACCCGCCCCTTATTGGGTCTCCTATGTGGATTTGGTGGAATTTGCGGGAGGTAAGGTGGTGGCCCCGGTGGCCGGGTTGGAAACCGGCTTTAAAATGGGGCCGGAACAGCTTCGGGCGGCATGTACCCCAAAAACCCGTTTGCTCATTTACTCCAGCCCGAACAACCCTTCTGGAGCCACATACAGCCCATCGGAACTGGAGGCACTGGCCGAAGTCTTGCAGGATTTCCCCGACATCTTTGTGATTGCTGACGAAATTTACGAGTACATCCGCTACAGCGAACCCTATGTCAGCTTGGCATCTTTGCCGGGCATGAAGGACCGGGTTGCCACCGTGAACGGGCTGTCCAAGGGCTTTGCCATGACCGGGTGGAGATTGGGGTACCTGGCCGGACCACAAGAGGTGGTCGATGCTTGCGAAAAAATTCAGAGCCAATTTACTTCGGCCGCAACCAGCATTACCCAATATGCCGCTTTGGCCGCTTTGGAATCGGGGCAAAATTCGGTGCGCTACATGGTGGACGAGTTTTGCAACCGGCGCACCCTGTTTTTTGAGGCAATGGCCAAGATTCCCGGCCTCCGCATGCACCTCCCCGAGGGCGCCTTTTACCTTTTCGCCGATGCGTCTTCCTACCTCGCTTCCAATGGATTTCATTCGGCCACGGACTTGTGTTTGCATCTGCTTGAAACCGCAAAGGTCTCTTCTGTTCCGGGCGAGGCCTTTGGTTTGCCCGGATACATACGCTGGAGTTTTGCCGCTTCTCAAGACGACCTTCAAGAGGCGGCCAATCGTTTAATCCAAGCGTTCGGCGCACTGAATCATGCCTAAGCAAGGGAAAAATACCGCTGTAGATGCTGCTCGGGAATGGGTAAATCTGCGCATTTACAACAGCAAGAATCCGGTTGTCAAAGGCATGCGGTATTTGTCTGTGCCCATCAGCATCGCAGCCGTCGCTGCGCTGATCCTCTTCCACGGCTTCAAGCTTGAACCCGATGACCAGGCATGGGTGGATTGGACACTGAAAGGAACCATCGGTTTCTATATTTTTAAATACCTCCTCGAATTCTTCTATTCCTTCAGCCCAGCCGAGTACCTCAAAGAATCCAAATGGGAGGGTTTGTTGATGCTCTACATGATTGTTAACATCATCAGCATCAACGTGCTGAACATAGAACTCATGTCCACAATTGGGGGACTTTTCGGTTTTGAACAACTGGATCAGTTCTTCATGGTGGTGGTTCAGGTGTACTTCCTGCTGTTTATCGCCTTGGAGATAGGCAAAGCCAGTTCGCTTTTGGCCCAATTGAGGATTAGCCCGCCTGGCATGTTGGTGACGAGTTTCCTGCTGCTTGGGGCTTTGGGAACTGGACTTTTGCTGCTTCCGGAGATGACGACCTCGGGTCAGGGCTTGTCCCTGCTGGACGCCTCCTTTACGACGATCAGCGCAATCTGCGTAACAGGCCTGAGTACATTCGACATCAGCAGCATCTTAAGCTTCAAGGGGCAATTTGTTTTGATGATTTTAATCCAATTGGGTGGGTTGAACTTTATTTCGTTTGCCTCTTTGCTTGCTCTTTTTTCTCGGAATGGGATGGGGTTGCGTTACCACAGCTTACTGCAAGCCAGCTACAGCACGGAATCGTTGGAGTCTGGTATGGATTTGTTTAAACAGGTGTACAAACTGACCCTTATGATTGAACTGATTTCTGCGGTTTTGCTCTATTTTTCATGGGGGGCGCTTCCGTTTGAGAATCAAGGGGATCGCATTTTTTACTCCGTATTCCATAGCATTTCCGCCTTCAACAATGCCGGATTTGCCCTGTTTCCTGCCGGCCTGATGGATCCCGGTGTGGTCCATTCCTATGGTCTCCACTTGGTAATTGCGTTTACCTTGATTTTCGGTGGATTGGGATTCTCTCCTCTGCGGGAAATTTTTGGGCTGAAACAAATTCGCGCTCGGAAACTCCAACCGTGGAAGCACATATCGGTGAACACCCGCATGGCCTTCGGCTCTGCCACCGTCCTCCTCCTTTTGGGCACCGGCGTTTTTTGGATCTTGGAATTGCCCGGCACGTTGCGGGGAATGGACTGGGTCGGGCAACTGGTGTCTTCCTTTTTTCAATCGGCCACGGCCCGAACGGCCGGATTCAACACGCTGGACTTTGGAGCCATGGCGCTGCCTACGTTGCTTTTCTTTGTTTTCTTGATGTTCATTGGCGGAAATTCCGGTTCCACGGCTGGAGGTATCAAAACCAGCACTTTTGCGCTGGTTTTTTTGTCCGCGTTGTCCACCATACGGGGGGAAAACAAAGTCGAATTGATGAAAACCACGGTACCCTTGGAATTGCTGCGGCGGGCCTTTTCGGTTTTTTTATTCTCCATCAGCCTCATTTTTATCAGTGTCATTGCATTGAGCATGACCGACGCCCAATTCGGTTTGGCAAGGCTTCTTTTTGAAGAGGTCAGCGCTTTTTGTACGGTAGGTCTGAGTACGGGAATCACTTCATCCCTGAGTCCTGCTGGGAAAATAATTTTGATGATCTCCATGTTCGTGGGACGGGTAGGCACGGTAACTTTGGCCTTCGCTTTGAGCAAGACGCGCAAAGAATCTGCTACCTACCGGTATCCGGATGCCCAAATTGAAGTTGGTTGACCCCATGTCCACAGTAAAACCCTACCATGCCGACGGTTCCAAAAAAGAACAGGTGGCAGACATGTTCAATGCCATCGCCGGGAAATACGACTTTCTCAACCGGGTTTTGTCTTTGGGAATTGACGTGGGATGGCGCAAAAAAACCGTTCGGGCTGTGTCCAAGTACCGGCCCCAACGCATTTTGGATGTGGCCACCGGCACCGCAGACCTCGCCATGGCCCTTGCCAAAGGCTGCCCCACTGCCCAGGTAGACGGGGCCGATATCTCGGCTGGAATGCTGGAGGTAGGGCGACAAAAAGTCGCTAAACGGCACCTGGAAGACCGCGTTCAGCTGTACCTGGGAGACGGCGAACAATTGCCCTTCGAAGACGAATCCTTTGATGCAGTCACCGTGGCCTTCGGTGTGCGCAATTTTGAAGATTTGGCTGCCGGCCTCGTGGACATGCGCCGGGTGTTGAAGCCTGGAGCGCCGCTGGCCGTTTTGGAATTCTCGCAGCCCACCCAACAGCCTTTCAAAGGGTTTTATTTTTTTTACTTCAAACACGTTTTGCCGCGCATCGGGAAGTGGATCAGCCAGGACGCATCGGCCTACACCTACCTTCCAGAATCGGTGCAGGCTTTTCCCTTTGGCGAAGCTTTTCTCAACGAACTCCGATCAGCGGGTTTTAGCAAAGTGAGTGCTCGTCCGCTCACCTTGGGCATTGCCACCCTTTATCTGGCCGAAAAATAAACCACACGACCGTGCGTTATCCTTCCATGAGAGCTTTGTTGGTAGCCCTACTCACCGGCCTGACCGCACTTCCTCTTGCTGCACAAACGTTGAATTTACCCCGTTACGACAGCAAGCCGGTGCATTTTGGTTTCATTTTGGGCGTCAACCAGATGGACTTCCGGGTACGGCATGCCACCCAATTCCCTGCCTCCGTTTTCAATGTGGAAAGCGTATCGCAACCCGGATTTCTGGTGGGAATTGTGAGCAACTTTCGGTTGAATGACCACATGGACATACGCCACGTACCCACCTATTCCGCCGGGGAACGATTGCTTCGATTTGACGCTCTGGACCCTTCAACGGGCCAGCGCCGTTGGATCGACAAAAAAGTCGAATCCAGTTTGGTCCTTCTTCCCCTGGAATTCAAGTTAAAAACCGAACGGATTGGCAACCACCGGTGGTACGCCATAGGCTCGGTGAATTACCTCTTGGACTTAGCCAGCAAGGCCAAAGTGGTGGACGATCGGTTATTCAAGTTGAAGCAGCAAGATTGGGGCTACGACTTAGGCGTAGGGCTCGATTTGTATTTTGAATATTTCAAATTTTCCCCTCAAATCCGGTACCAATTTGGGCAGGGAGACTTGAGGGTGCAAGACGGCACCAATTACGTTGCGTCCCTCAATGCTTTGCAAAGCCGATGCACCTACATCGTCTTCACCTTTGAGTGAGACAATTGCGGATTTTTAGCGTCGGATTTCGTACAAAGCGATGGCCGCTGCTGTGGCCACATTGAGCGATTCCGCTCCCGGCGCAATCCGCGGAATGGTGACCGTGCCGGTACAGAGCGAACGCACGGGAGTCGAAATGCCCTGTCCTTCGTTTCCGAAAACCAAAACCGTAGGGTCTGATTTGGGAAGGGCCGCCAACGGGGTGCCCGCCATATCCGTGGCCCATACGGGAATTGTTTCCTGTGCCCTCCACCCTTCCAGCAGGTCCGCAAGGGGAAGTCGGCCGACGGGAATTCGGGCCAAGGACCCCATGGATGCCTGGACCACTTTCGGCTGGTAGGGATCTGCAGCGTCTTCGGAAAGCCAAACGGCAGTTGCGCCAAACCAATCGGCCAACCGCATTATGGTACCGACGTTGCCCGGATCGCGCACCCCATCCAATAAAATGTGGATTCCGGAAGGAACCGCGGGGATCTCGGGAGCCTGCGGCTGCGGGAAGACCGCCAAAAAGGACGAGGGAGAATCCAAGGCCGAAGCCTCCGCCAGCCCTCGTTCATCGGCCGTGTAACACCCGGCACCTGGCACGGCCCCATTCCAAGCCAACGTCTCCCACCCGGCCTCGGTCCCGGCAAGTACCAAAGGCAACCAGCCCGCTTCCAAAAACGAGCGAACGGCTTTGGGACTTTCCACCAGCATTTGCCCGGACGCCAAACGGCCTTTGCGGGCATGCAAAGCACGGATTTCCTTGGCCACGCGCTTGCTTAGGACCTGCATTTCCCGGTAATCTCGTTCCATAGCCGCAAGATACACCCTACCTTTGGGAAAAATTTCCCATCTGCATGGCCCTCATTGCTCCTTCCCTCTTGTCCGCTGATTTTGGAAACCTGGAACGGGACGTCCGCCGGATGGACGCCAGTGCTGCGGCATGGCACCATGTGGACATCATGGACGGGGTTTTTGTGCCCAATTTGTCGTTTGGATTGCCCGTGGTCAAGGCCATCAAAAAAGCCGCAACCAAGCCCTTGGACGTGCATTTGATGATTGTCGACCCCGACCGGTACATCCACGCCTTTCGGGACGCCGGAGCGGATCTCCTCACCGTTCACGTGGAAGCCTGCACCCACTTGCACCGCACCTTGCAGGCGATTCGTCAAGCCGGTATGCGCCCTGGAATTGCCGTTAATCCCCACACCCCGATTTCCGCGTTGGAATCCATTGTTTCTGAAGCCGACTTGGTGTGTTTGATGAGCGTAAACCCGGGGTTTGGAGGACAAAAATTCATTGAATACACGTACGAAAAAGTCCGTCAACTCCGCGCCCTGGCCGGCCCCGAACTCCTGATTGAAATCGACGGCGGGGTCACGTTGGAAAATGCACCCCTCCTGCTCGCTGCCGGTGCCAATGTACTGGTGGCCGGAAACACCGTTTTTGGCGCTCCAGATCCCGAGGCCACGGTGGCCCAACTGGCTGCCCTGGGTTGACCCATGAACCGCAGGATCCACCTTTCGCTTTTGGTTGTTGCTGCGGCCCTCGCTATTGGCTGTTCCCCTGTACGCCGACTGCTCCCGCAGGAAGAATTGCTCACCCGTGTTTCGGTGGTCGTGGACGGCAAGCCCACGTCCGATGAGGCGTATGCCGAAGTGATTCAACAGTGGCCCAACCGTTCTTTGCTGGGATGGAAGGCGTATTTGGCACTTTACAACCTGCCCGAACGGGAATCGGAAAAACCACTCGCCAAATGGTTCCGTCGCATTGGGGAAGCCCCCGTCGTTTTGGATCCTATCAAAAGCGCAAAAACCTTGCGCCAACTGGAACACGTCGCTGAAAACGCGGGCTACCTGCGTGCCCATGCCGAAGTGCGTTACACCCCAGGCAAAAAGAAACAACGCGTCGGCATTCAGTACCTGCTGAACCGCGGTCCTCGTTTTACGCTCGGAAACCGCGTGTACACCTTCTATTCTCCGGCTTTGGAGGAAGCCAACCGGAGCCATCCGTTGGAAGCCGGCAGCTTGCTGCAGCCAGGCACCCCGCTCCTTTCCACCGCTTTGGACGCCGAGCGTTCCCGCATTTCAGCGGCTTTGCGCGACCTCGGTTTTTTCTCCATGGGGCCGGAACTCGTCCGCATCCAAATTGACACCTTGCAGACGCCGGGAGTGGCCCACTTGGAAGTTATTTTGGAAGACCCCTATGCAAACACCCCCAACGGCTTGGTGGTTACCCCGCACCGCGTGCGAACCTTGGGTACCATTACCGTTTTTCCCGACTACCGCTACACCGGAGGCCTCCAAGTCGGCCGGCCTCTGGACCCTACCGGGAGTGGGGTGCGGCAAATGCAATCCGACGGACGTCTCTTATTCGCGCCGGAACGATTAAACGAATGGGTCATCCCCCGGAGCAAAATGCCATTTCGGGCTTCTGACCTGGAAGGGACCATCAAACGGTTGAGCGATTTTCCTGTGGTTCAAAGCGCGGAATGGCGATTCAGCGATGCCCGAGGAGATACCCTCAATGCAGACTTGTTGGTGGTACGTGCTCCCTCTGTCCGTTTCTTCTTCCGCACCGAGGGCACAACAACCTCTGGGCTTTATGGGATAGGCGGCACGGTGGGCTTGGGGCACAACAACGTTTGGGGCGGTGCTGAACGATGGGAACTGCGTCTAAACGGCGCCCTGTCTGCCCAAGCCGTTTCCGGCGACCAGCAATCCTTCTTCAACACCGCCGAGTGGGGCTTAGAGTCGTCCCTCTTTTGGCCGCGCCTTTGGGGATGGCCCGCCGCATGGCGTTCATCCAAAGCCGGCTTCGCGACCACTGAAGCCCGCATCAACGCCAACCGGCAGCAACGACCTGAATTTGCCCGCCAAACGTTTGGTACGCGATTTCTGTACGATTGGAGGTCTTCCCCACGTGCCCAACACACTTTGACCCTTTTGGATGTGGCGTACATCCATCTGCTCAATGCCGATCCCGATTATGTCAATTCGCTGCTCTTCAAAACCGGATTTCAAAATACGCTCATTGCAGCGAGCTCCTACCGGCTGCAGTGGTCTCCGCCTACTCGAAAAAGCATTCAAAAATCCCTGACGTGGACCGTGGAGTCTGCGGGAAGCGGGTTGGATGTCGTCCGGCGCCTCTCCCCCGCTCCGTGGAACCAAGTAGACGGTTCGTACGAACTGGCAGACGTTCCCTATGCCCATTACCTGCGTACCGAATTGGACGCTCGGTACAAATGGCAACGACGGGGCAGCCGGCAGTGGGCCTTTCGCGGCTTGGTCGGGCTGGCTTATACCTTGGCCAACACCCCCGGCCTACCCCCTTTTGAAAAATCGTTTTTCGCTGGAGGCAGCAACGACTTGCGGGCGTGGCCCGCGTACCGCCTTGGGCCTGGCGCCTTCCCCGCAGCCGTTTACGACACCTTGCGGTACGTTTCCACCGGGCCCGCCAAAATATTAGGGAGCGCCGAATACCGGTTCAAAGTGGCTTCCTCCTTGTACGGTGCTGTTTTCTTGGACTTGGGAAACACCTGGCTCCTCCCGCGCAACCAACAAACCTTTCTGGGATTGCTGAGCCATCCCGACATCGCTCCGCTGGTCGTGTTATCGCCCAGAACATTCCTGGCCCAGATGGCTGTAGGCACCGGGATTGGCATTCGGTACGACTTTTCGTTCTTCGTGGTCCGTGCCGACTGGGGCATTCGCTTGTGGGACCCGTCCGAGCCGCTGACAGACCGACTGGTCGTTGCTGATTTTCGGTGGAAAAAAACCGCCCTCAACCTGGGCATTGGGTACCCGTTCTAACCAAAAATGATACCTTTGCCCTTTCCTATCCATAGCTCCACACAACATGGCCATTGAGCACATCCGCACCCTGCTAGGCGACCAAGCCGACTACCTCCTCAACCACACCAGCACGGCAATCCCCAAAGAAACCTTGCATTTGCCCGGTGGGGATTTTGTGGACCGTTCATTTGGCCCCACCAACCGCAACAACCAAGTCCTCCGCAGCCTTCAAACGCTGTACGGCCATGGCAAACTGGGCGGAACCGGATACCTCAGCATCTTGCCCGTGGACCAAGGCATTGAACACAGTGCCGGAGCCAGCTTTGCCCCCAACCCCATCTACTTCGATCCGGAGAATATCGTTCGCCTGGCTATCGAGGCGGACTGCAACGCCGTAGCCTCCACCTTCGGGGTGCTGGCCAGCGTTTCCCGCAAATACGCCCACAAAATTCCGTTCGTGGTCAAAATCAACCACAACGAATTCTTGTCGATGCCCAACCAATACGACCAAACCATGTACGGTTCGGTGGAGGATGCTTGGAACATGGGCGCTGTGGCCGTTGGCGCCACCATCTACTTCGGTGCCGAAGAGTCCCGCCGCCAGATTTTGGAAGTGGCCGAGGCCTTCGAACGCGCCCGCGAACTGGGCATGGCCACCATTTTGTGGTGCTACACCCGCAACAACGGTTTCAAAGTTGACGGCGTGGATTACCACACCAGCGCAGACTTGAGCTCCCAGGCCATCCACTTGGGCGTCACCATTCAGGCAGACATCATCAAGCAAAAGTTGCCCACCAACAACGGCGGGTACTTGGCCACCAAGCACGGCAAAACCCACCCCAAGGTTTACTCCGAGCTGACCACGGACCACCCCATCGATCTGACCCGTTACCAAGTGGCCAACAGCTACATGGGCCGCCAAGGCGTGATCAATTCCGGAGGCGAATCCAAAGGAGCCAGCGACCTTTCCGAGGCCGTAGCCACCGCCGTAATCAACAAGCGCGCCGGAGGCCAAGGCTTGATTTTGGGACGCAAGGCCTTTCAACGCCCTTTCCACGAAGGCGTCGCTTTGCTCCAAGAAATCCAAAACGTATACTTAGACCCCGCGGTCACCATCGCTTAATTCATTCCCTATGGGTTGGTTCAAACGCACCAAAGAAGGCATTACCACGCCTACCGAAGAAAAGAAAGACTCGCCCGACGGCCTGTGGCACATGTGCTCCAAGTGCAAGGTGGTGGTCAATACCGACGACCACGCTGCGGCCCTTTGGACCTGCAACAACTGCGGACACCACGACGGCATTGACGCCGCGGAGTACTTCTCCTTCCTATTTGACAACGGGGCCTTTACCGAATTGGACCCCCAGATGGTTGCGGTAGATCCTCTGGGATTTGAAGACACCAAGAAATACACGGATCGCCTGGTGGCCACCCGCAAAAAAACGGGATTGCACGACGCCATCACCACCGGCTTCGGGACCTTGAACGGCTTGCCCGTTACCATCGCTTGCATGAACTTTAAGTTCATTGGCGGTTCCATGGGTTCGGTTGTTGGCGAGAAAATCGCTCGGGCCATTGACTACAGTTTGAAGCACCGCCAGCCTTTCATCATGATCAGCAAAAGCGGCGGCGCCCGGATGATGGAAGCGGCCTTCTCCCTCATGCAAATGGCCAAAACATCGGCCAAACTGACCCTGTTGGACAAGGAACGCATCCCCTACATCAGCGTGCTCACGGACCCCACCACCGGTGGAGTCACTGCTTCGTACGCCATGCTGGGCGACGTGAACATTGCTGAACCCAATGCCCTCATTGGTTTTGCCGGACCCCGCGTGGTGAAAGAAACCATTGGCAAAGACCTACCCGAAGGATTTCAAACCTCCGAATTTGTTCTGGAACACGGGTTTTTGGACTTCATTGTGGAACGCAAAAACATGAAGACCAAAATTGGGGAGTACCTGCGCTTGGTGGGCAATCAACCGGCTTCGGAGGTCCCCGCTTAAGGGACAGAGCCCGGCACTCGTTGGGCATTCGAAAAAAAATCGTACCTTTGCCCTTCCGAAAAACGGAGTACAGCACAACCATCTAAACGATCAAGGCATGTATTTAACTGCTGACAAAAAACAAGAAATCTTCGCCGCACACGGCAAAGATGCCCAAGACACCGGAACCGCAGAAGGCCAAATCGCCCTCTTCACGTACCGCATCAACCACCTGACGGAGCACTTGAAAAAGAACCGCAAGGACTTTAACACCGAGCGTTCTTTGGTTCGTTTGGTAGGCAAGCGTCGCAGTTTGTTGGATCACTTGAAAGCCACTGAAATTCAGCGTTACCGCGCCATCATTGAGAAGCTCGGTCTCCGTAAATAAGACGTACAAAACCGCGAACAGCGCGAAAAGGCAATTTCTTCGGAATTGCCTTTTCGTGTTTCTTTCCGGTACATTCCCATTATGTTTGAAATGATGAAAGCCCCAACCCCCATCCGGGAAGAGATCCGCCTGCCTGACGGCCGTGTGATTACCCTGGAGACCGGCCGAATGGCCCGCCAAGCCGACGGTTCGGTTCTGGTTTCGTGCGGAGGAACCGCACTGCTCGCAACGGTCGTATCCGATCCCAATGCCCGTCCGGGTGTGGATTTTATGCCCCTTACGGTCGAGTACAAAGAGAAATTCGCCTCATCCGGCCGTGTGCCCGGTGGATTCCTGAAGCGCGAAATGCGTCCCGCAGACCGGGAAATTCTGGTTTCTCGCTTGGTGGACCGCGTTTTGCGCCCCTTGTTCCCTGAGGACTACCACTCCGAGACCCAAGTCATCATCACGTTGTTGTCCTTCGACGAAAACGTTGCGGCTGACTCCTTGGCCGGATTGGCTGCTTCGACGGCACTGGCAATCTCCGACATTCCTTTCAGTGGCCCCATCTCCGAAGTGTGTGTGGCCCGTGTGGACGGTCAAATCATCGTAAACCCCTCACCCGCTCAATTGGCCTTGGCCGACATCGAAATGATGATCGGTGCCACGGACGAGAGCATTGTGATGGTAGAAGGCGAAATGTCCGAGGTCAGCGAAGCCGAAATGCTGGAAGCGATCTCCGCCGCTCACGCTGCCATCAAGGTGCAAGTTGCCGCGCAGCTTGCCTTGGCCGCCAAGGTTCCCGGCAGCAGCCCCAAGCGCACCTACAATCACGAAACGCACGACGAAGAACTTCGCGAGCGCGTCAAGAAAGCCACCTACGACCAGGCCTACGCCGTTGCCGGATTGGGCTTGGCCGACAAGCATATGCGCAGCGCCAAGTTCCGCGAGGTATTGGACGCCTTCCTGGCTACCCTAACCGACGAGGAAAAGGCGACCAGCGGCGAATTGGCCAAAAAGTACTACCACGATGTGGAGTACGACGCCATGCGCAACCAGATTTTGGACAACGGACGCCGTTTGGACGGCCGTTCCACCACGGAAATCCGCCCCATCTGGGTAGAAACCGATGTGTTGCCCGGCCCACACGGCTGCGCCCTGTTCACCCGCGGCGAGACCCAGTCCTTCACCACGGTAACCTTGGGTTCCAGCTTGGACGCCAACCGCATCGATTCTCCTACCTTGACCGGCGAAGAGAAATTCTACCTGCACTACAACTTCCCGCCCTTCTCCACCGGTGAAGCGCGTCCTTTGCGCGGCGTAAGCCGCCGCGAAATTGGACACGGCAACTTGGCCCAACGCGCTTTGAAGCGCATGGTGCCTGACTCCGTGGGTTACACCATCCGCGTGGTTTCCGACATCCTGGAATCCAACGGATCCAGCTCCATGGCCACCGTGTGCGCAGGTACCCTGGCTCTGATGGACGCCGGTATTGAAATCACCCGTCCTGTAAGCGGCATCGCCATGGGATTGATTACCGACAAAAACCGTTTTGCGGTTCTGTCTGACATCTTGGGCGACGAAGACCACTTGGGAGACATGGACTTCAAAGTGACCGGAACGGAAAAAGGCATCACTGCCTGCCAGATGGATATCAAAATTGGCGGCTTGACCTTCGAGATCATGGAGAAGGCCCTGATGCAAGCAAAAGAAGGACGTGCTCACATCTTGGGCAAAATGCTGGAAGCCGTGCCTGCCGTACGTGCAGAGCTCAAGCCCCACGCTCCCAAATTGATCATCATGGAAATTCCCAAGAATTTCATTGGTGGCGTAATCGGGCCCGGAGGCAAGATCATTCAAGGCTTACAAGCGGAAACCGGTTGCCACATCTCCATCAACGAAGTGGACGACAAGGGCATCATCGAAATTTCCGGAACCAACCCAGAGGGCTTGGCTTTGGCGCAGCAGCGCATCCGCGAAATCTGTTTTGTTCCCGAAGTCGGCGCTACCTACAACGGCACCGTTAAAGGCATCCAAACCTTCGGCGTATTCGTTGAAATCGGACGCGGAACCGAAGGGTTGTTGCACGTTTCCGAGATGGAATGGACCCGGGTGGACGATCCGTCTACCTTGTACAAGGAAGGCGACCGCGTGGAGGTGAAACTCATTGGCGAAGACAAAGGCAAACTGCGTTTGAGCCGCAAGGTGTTGTTGCCAAAGCCCGAAGGCTACGTGGAACGTGCACCGCGCGAAGACCGTGGACCTCGTGAAGACCGTGGACCGCGTCGGGACGACCGCCGGGACCGCGGACCGCGTCGGGATGACCGTCCTCGTCGGGACGAGAACACCAACGAAAGCGAAGCCTAATTCAACCGAAAGAATCCCATGCGTCAGTTAAAAATCACCAAACAGGTCACCAACCGCGAAACTGCGTCGTTGGACAAATACCTGCAGGAAATTGGTAAGGTCGAACTGATCACCGCCCAAGAAGAGGTGGAATTGGCACAACGTATCAAAGCGGGCGACCAGCGCGCTTTGGAAAAGTTGACCAAAGCCAACCTGCGTTTCGTGGTGTCGGTGGCCAAACAGTACCAAAACCAGGGATTGACTCTGCCGGATTTGATCAACGAAGGCAACCTGGGATTGATCAAAGCCGCGCAGCGGTTCGACGAAACCCGAGGATTTAAGTTCATTTCGTACGCCGTTTGGTGGATCCGTCAATCCATTTTGCAGGCCCTGGCCGAGCAAAGCCGGATTGTTCGACTGCCCTTGAACAAGATTGGTTCCATCAACAAAATCAACAAGGCCTACGCCACGTTGGAGCAAAAACACCAGCGTCCACCGAGTGCGGAGGAAATTGCGGAGGTTTTGGAGATGAGCGAAGACGACGTAAAAGAAAGCTTGCGCAACTCCGGCCGCCACGTATCCATGGATGCTCCGCTGGTCGAAGGCGAAGACAGCAATTTGTACGATGTATTGAACTCCTCGGACTCCCCCCATCCCGATCAGGATTTGATGGTGGATTCCTTGCGTACCGAAATCGAACGGTCCTTGGCCACGCTCACCCCACGGGAAGGAGACGTCATCCGTCTGTACTTTGGTCTCAACGGACAACATCCCTTGACCTTGGAAGAGATCGGTGAAAAGTTTGACCTGACCCGCGAACGGGTGCGCCAAATCAAAGAGAAGGCCATTCGCCGCATGAAGCATACCTCACGAAGCAAAATCCTCAAGACCTATTTGGGTTAATTCCGTTCGTCTGTAATGCATGTACAAAACCCGGCACGATTCTGCCGGGTTTTTTGTTTTGTACCTTAGGATCCCCGCTGGTTCTTGAGAACAGCACAAATTGCCCGCAAACTACCCCCATGAAAGTACACGCTATTCTAATCGTGCTGGCCTTTGCCGGTGTTCTAACCTCGTGTGGCCCAGCCGCCATGGCACTCAAACGATCCAAAAAGCTCGAAGCAGCCGGCCTGGGCTACGAAGCGGCCGAAGCTGCTTTGGACGCCGTAGAAGCCAATCCGAACAACACCAAAGCCTTGGTACAGGCCAAGACCGTGGGCCAAAGAGAGCTGAAGCGAATTGGCCTTGAATT
>Ga0164292_10002946_pt1 | contig 13869 bp, 10 predicted proteins | sample GEODES117metaG_FD_111486 | JGI IMG/M metagenome (GOLD analysis project Ga0164292, IMG submission 111486) | Eutrophic lake water microbial communities from Lake Mendota, Wisconsin, USA - GEODES117 metaG | ecosystem: Environmental > Aquatic > Freshwater > Lake | place: USA: Lake Mendota... | reverse complement strand
TCGCCGGTGCCACCATCGCCGGTGCCACCATCGCCGGTGCCACCATCGCCGGTGCCACGACCTCGCTCGGGGCGGCCGCCTTCTTGCCGCCGCAGCAGGACTTGGCCGGCACCGCGTCGTTGACCTCGGCGCGGCGCGCTGCCACCACCGCCGCCAGCACGGACAGGGCGATTTCTTCGGGCGTCTGCGGGCCGATGGCCGCGCCCGCCGGCGCCACGATGGCGTTCACCCGGGCCGCGTCCTCGCCGCTGGCGATCAGCGACTCCTTGAGCACCGCGCCCTTGCGCGCGCTGGCCACAAACCAGGTGCGCCGGGGCTGCAGCGCCAGCGCGGCTTTGAGGCCTTGCAGGTCGCGCCGGCCCTGCGTGGCCACCACCGCCCAGCCGCCAGGGGCCAGCTGGCTGCCAAGCAACTGGGCATCGTCCTGGGCCAGCACCCGGCTGGCGGCCGGAAAGTCTTCGGCCCGTGCGCCCTGGGCCACCAGCTGCACCGCAAAGCCCACCCGCGGCGCCAGGTCGCACAAGGCCCGCGCCACCGGCGAATCACCCAACACGGTCAGGCTGGCCAGTGGCAGCACCGGGTCGATGAACAATTCCAGCGTGCCGCCCGAGTGGCAGGCCATGCCGAACTCGAGCACGTCGGCCAGCTGCTGCTCTTGCGTTTCTTGCGCCGGCGAGATGCGGATGCTGCGTGCCTGCCCGTCGGCCAGCGCAGCGCGCACGGTCTTGATCACCGCCGGCTGCGCGCAGCCGCCGCCTATCCAGCCGTGGATCTGGCCGTCGGCCGTGACCACGGCCTTGTCGCCGGCCTTGGCCGAGGTGGGGGCGGCAACGCGCAGCACGGTCACCAGCGCAAAAGGCTGCTGGCGGGTGTGCAAGTCATGGGCGGTCTGGAGCCAGGCATGGGGGGTCATGGCGTGTCCTTCTCAGTGCAAATAAGGCCTGGCGCGGGCCAGGTCGGCCAAGCTGGCCAGGGGATGAAAGCGCTCGACCAGCGCGCGCGCCTGGCGCACGGCCAGCGAGGCCGGCGCCTGGCGGGTCGGGTGAAACCAGGTGATGCGCGCGCCATGGCCGCGCAGGGTTTGCAGGGCCTGGGCCAGTTCCTCAGGCGCGTCGGTGTCAAAGCCGTCCGAGAGCAGCCACACCCGTGCCTGCCGGCCGAGCTGCGCACGCGCATGGCGGCGGGCAAATTCCATCAGGTTGTGGGCGATGCGCGTGCCCGCGCCGAAGCCGGCGGTGACCGCGTTGATCTTTTCCTGCACGGTGGCGCTGTCGCTGCGCATCAGCGGCGTGACCTCGGCCAGGTTGACATGGAACACAAACACCCGCGCATCAGCCGCTTGCGCCATGGCGCGCGCCACGCGCAAAAAGAAAGCCGCGTGTGATTCCATCGAGCGGCTCACGTCGACCAGGATAAAGAGGCGCGGCGGCTCGGTGCGCGGCTGTTGCCAGGCCGGCGCCAGCGGCAGGCCGCCATGGGCCACGCTGCGCCTGAGCGTGGCCCGCAGGTTCAAGCGCCGGCCGCGCGCATGCAGCTGCCAGCGGCGCGTGGGCAGGCTCTGCAGCTGGCGCTGGATCTGCCGGGCCAGAAGCTGCAGCGCATGCAGGTCCTGCGGCATCCACATCTGGGCGCTGCGCTCGTGCAGGGCGTCGGGCTGGCCGCGGCCGGCGCCACCCTGGGCGCGGGCCTGGGTCGCTTGCGTCTCATCGCTGCTGCCCTGGTCGGCCGAGCCGCTGGCAGCTTGCCCTGACGGCGCATCGCCGTCCATGCCCTCATGCATCTGTTGCAGCTGGCTGCGCAGGTCACGCCGGGGCCGGGTCTGGCCGCTGACCTTGACCGTGCCTTTGATGCGGTGCGGCAGCCAGTACTGCTCGAACACCGCCGGCCACTGCCGCCAGTCGCGTGCATTGCTGCAGGCAATGGCGCGCCAGGCGCCAGCGAGGCGGTCCATGTCCAGGCTGCCCAGGTGCAGGCTCGTGGCCAACATGTCGCGCTGTTCGGCCGGGCCCACGCGCATGCCGTGCTCGCGCAGCAGCGCGGCAAAGCCGGCCAGGCGCTCGCTCAGGGGCAAAGGCGTGGTGTTCATGGCCGGCCGGTGTGGCTCCCTCGCCCCTTTGGGGAGAGGGTGGGGGTGAGGGGCTTGTGTGAGGAAACGCTAGTGCTGCGCATGGCTCAGCCTTTCTCGGCCACGCCCACGCTGCGCCGGCCTTCAATGAGCTGGCGGGTGCGCTCGGGCGTGAGCATGAAGCGGTCTTCGCGTGTCTTGAGCAGGCAGCCCAGGGTCAGCAGCAGGGCGCCCATGTCTTCGGGCAGGGCCTGCGGATGCAGGCGGTGCAGGGCGCGCACCCAGTCCAGGGTTTCGGCAATGCCGGGCGTCTTGGCCAGGTCTTCACGGCGCAGGCGCTGCACGAACTGCACGGCCTCTTCCACCAGCGCGGTGTCGGCCTGCGGCAGCGCGGCCTTGACGATGGCGATCTCGCGCGCCAGCGTCGGGTAGTCCAGGTAGTGGTAGAGGCAGCGCCGGCGCAGCGCGTCCGAGAGCTCGCGCGTGCCGTTGCTGGTCAGCAGCACCAGGGGAATCTGCCGGGCGCGCAAGGTGCCCAACTCGGGCACGGTGATCTGGTATTCGGAGAGCACCTCCAGCAAGAAGGCCTCAAAGGCCTCGTCGGCGCGGTCGATCTCGTCGATCAGCAGCACGCAGGGCCCTTCACTGCTGATGGCCTGCAGCAGCGGCCGCTCCATCAGGTAGCTGCGTGAGAACAGGTCGGCCTCGGCCAAGCGCTGCTCGCTGGCTTCGGCCAGGCGTATGGCCATGAGTTGGCGGCCGTAATTCCATTCGTAGGCGGCTTGCGCCAGATCCAGGCCTTCATGGCATTGCAGCCGCACCAGCCGGGCGCTCTGCACCTGGGCCAGGGCGCTGGCCAGCGCGGTCTTGCCCACGCCCGCGTCGCCTTCGAGCAGCAGCGGGCGCTCCAGCGTGCCGGCCAACCAGGCGCTGGTGGCCAGCGCCTCGTCGGCCAGGTAGGCAGCGCCCTGCAGCCGCTCGCGCAGCGCCTGGGCGCTGGGAAGGCCGGTGGCAGCGTCCATGGCCGGGCTCAGGCGCGCTTGCCAAAGAGGCCGGCGAACCAGCCCTTGACCAGCGCCCAGAAGATGGCCAGGCCGTTGAGCTCGCCCGCCACCTTGGGGGGGGCTGCTGCCGGTGCGGGCGCATCGGCGCTCGCAGCCGGGGCCGCGCCACCGGCCGCTGCCGGTGCGGGCAGGCTGAGCGCGGTCTGGCGGAAGTTCTCCACGAACTGCGCCAAGATCATGTCCGAGACCTGCACCATCATGCGGCCGCCAAACTGCGCGAACTTGCCGTTGACGATCACCGCCGCCGTGCCGTTGAGCACGCAGTGCGCAGGGTTGGCGGCGTCCGGGGTGATCACCGCCGTCAGGTTCATGGTGGCCGAGGAGCCGCCCTTGTCGGCGCCCTTGCCGAGCATGACCATCTTGCGCTCGGCCGGCACCATCTCGAGCACGTCGACCTGGCCGGCGAACTGCGCCACCGCTGGGCCGACCTTGACCTTGACCGCGCCCTTGTACGAGCCTTCAGCGAGCTGCTCGGTGATCTCGGCGCCTGGCATGCAGCCGGCCACCGCTTTGAGGTCAGCGAGCAGCTGCCAGGCGCGCTCGGCGTCCACGTCCAGCGGGTATTGCTTGTCGAGTTTGACTTCCATCGGTGGCTTTCTTTAAAGGGCCAGGTCGAGCTGCTTGAGCGTCTTCCAGACCCGAAACGCGCTGTGCGGCATGTCCAGGTGGGTTACGCCCTTGTGCGCAAACGCATCCACGATGGCGGCGGTAAACGTCGGGATGGAGCCCACATGCGGTGATTCGGCCACACCCTTGGCGCCGATCGGGTGGTGCGGGCTGGGCGTGACGGTGTGATCGGTCTCCCAGTGCGGCGTCTCCACCGCGGTCGGCAGGAAGTAGTCCATCAGCGTGTTGCCCAGCAAGTTGCCCTGCGCGTCGTAAGGCATCTGCTGGCCCATGGCGACGGCAAAGCCTTCGGTCAGGCCGCCGTGGATCTGGCCCTCGATGATCATGGGGTTGATGCGGGTGCCGCAATCGTCGAGCGCGTAAAAGCGCCGCACCTTGGTCTCGCCGGTGGCGCGGTCGATGTCGAGCACGCACAGGTAAATGCCAAAGGGGTAGGTGAAGTTCGGCGGGTCGTAGTAGTGCACCGCCTCCAAGCCGGGTTCCAGGCCGGCCGGCGGCTGGTGGTAGGCCTGCCAGGCCACCTCGGCCATGGTCTTGAACTTGCTGTCGTCGCCCTTGACCTTGAAGCGGTCCACTTCCCAGTCCAGGTCGGCCTCATTGACTTCCAGCATGTGCGCGGCGATCTTGCGCGCTTTGGCGTGGATCTTGCGCGCTGCCATGGCGATGGCCGCACCGGCCACCGGCGTCGAGCGTGAGCCGTAGGTGCCCAGGCCGTAGGGTGCGGTCGAGGTGTCGCCTTCCTCGACCTGGATCACTTCCGACGGAATGCCCAGTTCGGTGGCGATGATCTGCGCATAGGTGGTCTGGTGGCCCTGGCCTTGCGTGATGGTGCCCATGCGGGCGATGGCGCTGCCGGTCGGGTGCACTCGGATCTCGCAGGAATCGAACATGCCCACGCCCAGGATGTCGCAGATCTTGGACGGGCCCGCGCCCACCACCTCGGTGAAGGTCACGAGGCCTATGCCCATCAGCGTGGGGCTGTTCGGATCGGCCCGCTTGGCGGCCTGCTCGGCGCGCAGCGCCTTGTAGTCCACCGCGTCCAGCACTTTGGTGAGCGCGGTTTGGTAGTCGCCCGAGTCGTATTCAAAGCCAAAAGCGCTGGTGTAGGGGAACTGCTCTTTTTGGATGAAGTTCTTGGCCCGGATCTCGGCCTTGTCCATGTTGAGCTTTTGTGCCAGCACATCGACCATGCGCTCGATCAGGTAGACCGCCTCGGTCACGCGGAAGGAGCAGCGGTAGGCCACGCCGCCCGGCGTTTTGTTGGTGTAGACGCCCTTGACCGAGCAGTGCGCGGCCGGGATGTCGTACGAGCCCGAGCAGATGTGAAAGAGACCGGCGGGGAACTTGGTTGGGTCGGCGCAGGCGTCAAAGGCGCCGTGGTCGGCCACCACGTTCACGCGCAGGCCCAAAATTTTCCCGTCCGGCGTGGCTGCCAGCTCGCCGTCCATGTGGTAGTCACGGGCAAAGGCGGTCGAGGAGATGTTCTCGATGCGGTCTTCCACCCACTTGACCGGCCGGCCCAGCACGATGGAGGCCACGATGGCGCAGACATAGCCGGGGTACACACCCACCTTGTTGCCAAAGCCGCCGCCGATGTCGGGGCTGACGATGCGCACCTTCGATTCCGGAATGCCTGAGAGCATGCTCACCACCGTGCGCACCACGTGCGGCGCCTGGCTGGTGATGTAGGTGGTCAGCTCACCGCGGACGGGGTCGAAGCTGGCCACGCAGCCGCAGGTCTCCAGCGGGCAGGGGTGCACGCGCGGGTAGTGCATGTGCTGGGTCACGGTCACCGGGGCATTGGCAAAAGCCGCGTCGGCGGCGGCCTTGTCGCCGGCGTCCCAGGTGAAGATGTGGTTGTGGTGCTCGCGCTTGCCGTGGGCACCTTCGGTCTTGCCGGCCAGGTCCTCGCGGATCACAGGCGCACCAGGCTGCAGCGCGGCGTAGGGGTCGACCACGGCTTCGAGTTCCTCGTACTCGACCTCGACCGCCTCGACCGCGTCGGCGGCGATGTAGCGGTCGTCAGCGATCACGATGGCCACTTCCTGCATTTGGAAGTGCACCTTACCGTCGGCCAGCACGGCCTGCACGTCACCGGCCAGGGTGGGCATCCAGTGCAGCTTGAGGGGTTTTAAGTCTTCGGCCGTCAGCACGGCGTGCACGCCGGGCATGGCCAGCGCTGCTTCTTTGTTGATGCGCTTGATGCGGGCGTGGGCCACCGGCGCGCGCACGATGTCCATGTGCAGCATGCCGGCCATCTTGATGTCGTCGACGTAATTGCCCTTGCCCTGGATGAAGCGGGCGTCTTCCTTGCGCAGGCGCGAGGCGCCCATGCCGGCCAAGGCCAGTTCGCGGGCTTCAGCGGTTTGTGCGGGTGCATTCATGGTGCTGTCTCCTTTTAGGCCGTGGCCGCTTGTTCTTGCAACTTCTTGGCGGCGTACTGCACCGCCTTGATGATGTTCTGGTAGCCGGTGCAGCGGCACAGGTTGCCGCTCAGGCCCATGCGGATCTCGTCTTCGCTGGGCTTGGGGTTCTCTTGCAGGAAGCGGTGGGCGCGCATCAGCATGCCGGGCGTGCAAAAGCCGCATTGCAGGCCGTGCTCCTTGTAAAAGCCCTCTTGCACGGCGTGCAGCACGCCGGCCTGGGCCAGGCCCTCGACGGTCTGTACCTGCGAGCCGTTGCATTGCACCGCCAGGTGGGTGCAGCTCTTGATGGACTGGCCGTCGATGTCCACAGTGCAAGCACCGCAGTGGCTGGTTTCGCAGCCGATGTGCGCGCCGGTCAGGTTGAGCTCCTCGCGCAAAAAGTGAATCAACAGCGTGCGCGGCTCTACCGCTTTTTCATGCACGCGGCCGTTGACGGTGACGGAGATGAGTTTTTTAGCCATGATGCTTGTCCTGAAAAAAGTGTTTATGCGCAGCGGCCAAAGGCCTTGACCAGGGCGCGCTTGACCATTTGGCCGGCCATGGCGGTTTTGTATTCAATGTCGCCGCGCAGGTCCTCGGCAGGGTCGCAAATGGCGCAGGCCGCGTCGGCGGCCGCTTGCAGGTTGGCCACGCTTAGCTCCTTGCCCAGCAGGGCCTGCTCGGCACTTTCTGCGCGCAGCGCGGTCGGCCCGACGTTGGTCAGCGCAATGCGCACCTCGGAGACGGTGTTGCCGCTCTTGCGCATCACCACCGCGCAGCCGGCGGTGGCCCAGTCGCCGGTCTTGCGCTTGAGCTTCTCATAAGCCCAGCCTGTGCCCTGGGCGAAAGCCGGGACACGGATTTCACACATAACTTCCTCTTCCTGCAGCAGCGTCATGTAGGTGCCCAGGAAAAATCCGTCGGCCGCCACCGTGCGGCGCCCGCCCGGGCCCTCCAGCACAAACGAGGCGTTGAGCGCAATCGACAAGGCGGGGTGGTCGTTGCCCGGATCGCCGTGGGCGATGTCGCCACCGATGGTGCCGCGGTTGCGCACCTGCGGATCGGCAATCAGCTGGGCCGCTTCTGGCAGCAGCGGCACGTGGCGCTGCAGCAGCTCGGAGCCGATCAGCTCGTTTTCGGTGGTCATGGCGCCGATCACGATGGTCTGCCCCTCTTGCTTGATGCCGCGCAGCTCGGGGATGCGATGAATGTCGATCAGGTGAGACGGCTGAGCAAAGCGCAGCTTCATCATCGGCAGCAGGCTGTGGCCGCCGGCCAGCAGCTTGGCGTCCGGGCCCAGTTGCTGGAGCAAGGCGATCGCTTCGCCAACGGTCTGAGGCGCGTGGTAATCAAACTGCGGTGGGATCATGCGGATCTCCTAGAGTGAGTAAGAAGCCCACGAGTCTAAGAACTTGCCCACTTCCGACAGAACTTAGGGGGCTTTGCGCCAATGGAGCCGTAATCGCTGTTTTATTGCACGAGCTGCATGATTTGCAGCACGAGTTGCAAGTCTCGCGCGCGACGGGAAAAGCAATACGGGAAAGTCCTAGGTGCTTGTTTGCTCAGCTTTTGAGGCCCAGGGCCTTTCGCAGGCCTGAAATCTCCTTGCGCGAGACAGGAACGGTGAACTCATCGTCGCCGTGCAGCAGCAAATGCGTGCGGCTGCCTTCCCGGCGCATGGCGCCAACAGCCTGCAGATTGACGATGAAACAGCGATGCACCCGCCTGAACTGCTGCGGATCCAAGCGGGTCTGCAAATCGGTGATGCTGAGGTTGCAAAACTGCCAGCCCTGGTCTGAGCGCACTCTGCAATAGTGACCCTGAGACTCGATGCAAATGACCTTGTCGGCATCGACGAAAGCGACCTGTTGGTGCGAGGTGGTGGGCACCCGACTCAGGCGTCGGTTGTGGCTGGCGGGCATGGCCTCTTCGCTGACCACCTGGGTGACGTCGTAGAACACCAGCACGAAGCCCGTCAACTCACCGCGGTTGTCGCTCAAGCGGCTGACCTTGATCAGCAGCACCTGCTCAGGAATGTTGATGATCATGGTCATCGGTACATTACCGGCCACCGGGCAGGCGCTGGCTTGGTCGAGCAGGAATTCGACCTTCGGCCGCGAGCGCTCCGGATGGAAGTCCAGCACAAAGCGCTCGAAGGGCCGCATTTCCTGCACCGGCAGAACCCGTCGCGCATAGTCATTCATGCTGACCACCTGCCGCTCGGCATTGAGCGAAATGATGCCCGCCTCGAATTTTTCAAACAGGTAGATGGGCGAGGCGGTCTGTGCGGGGTCCATAGAGGGGTCTCTGTCTGGCGCTGGCCGGATGACCGGGCAGAAGGCCGCCTCGCAGGGTAGCGGATTTGGCCCCGGGCGGTGGGCCAGGTCGTCAATAGCCGACTCCAGCTTGCCTCAAGATTTTCGGACTCGGCATTAAAGCTTACGAATCCTGTCAAATTGCCGAGCTATTAGCCTTCAAGTGCTTACCATTGATACACAAATTAACCATATATCGCTATGATGGCCTGCCCCCGTGGGGTAGCCCATGATTGATCCAAAAATCGAAACACTGCTGCAGGCTTTAGCGACTGAAATGGCTTTTCTGGCGCCAGCCAGCGTCCAAGGCCTGGATGCGATCGCCAGCAGCTTGCGTCAATTGGAACGGGCGCCCGAGACACCCGAATCGCCGGAGGCCCTGCACGAGTTGGCCACCGCCCTCGCGCTGTGTGAGCAGGCTATAGGCGCGTCCCAAGGCCTGGACGAGCAACAAATTGAACAGCTGCAGTCCTCTTATGAGCGCATGGCCAATGCCCTGTACCTGGCCAAACCGCGGGCCGCAACTGAAGCGACCCCTGCACCTGAGCCTGCCCATGCGCCAGCGCTGCAGGACGACTCCGAATCCGAGGCCGGCGCCCTTGGGCGTTTTTTCATCAGCGCCGACGATGACCTGGAGTTGCTCAACGAGTTTTGTAACGAAGGCCGGGACCTGCTTGGCCAGGTTGAGCAGGGCGTGTTGGTGCTTGAAGAAAACCCCCGCCACAAGGACACGCTCAATCAGGTGTTCCGGGCCTTTCATACCTTCAAAGGTGGTGCCGGCTTTCTGGGCATAGAGCCTATTCAGCAACTGGCCCACCAACTCGAGTCCTTGCTCGATGCCGCCCGCCGGGACCAGCTGCCCATTACCCAGACGGTCATCGAGCTGATCCTGGCCGGCGGCGACGCGCTGCAGAAATACGTCACCGAAATCGCCCGCCAGCTCGGCGGGGAAGGCTTCGGTCAGCCGATACAGGTCGCCACGGGCGACCTGCTGCGCCGGGTTGAGGCCTGTCTGCTCGGTGAGCCCATGCCAGCGCCAGCGGCCACACCTGTCCCTGTTACCGCCCCCGTTGACGCGGCTGCTGCCACCCCTGTGCTTGAAAGAGCCCCGGTTGCCGTCTCGCCACCTCCCCCTCCTGCACCCCCGCCCGCGCCCTCAAGCCTGGCACCCACACCGGCACCAGCACCAGCCAGCAAAGCCTCCGCGGTGCAAGCGCCTGCCGCAAAGGCCCCGGTAGCGGCGGCTGCGCGCAGCGAAGCACTGGCCAGCTATGTCAAGCTCGATACCCGCAAACTCGACGCCATGGTCGACCTGATGGGCGAGCTGGTGATTGCCCAGTCCATGGTCGTACAGCACAAGCTGGTGCAGGAGCAGCGGGACCGCGAGCTTGAGCGCCATCTGCGCCAGCTCTCGCGCATCACCACTGATTTGCAGCGCAATGCCATGTCACTGCGCATGGTGCCGATACGCTCGGCCTTCCAAAAGATGACCCGCCTGGTGCGCGACCTGGCCGCCGCGCAGAACAAGCAGGTACAGCTGCATCTGAGCGGGGAAGACACTGAGCTGGACCGCAACATCGTCGAGGAGCTGGCCGACCCCCTGCTGCACATGATGCGCAACGCGGTCGATCATGGCGTCGAGACGCCGGCCGCGCGCGAGGCGGCCGGCAAAAGCGCGCAGGGCAATATCTATCTGCACGCCATGCACCAGGGCGGCGGCATTTTGATCCGCATGCGCGACGACGGCCGCGGCCTGGACTCACAGCGCATCTTGGCCAAGGCCCTGCAAAAAGGGCTGGTCAGCGCCGAAGAAACGCTGACCGACAAGAGCATCTTCAATCTGATCTTCCTGCCCGGCTTCTCAACGGCCGAGACGGTGACCGACATCTCCGGCCGCGGGGTAGGCATGGACGTGGTGCGCGGCAACATTTCCCGCCTGCGCGGCCGTATCGACATTTCCTCAGCGCCGGGCGAGGGCACCACCTTCGAGATCTTCCTGCCGCTGACGCTGGCCATCATCGACGGCATGTTGGTCGGCGTGGGTCAGGAGCGCTTTATCTTGCCGACCCTGGCCATCCGCGAGTCGCTCAGGCCGCAGCCCCACATGGTGTCGACGGTGCAGGGCAAGGGCGAGGTGATCACCGTGCGGGACAAACTCATACCCCTGGTGCGGCTGTCGGAGAAGCTGGGCATCGCCACCGAGGTGAACGACCCTTGCCAGGGGATCGTCATGGTGGTCGATTCGGGCGCCCGCAGCCGCGCCCTCTTGGTCGACAGCCTGATCGGCAAGCAAGAGGTGGTTATTAAGTCCCTGGGCGAGACCTTTCAAAACCAGCAAGGCATGTCGGGCGCCGCCATTTTGGGTGACGGCCGGGTGGCTTTGATCATCGACCCCGACGCGGTCAGCCAGTTGTCCAGTGCGCCGGCCCTCAGCGCATGAAGCACATCCACGCTTTAAAGGCACAGACCCCATGACCCCCACACTCGCCGAAAACCTGCCCACCGCCGGCAAGTACCTGACCTTTGCCTTGGCCCAGGAGCGCTACAGCGTGCCGGTGCTCAAGGTGCGAGAAATCATGCGCCTGTGCCCGGTCACGCCGGTACCGCGCATGCCGGCCTACATCAAAGGCGTGATCAATCTGCGCGGCAAGATCGTGCCGGTGGTCGATCTGCGCGAGCGATTTGGATTGGGCGGCTGCGAGGACAGCGAGCGCATCTGCATTGTGGTGGTGCAGGTCGATGGCGCCGAAGGGGCCAGCCGCTTGACCGGCATGATTGTCGATGTGGTCGAGGAAGTTTCGCACTTTCAGGCCGACGACCTCGAGCCGCCACCAGACTTTGGCGACGCCATCGACGCGCGCTTCATTGTGGGCATGGCCAAGAGCAAAGGTACGGTCAAGACGGTGCTCGACATCGACCGCCTGCTCAGCCATGTGGGACAGATTGACCTGCGCGCCATCAGCGGGCGCAGCGCAGAAGCTTGAATGAACTTACCTTGGGGGCCTGAGCGATGCTGAATTTGAAAAAACTGGTGGCGGGTTTTGCACTCTTGTTTCTGGGTAGCTTGGCGGGAATCCCCACGCTGAGCTACTACCTGACCGAGCCAATCCGCATAGGCGGCCAACTCTATAACCAGATTGCCCATGAGAAGGATCTGTTGGCAGCCGTGCTGCCGCCGCCGGCCTACTTGATCGAGACGCACTATATGGTGACCACCGTCATGGTCAGCGTGGCTCAGGCGACCATCAGCGGATCGACACAGATCTCTGGCACGGCCGAGGGTAAGCGCCTGATCGCTCAGGCACCTCGCCTTGAAAAAGAGTACAGCGATGCCTACCAGCAATTCGCCAAAGGCGCTTTGACGGACACGCGGCTTGTGCCCCTGATCGAAGAGTCCGACAAGCATGTCAAGCGCTATTTCTCCATACTGAACCGAAACTTCCTGCCGGTGCTCGACAGTGGCGAGTTGGCCAAGATTCGCGCTGAATACGAGCAAATGTCAGAGGCCTACGAAGCGCACCGCAAGGCCGTTGATGCGCTGGTCCAAAAGACCAATGACAGTACGCGCGAAACCCTGGAGCAAGCCGCTCAGATAAAACAGCAGGTGATTTTGAGCATCGTTGCCTTGGCCCTCGGCGGCCTGGCCATAGGCCTGGTGCTCAGCTTCGTTGCTTACCGGGTGTCCATCAAGCCGCTAACCCGTGTGGCCCGCAACATCTATGAGGGCACAGAAAAAAGCCGCCGCGCCTCCAGCCAGCTCACCTTGGCCAGCCAGAAGCTGGCCCAGGGCGCCAGCGAGCAGGCTGCGGCCATCGAAGAGACCAGCGCCTCACTCGAGGAGGTCTCCAGCATGATTCACTCGACGGCCAACAACGCCGAGCAGGCCAAGCAATTGGCTTCGGAGACCCGGGCTTCAGCGCAGGAGGGTGTCTCCAACATGGCGCAGATGACCGCCGCCATGGAGGCCATCGAGCGCTCGAGCAGCGATGTGGCCAAGATCGTCAAGAGCATCGACGAAATCGCCTTTCAAACCAATATCCTGGCGCTCAACGCGGCGGTCGAGGCCGCCCGCGCAGGCGAGGCGGGCGCCGGCTTTGCCGTGGTGGCTGATGAGGTGCGCTCGCTGGCTCAGCGCAGCGCCACCGCCGCGCATGAGTCGGCCGACAAGATCGAGGCCTCCATCCGCAGCAGCCGCACCGGCGCCGTCTCGCTGCAGAAGGTGCAGGAGTCGCTCAGCCAGATTGAGACCAAGATCGCCCGCACCGACGCGCTGGTCGCTGAGATCACCATGGCCGCACGCGAGCAGGCCCAGGGCATTGAGCATGTGGGCATTGCCATCGAGCAGATGAGCAAGGTGGCACAGGACGCGGCCGACAGCGCCAGCCAGATCGCCCATGCGGCCGAGCAGACCCATGACCAGGCGCGCGAAGCAGAAAGCCTGGTCGGGCAGGGCATCGAAGTGGTGGGCTTCAAGCTCAAGCGCAGCCACAGCGAGGACGCCGACGAGGGCCAAGCGCTATCGAGCGTCACCCGCCTGGCCTCGCGCCCGCAGCGCAGCGCCGGCGTCAAGGTGACGGTGGAGCGGCCGAATACCGAGCACGGCCTGGCGCACCAGGGCAAGCCCAAGCTCAATGCGCCCGAGGCTGACGGAGACCGCCACTTCAAGGACTTCTGAGGCGATGGTCGCTGCGGCTGCGCAAACTCGGGCACATCGGGACGGCCCGATGTCGCCAGAAATTTTCGACCAACTGTGTGCCTTGATACACAGGCACAGCCGCATCTTTTTGGGGCCCAACAAGATCACCCTGCTCAGCAGCCGTCTGAGCAAGCGCCGGCGGGAGCTGGGCTTTGAGGATTGGGACGCCTATTTGGCCTGGCTGCTGGCGCAGGGGGCCGATGAGATCGAGATCCTGATCGACCTGGTTTCAACCAACCACACCCACTTTTTCCGGGAGGCGGTGCAGTTTGAAATTCTGCAGTCCGAGTTGCTGGACACTTTGCTGGCGCGCAGCCCGAGCGCGCGCCGAGGCCTGCGCTGCTGGTCGGCCGGTTGCTCCAGCGGTGAGGAGGCCTTTACCCTGGCCATCACCCTGGCTGAATATGCTGAGCAAAAGCAGCCGGACTTGCGCTGGCAGATCGAGGCCACCGACATCTCGCACCGGGCGCTGAAAAAGGCCCAGAAGGCCATCTACGAGATCGAGCGCCTGGGCCTGCCGCATCCGGGCCTGCTCAAGAAGTATTTTCAAAAGGGCACCGGCCCCTACGACGGATTTTGCAAGGTCAAGCCCGAACTGCAGCACAAGGTACAGTTTCAGCGCATGAACCTGTTTGCCGACAGCTATACCGTCGCGATGCCCCAGCATCTGGTGTTTTGCCGCAATGTGCTGATTTAT